>Ga0181605_10000613_pt1 | contig 35236 bp, 13 predicted proteins | sample 041ome_11_FD_148676 | JGI IMG/M metagenome (GOLD analysis project Ga0181605, IMG submission 148676) | Coastal salt marsh microbial communities from the Groves Creek Marsh, Skidaway Island, Georgia - 041411US metaG (spades assembly) | ecosystem: Environmental > Aquatic > Marine > Intertidal zone...
TTTCAAGAAAAAAATTGGATTCAATTAAAAGGAAAACAACTGCGTATTGAGGCTCCCAATAAATTGAAACAATTTTCCGAGGGACATATCCTTAAGTAAGCATTTTTTGTTTAGAATGAAGTATCTTTGAAAGGATGAATGAGCATTTAGATCCTGAAAAAGAGCGTTTTTCTCCCGAAGAACAAGACATCGATCGCGCCTTGCGACCGCTGAGTTTTGACGATTTTGCCGGGCAGGATGCAATCTTAGAAAATTTAAAGGTTTTTGTAGCAGCGGCCAAGCAACGTGATGAAGCATTGGATCACACCCTTTTTCACGGTCCTCCCGGTTTGGGAAAAACCACCCTTGCGCATATTTTGGCCAACGAACTTCAGGTAGGAATAAAACTCACTTCGGGACCCGTTTTGGACAAACCCGGAGATTTGGCGGGTTTGTTGACCAATTTACAAGCCAGAGACATACTGTTTATTGATGAAATTCATCGTTTAAGCCCCATCGTAGAGGAATATCTCTATTCTGCCATGGAGGATTATAAAATAGATATCATGATCGAATCGGGGCCCAACGCACGATCGGTTCAAATCAACCTAGAGCCCTTTACCTTGGTGGGGGCTACCACACGTTCCGGATTGCTCACGGCACCCATGCGGGCTCGTTTTGGTATCAGCAATCGATTAGAATACTATTCAACGGAACTTTTGGCAACTATAGTTGAGCGGAGTTCTGAAATTCTCAACGTTCCCATCGATTTGGATGCCGCCATTGAGATTGCGGGAAGAAGTCGTGGGACGCCACGTATTTCCAATGCTCTTTTACGCAGAGTAAGAGATTTTGCGCAGATTAAAGGCAATGGTTCCATCGACATGAAAATTACTCAATATGCGCTAAAAGCCCTACAGGTAGATGCCCATGGATTGGATGAAATGGACAACAAAATTCTAACGACCCTCATTGATAAATTTAAAGGCGGTCCCGTGGGGATAACGACCCTCGCTACTGCCGTTTCTGAAAACGCCGAAACCATAGAAGAGGTCTATGAACCTTTTTTAATTCAGCAGGGATTTATCATGCGAACGCCCAGAGGAAGAGAAGTTACTGCCCGAGCGTATCAACATTTAGGGAGGATTAAAAATAATCAAGAGGGCTTATTTTAACCCTTTGATACGAAACCACCTAAGGTGTTAAAATCCAGCGAATACAGTTCAAAAATCAAAGCACAAGCAAAAACCTTGGGCTTTATGTCCTGTGGGATTTCTAAAGCCGATTTTTTAGAGGCTGAAGCACCGCGTTTGGAACAATGGCTCAATCAAAATCACCACGGGAAAATGGGCTATATGGCCAATCATTTTGACAAACGATTGGATCCTAGAGTTTTGGTGCCCGGTGCCAAAAGCGTCGTTTCGCTCTTGTTGAATTACCATACGGATAAAGTACAGACGGATCAAACCGCTCCTAAAATTTCAACCTATGCTTATGGGCAGGACTATCATTTGGTTATTAAGGACAAACTCAAACAGTTGATGACCTTTATTCACCAAGAGATTGGGGAAGTAGGGGGGCGTGTTTTTGTGGATTCGGCACCGGTGATGGACAAGGCTTGGGCAGCCAAAAGTGGTTTGGGTTGGATGGGAAAAAACACCAATCTGATCTCCAAAAAAGTAGGCTCTTTTTTCTTTATTGCCGAACTCATCATTGATTTGGAATTGGAATACGACCTCCCGGTAGCCGATCATTGTGGCAGTTGTACGGCTTGCATTGACGCCTGCCCTACAGAAGCTCTTATAGCACCCTACCAAATAGATGGAAGCAAATGTATTTCCTATTTAACCATAGAATTAAAAGAGGCGATTCCGGAAGAATTTCAAACAAAGATGGAGCAATGGGTCTTTGGTTGTGACGTCTGTCAAAGCGTCTGTCCTTGGAATCGTTTTGCCACCCCACACACAGAGCCCAAGTTGGATCCCCATCCCGATCTGCTCGATTTAACCCAAAAGGATTGGGAAGAAATGACCGAGGAGGTGTTCGGAAAATTATTTCAAAAAAGTGCTGTAAAACGCGCCAAATACGAAGGACTCCAACGCAACATCAGTTTTTTATCCGCAAAGAAGAGTCCCGAATAATCAATTGAGAAGGGATAATCGCCGATTCATAAATTGGGGGTTCTTCATTTTCATTACTTTTTTCTAGAGCTTTAAAAAATAATTCAACAACTTTCAGCCCCATCAGATAGCCGTTTTGTTCCACACTGCTTAGGGTGGGAGTAACTAGGGGTGCAATGGCCCAATTGCTAAATCCAATCACGGCGATATCTTTGGGGATCCGCCGTCCTTGTTCTTTAAAATAACTGATGGCTCCCACGGCAGCAAGGTCTGTAATGGTAAATAAGCCATCAATTTCAGGTGCCGATTTCAATAGGATTTCAGCATTCATTTTACCGTTTTCTATACTGTTTTCTGCACAGATAAAGGCCCACTCTTTGTGAAAGGGAAGCCCGTAATGTTCCAACGCCCTTTTGTAACCCAAAAAGCGATCAATTGACATTTGAGGGATTAAATCGCCTCTGAAATGCGCAATATTTTTACAGCCCTGTTGGATCAAATGTTCCGTTGCCATAAATGCTGCTTGTTGATCGTCAATGGCTACACGAATGGAATTCACCACCTTGGCAATTCGATCGAATAAAACCAACGGAACGTTTGCTGCTTTGATGGCCTCCAGGTGTTCATAACGATAGGTGTTTTTGGCAATGGAAAGAAAAATCCCGTCAACCTTTCGTTGGAGCAAGTCATGGATTTGTTCCACTTCCTTTTCAAAAGATTCATTGGAGCATAAAACCAAAACGTTGTAGTCTTGTGTTTCGGCAGCGGTGATGATTCCTTTTAAAATTTTATTAAAAAAATCATGATTGATATCGGGTAAAATTACCCCGACCAATTTCGTTTTTTGAGTTCTTAAATAGGAGGCTTGAAAGTTGGGTTTAAAATTGACCTGCGTCACATATTCCAACACACGGGCTTTGGTTTTTGGACTCACATCGGAATAGTTTTTTAGAGCTTTGGAAACCGTTGCTATGGAGATCCCGAGTGCTTGCGCAATGTCTTTTAAGGTTAAATTCATCTTTGGGGCACTTAGATTTTTCGAAAACCTTTTCGGTTAGTTTTCGATGGGTTATTGCGAAAATATTAAAATTTTCTTAAAAAATAGGATTAGTATTGCCCCAATAAGATCACTCAAAAACTAATTAACTTAACCAAAACAAAGAATGAAAAAAGAATTCTTTAAAAGATTCTTGCTTCTTTTAACACTTATGTTATCAGCAGGAATTTATGCACAGAATGTTACCGGAACGGTAACCAGTGAGGATGGTCCTTTGCCGGGAGCTACGATCCTCGTTAAAGGAACTTCACAAGGAACCTCCTCAGATTTTGATGGAAATTTTTCCATAGAGGTGCCTGCAGATGGAGTATTAGTGGTTTCCTATGTTGGATTTACCACTCAAGAAATTGCTGTAAATGGGCAAGATCGTCTCATAATTACACTAGCACTTGGCAATCTACTTGATGAAGTTATTGTAACTACAGGCTATGGTACCCAATCAAAAAGAGATATTACAGGAGCTGTTTCAACAATCGAAGCAGAAGATTTGGCCTCCGTACCAGCAACTACATTTTCTCAACAAATGCAAGGGAGAGCTTCTGGAATATCTGTTGTAAGTGATGCAACACCCGGAGGAGAGGCGACAGTTCGTATTCGTGGATTTGGAACAATTGGAAATAATAATCCACTTTACATAATTGACGGTGTTCCATCTCAAAATCAAGGAAATTTAAATCCCGGAGATATAGAATCATTTCAGATTTTAAAAGATGCTTCATCTGCTTCAATTTATGGATCTAGAGCAGGTAATGGTGTTATTATCATTACTACTAAGAAAGGGAAAGTAGGAGAACCTAAAATTTCTTATAGCACTTATTACGGGTGGCAAAATACCGCTGAAAATATTGAGGCACTCAACGCGAGAGAATTGGGTGAATACCTTTATTTAGCAGATTTTTACGCAGGGAAGACACCTTCTCATGGACAATACACCTTTTCAGGTTCGCCAGAAAGTCCACAAATAGGAATACCTAATTATGTTTTTCCTAGTGGAGCTAGTTCAGTAGATGAAACGCTATATTCCCTGACAGAAAGTAATATTTTTGCAATTACTCGATCGGCAGACACCAATTGGTGGGATGAAGTAACACGCAGTAATGCTCCAATGTTTAGCCATCAAATTGATGCTAGTGCTGCAACAGAAAAATCACAATATGCTTTCACTGCAAATTTTTTCAGCCAAGATGCAGTTGTCAACTTTGTAGGTTATCAAAGAGCGTCCATAAGGTTGAATTCTTCTACGAGAACATTAAACGATCGATTAATGATAGGTGAAAACTTCACTATATCATTAGATAACAGGAAAGGTGGATATGGTAATGATGGTGAGCAAAATGCGGTTTCGGCTTCTTATAAACATCACCCATTATTGCCGGTTTATGATATTGCTGGAAACTTTGCGGGTTCTAGAGGTTTGAATTTAGGGAATAATTATAACCCCTATGCAACCTTATACAGAGATCAGGATGACAGAGCTAGAAGAAGTAGAATCTTTGGAAATGTTTTTGCGGAGATAAAAATTGTAGAAAACTTTAAGTTAAAATCCAGCTTTGGAGCAAATATTCAAAATAGAAGAGGACTTAATATTGGTAGACCGCAACCCGAATATGTTGAAGGAAACTTTATAAACAGTCAAAACAGTTCTCATTCTTGGGAATATCAATGGACTTGGACGAATACATTTTCATGGGAAAAAACCATTAATGATATTCATAAACTCAAGGCTTATGTCGGAGTTGAAGCCATTGAGGGTTTTGGTGAATACTTTGGAGCAGGAAGACAACGATTCCCTTTTGAAACCACCTCGATAATAAGTTATTTAGATTTAGGGAATCAAGGGACATCATCGAATTTTGGAAATATTTTCCAAGATTTTTCTTTATGGTCGCAATTTGGTCAAGCAAATTATGCTTATGAGGAAAAATATTTAGCTCAAGTGACAGTCAGGAATGATGCTTCGTCAAGATTTAATCAAGCAACCAACAGTGCTTTTTTTCCAGCTTTCAGTATTGGATGGAGAATTTCTGAAGAAGACTTCATGAGCAGTCTAAATTTTATTGACGATTTAAAATTGCGTTATGGTTGGGGTAAAACTGGAAATCAAGAAATTGGAGATTACAATGCATACACACAGTTTAGATCAACGGCATATAATTCTGGTTATCCGATAGATGGAAGCCCCTCCGCCCCAACTTTGGGTTATGATGCAGCACAGTTTGGAAATCCAAATGCCAAATGGGAAGCGACAACATCCAATAATTTTGGTTTTGATGCAATGTTATTTGATCAATTGTTGTTTTTAGAAGTTGATTTTTGGAATCGTAGAACTACTGATTTATTACTTAGAGTACCTGTAATTTATTCTGCAGGTGATGCAGTTGCACCTTCATTTAATATTGGTGAAATGTTCAACAAGGGTGTAGATATGGGAGCTTCTTTTGAGCAGAAAATAGGTGATTTTAAAATTAGTTTAGGAGCAAATTATTCGGCTTATAAAAATGAAGTTAAAAAATTAGATGAGTTTGACACTCCTATTTTTGGAAGTAATAGAAGAGTGCCTGCGTTAACTAGAACATCTGTAGGTGATCCCATCTCTTCATTATACGGTTTTGTGGTTGAAGGTATTTTTCAATCACAAGCTGAAGCCGATGCGCATGCGCCATATGGAACTACTGGTTACAATGCTCCTGGTAAATTCAAATACAGTGACATTAATGGTGATGGTGAAATATCAGATGATGACAGAACTATAATTGGTAATCCCCATCCTGATTTTGTCTATGGCATTAACTTGAATGTTAACTATAAAAACTTTAATTTAAACTTATTTGGTAATGGTGTTTCAGGTAATGATGTTTACAATTATGTGCGTTATTTCGCAGACTTCAACACCTTTCAAGGGAATCGATCAAAGCGTGCACTCTATGATGCATGGCAGCCGATCAATCCATCGGCTCCAAAAAATCAATGGACTCCAGCTAATCCCAATGCAACTTCACCTATCATGGATGCAAATGATCAAATAAGCAGTAGAACATCTTCCTATTTGATAGAAGATGCCTCATATTTTAGATTGAAAAATATACAATTGACATATTCATTTGATGAAAGGATTAATAATACATTGGGAATTTCAGGAGGTCAAGTCTATTTCCAAGCACAGAATTTATTCACTTTTACCAAATACAGTGGTTTGAATCCTGAAATTCAAACTGGGAATGATATCCAGTTGGGATATGATGGAGGTTTTATGCCAGTCTCGAAGACTTTAACGGTAGGCTTAAACCTATCATTATTTTAACATAATATAAAGCATACGAAATGAAAAATTTAAAATTATTTTTTGGAACTCTGATATGTTTCGTGATTGGGTTTATTTCATGTAGCGATGAGTTTTTATTGAAAGAACCACAGGCATCTCTTTCGGGACCTGCTTTAACTAATGCCTCTGGGGTAGAAGGAAAACTAATATCTGCATACAGAACCCTTCAAGGATATGGGTTAGATGGAGGAGGTACATGGTATTACTCTACATGGTCATGGATTTTTGGGGCTATTTCTTCTGACGATGCTCTCAAAGGAACTGATGCTGGGGATCAACCAGAGCATTCTTTTATAGAAACATATGATTTTAACACATTTAATGTTCATAATCGAGATAAGTGGAGATCTGCATATTGGGGAGTTTCTCGAGCAAATGATGTAATTGATAGTGCAAATGAAGCAGAAGATATTCCTGAAAGTAGAAGAAAAGAAATTATTGCCGAAGCAAAATTCATCAGAGGATGGCAACACTTTGAGGCTCAGAAAATGTATAGATCTCCAAAATATATTGATGATGAAATTTTCGACATAGCTGATTTAGAAAGTACTAAAGTCCCAAATGTTGGAAAAATTTGGGATAAAATTGAAGCAGACTTTCAAGCTGCAGCTGTGGATTTGCCTGACACGCAATCTGAATTGGGACGAGCTACAAAGGCTGCAGCATTGGCTTATTTAGCAAAAGCAAAAATGTACCAAGGATGGGATAATGGAATCGCAAATACAACAAAACTTCAGGAAGCCAAAACAATTTTAGATCAAATTGTTAATTCAGGGATGTATAGTTTAGTGGATAATTTTGAAGATAATTACTTGGTAGCAACTCGAAATAATGAAGAGTCAATTTTTGAAATACAATATGCTATCTCAAGTTCAAATGATGAATCTTCAAATAAAGAAATTGGGTTAGCCCATCCCTACATTGCTCCTTGGGGTTGTTGTGGATTTCTTCAAGCACCACAAGATTTAGTAGACTTCTTTCAGACGGATCCTGCAACAGGATTACCATTATTGGACGAGTCGTGGAAAACAAATCATATAACAAATCCATCGGGCTCTGCTGATATGATTGGAAAACCAATAGGCAACCCCTCTATTGATTCGCGATTAGATCACACTGTAGGAAGACCAGGTATTTTATTCAAAAGATTCCACATCATGCAAGTTGATTACATTCGTGATTTAACATATGCCGGACCTTATTTTTCGAAAAAGCATATTGCAGAACCTGAAGCCTTTGGTGTTGGTGGTTGGGGAAATTTATCTGCAAATAACTTCCGAATTTTGAGATATGGACATGTTTTACTTTGGCTCGCAGAAGCTGAAGTAGAATTAGGAAATTTGGAAAGAGCAAGAGAATTGGTTAATATGCTTAGAGCTAGAGCAGCAAAACCTGTTAACTTTCATAAGGAAGCTATTCAAGGAGATACTCGGGGAGAGTACACATTAACTGAAGATTTGGCGGCAAATTACAATGTAGGAACATACGATACGCCATGGACAAATAAGGATATGGCGAGAAGAGCTGTTCGGTATGAAACTAGATTGGAGACTGCTATGGAGGGAAATCGATTCTTTGATTTACAAAGATGGGGAGTTCAAGCGGAGGTTTTGAATGATTATTTAGTGCGAGAATCAAAATATCGTGTTTATCTTCAAGGAAAATCATTTACTTCTCCAAAAAATGAATTTTACCCAATTCCAACATATGCAATAGATCGATCATTTTTAAATGGGGAACCAACATTGACTCAAGATCCGAACTACTAGAAGTTCAATTTGGTAAAGTTAAAAAACCATGGGGTAATTTATTTATGCCATGGTTTTTTCTAATTAATAGATTATGGCTGTAAAAATTTTACTGTGTACTTTTTCCACATTCTTAACTGTTTGTTCCTGCACAAACTCAAAAAAAGCTACTTTATTTGAAAAATTGCCATCATCTCACACCCAAATTTATTTTAACAACCAAATAATTGAAACGGATTCTTTTAATATACTTACCAATGAGTATATTTTTAATGGAGGTGGAGTAGGAGTTTGTGACATTAACAAGGATGGTTTGCCGGATTTATTTTTCTCAGGAAATATGGTTTCTAATCGATTATATATTAATAAAGGAAATCTAAAATTTGATGATATAACTGAAGAGTCAGGACTTAAATCAACTGAGTTTTGGGCTACCGGGATTGCTATTGCAGATGTCAATGGAGACGGATGGATGGATTTTTATGTTTGTGCTGCAATGTATGAGGATCGGGCAAATAGACTTTATGTGAATCAAGGTTTGAATAAAAATGGTGTCCCAACTTTTCTTGAACTTGCAACACAATATGGAGTTGCCGATCGTGGAAATAGTATGGCCGCTAGTTTTATCGATTATGATAAAGACGGAGATTTAGACCTCTATGTACTCAACAACGAACAAAATAAAAGGATTCCAACAAACTATCGCAAAAAAATTCTAGATGGTTCCGCAATAAGTAATGATAAATTATATAAAAATAATGGAAATGGAACATTTACAGATGTTACTTTGGAAGCTGGTATTTTGATTGAGGGGTTTGGACTGAGCGTAACTCCATTAGACGTAAACAATGACCAATGGGTTGATTTATTCATAACAAATGATTATTTGACTAATGACATTCTATATATAAATCAAAAAAATGGAACATTTAAAAACGGGATTGCTGACATTTTAATGCATCAAAGTAAATTTTCAATGGGATCTGATGCAGCCGATTTTGACAATGATGGTTATGTAGATATTGTTTCTTTGGATATGTTGGGAGAAAATCATGAACGAAAGAAAACAACGATTTCTAAAAGCTCATTTTTTGAAGATGTGTTAAATAAAAAATGGGGTTATCAGGATCAACATATTAGAAACATGTTATTTAAAAACAATGGAAACAATTTACCCTTTTCTGAAATTGGTCGATATGCTGGAATTTATCAAACAGACTGGAGTTGGGCTCCACTTTTTGCAGATGTTGATTATGATGGATATAAAGATTTATTGATAACAAATGGATTTCCCCGTGATATTACGGATATGGATTTTGCTAATTACAGGCTTAATATGGGAGCCTTTATGAGCGTTTCAAAACTTTTGGATTCCCTTCCTGTGATCAAAATTCCTAATTATGCATATAAAAATAATGGAGATTTGACTTTTGAAGATGTTGGTAATGATTGGGGACTTGACGTACCTTCTTTTTCAAACGGAAGTTCATTTAGCGATCTTGATTTAGATGGAGATTTGGATTATATTGTTAATAACATTAATGATAATGCATTTATTTTTGAAAATAAGTTAGATTCTTTATATGCAGACATGACCTATTTACAAGTAGAACTTTTTGGTAAGACAGAGAATCCCTATGCACTTGGAACTAAAGTTTTATTGAGGTTTTCAGATGGTACCATACAATTCCAAGAACAACAACTCTCTAGAGGATATCTATCTTCAATCGACCCAATCCTTTATTTTGGTATCCCAAAAGATAAAAATGTCGTCTCTGTTGATGTCCTTTGGCCTGATGATAGCTATATCAGACATGAAATCCCTCACTTAAATGAAAGGCTTAAACTTTATCAGGATCAGGCTAAAATTAATGAAAACCTTGATTTCCCAATGATTGAAAATATTAAAGATTATGATTATGAAGAAGTAGCACTAGTTTATGGAATAGATTATTATAATGAAGAGCATGACGCTCAAGACTTTTTTTACCAGCGATTATTACCATACAAATTATCTCAAAACGGACCGAGTATTTCTGTGGGAGATTTAAATGGGGATGGAATGGAAGATTTTGTTGTAGGAAGTGCTTCTGGCTATTCTCCGGTGATTTTCTTTCAAGATGAAACAAGTCATTTTAAATCAGTCCCTCTTTTTACTTCTTTATCGGATTTAAAATATGGAGTAGAGAGTATAGCACTCTTTGATGTAGATAATGATGGTGATCTTGATATGTACCTTGTGTCTGGTGGGAATCAGTTTGAATTTGACTCCACTTTTTATCAAGATCGGATACTTATTAATAATGGTAATGGACATTTCAAGTGGGACGAAAGTATACTCCCCAAGATTACTTCTAATGGTAGTGTCGTGCGTGCGATAGATTATGATTTGGATGGATACATTGACGTTTTCGTTGGAGGAAGAAACAAGCCCAATGCTTACCCTCTAGCTGATAAAAGCTACTTATTGAAAAACATCAATGGGAAGTTTGAAGATGTCACAAGTGTTGTATTTAATAGATTGTTTCCTTGTGGTATAGTAAATGATGCTCAATGGGTAGATGTAAATCAAGATGGGACTCATGATTTAATTGTTGTTGGGGAATTTAGCCCTCTTAAAATATTTTTGAATAAATCAGGGAAATTTAAAGCCCTTGAATCTTCAATACTGGATGATATTTTGGGACTTTGGAGAGCCGTTGAAGTTCTTGATTTTGATAATGATGGTGACATGGATTTTCTTTTAGGTAATATTGGGAAAAACAACATGTATAATATTACATCAGAAACTCCATTAATCGTGTCTTTTAGAGATTTAGATAACAATGGAAGCATAGATCCTATATTTTTTAATTACCAAAAAAATAAGTTGAGTGAATGGGATATATATCCAACTCAGTTTTGGGATAATTTAATTCAACAAAGTCCATATTTTAGACAAGAGTTTTCTTCTTACAAAGAGTTTTCCGATGCTAACTTAAGATTTTACAGAGAAAAAAAAATAGTGACTCAGGATTCTATTTTACAAGTGAAAAATGATGGTTCACTGTGGGTCGAAAACATTGGAAATGGTGATTTTAAAATTGGAACTCTGCCGAAATCTGTTCAGTTAGGACCCGTTAATGATTTTTTGACAATAGAAGAAAAAGGAAAACAAAAAGTTTTGATTGTGGGGAATGATTTTGGTGGTCCTCCCTTTGAAGGAAATTATGATGCATTTCAAGGAGTTGTTCTGGATTGGAATGAACGACTTAAAATTTGGAATGATAATGTTGCTCAGTATTCTGGATTTCATGTTTATAAAGATGCTAAAAAAATTGATCAAATACGTCTTGTAAATGGCAAAAAATTGATTTTAGTGGCTCAAAACAAAGAAAGATTACTAGCCTTTCAAAAAAAGTAAAAAATTATTGATTGTGATGCACTTAGCAATTATAGCAAAACTCATCATGGATGGTTTCAAATGTTTAGAGAATTTGATTTGAACGAAAAAAACTTAAAATATCCACTCATTGAAGTTTTTTATGATAGCCCTTTTTCTGGAGGAGATGATAAAAAATGGAAATCTCAAACGTATATTAATATAAAAATTAATCCTTTAGAAAATCACGCCCCTTTTTTATTTCCCAATTCCCAATAAGATCCTCAAAAAACCCTTCCCGATAATTTAATTTAAATTTTTAAGTCGGTTCATTGGAATTAATACTACCTTCACTCATTAAAACTATATCAATTTCATACTCCTTTAAAACATAAGCGTACACTGACTTTATCTTCAACTTTTTTAATGCGGCTCAAAAATTCAACCTTGTTAGGGGTATTTATAGTAATGTTTGGCTCGTGTATCGATCCGGTGGCACCAGAGTTTGATTATATCGAAGATTTGGTAATTATTGACGGGATTGCCTCCACCATTCCAGGGAATACTTTTGTATCGATACGAACCAGCTATTTGGATTATGGGGTGTACAAATCACGCTTTGTTTCGGGCAGTAGGGTAGCATTGATCAATGAGGCAAGTGGAACCCGCTTGTCACTAGAGGAATCGGAAAGTCAGTATGTCGCTCCTTTTGATTTTGTTATTCAAGAAGCTTCCGAATGGTATATAGAGGCAACCCTTCCCGGGGGAAAAACCTTTAAATCTACACCCGAGAAAGCGCCCATTTCTGTCAGTATTCAATCCATTGATTACACCTATAAAAAAGAATTGGAATACGACGAAATCAAAAATGTGTACATACCCGGACACGAGGTGCGGATAGACTTTCAAGATCCCCAAGAAATCGAAAATTATTATTACTATCAATACAGGACCTTTGAACCTGAGGCCTACTGTGCCATTTGTTTTGATGGGGTTTTGCGCTTTGGAGAATGTGTTTCGGTGGCCAACAATCGCCGAGCTTTAGATTATTACACCTACAGCTGCTCCGTGCCCTGTTGGAAGATTCGCTATAATGAAGGCATCTCTATTTTTGATGATACCTTCACCAATGGCAAGGATGTTAAAAATCTTGTAGTGGCCAATGTTCCTTTATATGGAAAGTCCAAAGTTTTGGTCGAAGTGCTGCAGTTGAACATTACGGAAAGTGCTCATAAATATTACAAAACCGTCAAAGATGTTGTGAATAACAACAGCAGTTTAAATGCACCTTTACCCTCGGCTTTGATTGGAAACCTATACAATGCCGATGATTCAGAAGAGGCTGTGTTGGGTCGTTTTACAGTCGCTTCGGGCAGTACGCGGTCGGTTTCAATTGCTAGAGATCAAATTTTTGAGAACATCATTCGAACTACAAATTTATTGCAGCCTGAATTGTATGGCGCACCGCTTCCGGCACCGCTCACCTACGACGCTCCCTGTGAGGAAAGCAGATACAGAACCGCTGTACAACCCTTAAACTGGGAAAATGAATAAAACAAAAATACGGTCTCGTCTAGCGTTCACTTTCTTCATCCTTTTTGTAAGTATGTCCTATATACAGGCACAAGATCAAGTATTGACCATCATCGTGACGGACACAGAAACCCAATTGCCGTTACAAGACGTCAATATTTTAATAAATCCCTGCGCCTGCGGAGGGATAACGAATATGAATGGGGTTTTTAGTAAAAAATTAAAACCCGACACCTATCAAATCAGCATACAGTACTTGGGTTATGGGAATCAAGCACAAGAAGTTGTTTTGACTAAGAACACGGAGCTGAATATTTCTCTAAGTCCGGCGGAGGAAACGCTGTCAGAAATTATTGTTTTAGCAAGAAGGCGTAACAAAAATGTAGAAACCCCTCAAATGGGAGTTTTGGAAGTCTCCGCTCGGGACTTAATAAAATTGCCCACTCCGTTGGGAGAATTTGATGTTTTGCGAAGTATGACGATGATGGCCGGAGTGAACAGTTCGGGTGATGTGAGTAACGGGATATCGATCCGAGGGGGTTCTTTAGATCAAAATTTGATGTTGTTTGAATCTGCCCCGGTTTTTAACCCCACCCATCTTTTCGGATTAATTTCAGTTTTTACCCCCGATGTGATTTCGGGAGTAAATGTATATCAAGCCAATATTCCCGCGCGTTATGGAGGTCGAATTGCTTCGGTGGTGGATGTAAAAGTAAAATCACCCCTTACCGATAAAACTACGGTTGAAGGAGGTATTGGGTTGATTTCCAGTCGCTTGACGCTCACCACTCCTTTGATAAAAGACAAACTCTTTTTATTGACCGGAGGTCGTGCTGGCTTCACCGATTTTCTTTTTCCCCTTTTAATTCCTCGACTAAAAAACACTAAGGCAAATTTTATAGACAGTACAACCAAATTGATGTTTTTGCCCAATGCCAATAATCAAGTCTCTTATACGTATTTTAATACCAACGATTTTTATCAATTGGATTTAATCACCAATATTGAAAACATCAATGCGGCTGCCAATCAATATGACTTTGTAACCTCCAATCATACGTTCAGATGGTTGCATACCTTCGAAAACACCACCAGTTTAACGGCCAAAGTAATTTCTAGTAGCTATCGACCCAAAAATCTTTTTCCCGAAGCAGACAGTGACAATGTCATTACTTTTGATTCGCGGATTCAAAACTGGAGCAACCAATTGGAATTTGCCGATCAACGCTCCGAAAAATTGGATTTTTATGTCGGTGCGCAATGGAATGCAAACACCATCAATCCCGGAAGTTTAGACCCGGGAGTAGGCAACAGTATCAACCCGGTCAGCTTGGGGATCGAAAAAAGTCTTGAAATTTCTGCCTTCACCAACCTGAATTGGAATCCTTTTGAAAGCCTTTCTGTTTCTGCGGGTTTGCGGCAAACCTTTTATCAGTTACAAGGGCCCTATCAACAAGCAACATACGACACCAATGGAAACCGCACGGATGTCGTTGATTTTGCCGATGGAGCCGAAGTGGTGTCATATAATAATTTGGAACCTCGCTTGGGTGCTCGCTATCTGTTGGGCGAAAACAGCTCGCTCAAGATGAGTTACGCGCGTTTGCACCAATATGTACAAAACATCTACAATACGGCTACGCCTTTGCCCACTTCCCGCTGGAAAATGTCGGATCGCTATATCCTGCCTCAGAAAAATGATACTTATGGATTGGGGTATTATATAGATTTTGACAACGACAATTATGAATTTGGTGTGGAGGGCTACTACCGAGACACGGAAAATAATTTGACTTATAAACCCGGAGCCAATTTCTTTTTAGCAGATTTTCTAGAACGTGAAATAACCCAAGCAGATGGGAAAACCTACGGTGTAGAGGTGAGTGCCCGAAAATCGTTAGGAAAAATCAATGGCTTCTTCAATTATACCTATTCCAGAAGTTTGCTTAAAACCAATGAAGCGGAACTTCAAAATCGAATCAACAACAACAATTGGTTTACTTCCGATTTTGATCGACCCCACACGGTCAATGCAAATATCAACTTTGAGGGGGATGCCTACAATTCTTTTAATTTTACCTTTACTGCCCAAACGGGAAGACCCTATTCTATTGCGAATGGAATTTTTGAGCAAGACAATCAGACCATACCTATTTTCTTGGAACGCAACAATTCCCGACTTCCCACCTATCATCGCTTAGATTTTTCATGGAAGATTGCCTACAGTAAAGACCCAAGCAAACGCTTCAAAAGCGATTGGGTGTTTACCTTATATAATGTATACAGTAGAAAAAATCCGTATAACATCTATTTTACCCAACGCGAAGGGAGTCTGAATGGAGATGTTTTTGGAGGCAGTCCTTTAGGTGCATATGAGATTAATGTGCTTAAAGGAACTTTGGTTTCCTTGACCTACAATTTTAAATTCCAGTAGTACAAACTATTGCCTACAAAATATTTCAAAGCTTTTGTTTAATTTTTTTAATAAAATGACAAATTCTTTTTCTCTATGGAAAGGATGTTTTGGAATGGCTTAAAAGTTTTACCGATTCAGTCTTTTCGGGTTTTAACGCAGCTAAAAGGGAGTTGTTTTTTTAAGAATTTTTCTATGTACATAAATTAAATTCTTTTAACAAATTTCATATGTTAAGAAAATATTAATATTTTTGCCCTTCAAGTAGTTATTCATGGAATAAACTATTTATTATTAACGATAATTATAAACAAACAAAAAATGAAAAAAACTTTTTCTAAGTTACTGTTTAGCAGTATTTTTTTGCTTCTTGCAACGGCGGGTTTTGCTCAGAGTGTAAGTGGACTTGTCACTAGTGAAGACGGACCACTACCTGGGGCAGCAGTTGTTGTAAAGGGAACGAGTCAAGGAACAAGTACAGATTTTGATGGTAATTTCACCATCAATGCCAATGTAGGTGATGTCCTTGAAATTTCGTTTGTAGGGTTTTCATCTCAGGAAGTAACCATTTCAAGTGCAGATCAAAACATCACTGTTTCTTTGGAGGCTAGTAATGAACTTGATGAAGTAATTGTAACAGGTTATGGTACTCAGAACGAAAAAGAGATTACTTCTGCAGTTGTCAAAATCACCGCAGAAGAATTTAACAAAGGACCGATCAATGATGCTGCGCAATTACTGCAAGGTAAAGTAGCTGGTCTTAGTGTTTATAACAAAGGAGGTAATCCAAACTCAGCCGGAACGATTCGTTTAAGAGGACTTTCTACTGTAGGTGCCAACGTTTCTCCTTTAGTGGTTGTGGATGGTGTTATTGGTGCTTCGTTAGACAACGTTGACCCCAATGATATTGATTCCATCAACGTATTGAAAGATGGTTCTGCCGCTGCGATCTACGGTTCACGAGGATCGAGTGGGGTAATCATTGTTACTACCAAATCCGGTCAATCTGGAAAAATGACATTGAACTACAACGGTCAATTGGCCAGTTCAAGCATTTTAAACCGTATTGATGTGATGACTGCTGATGAATTTAAAGCTGCAGGTGGTTCTGACTTGGGTGGTGACACCGACTGGACAGATGCTGTAACAAGAAATGCATTATCTCAAATTCACAACATTTCTGCCTCTGGAGGTTTTGGAAATACCACTTATCGTATTTCAGCCAACAGCAGAACAAAAGAAGGGATTGTCAACAATACCGGATTTGAGCAATTTAACTCAAGAGCCAACATCACAACGAAAGCACTCAACGATAAATTGAAAATCAGTTTCAATGCGTCTTTCACACAAAGACAATCTCAGTTTGGGAATCCTTTGGTCATGAAGTATGCTACTTTATTTAACCCAACCGCTCCTATTTACACTGCCGGATCTGAATTTTTCCCCGGTAATTCTGGAGATGTTATTGGAGGTTACTTTGAAACCTTTGGTCTTTTTGATAGTTTCAACCCTGTATCCATCGCAGAGCAACACATTTGGGATGGTGAGCGTATCGAGTTAAACTACAACATGGCATTGGATTATTCATTAACCGATGATTTAAGTGTTTATTTTAGAGCAGCGAATCAAACGTCTAAAAACGACAACAGAAAATATGTTCCTGTTACTGCGCTTTTGGATGGTAACGCATTAAGTCCAACTCGAAGAGGATCTGCTTCTTTCGAGAATACACGTTACTCATTCAAGTTGTATGAAATCTACGGAACCTATAACAAAAGTTTTACAGGATTTAACCTAAACCTTACGGGTGGTTACTCTTTTCAACAAGATAACTTCAAAAACAGAAACTTTGGTTTAGGAGATTTCCCAAGTGATGTACTAGATTTTAGCGACAATATCGATGCATCTCAGGATTTACAAAATGCTGGATTTATCACGGCCAACAGTTACAAAGGTCCTGATAACAAAATCATCGCCTTCTTTGGTCGTTTGAATATGGTGATTGACGATGCGATTTATGTAAACGCTTCTGTTCGTCAAGAAGGTTCCACCAAACTAGGAGACGGAAACAAATGGGGATTCTTCCCAGCCTTTGGTGTGGGTGCTGACATTAACAAATATGCTGGTACAGACTTTGACACCTTCAAAATCCGTTTAGGATACGGAGAAACAGGGTCTTTACCCGGTCCTACAGGACTTTCTCAAGTAATCTACAACTTTGGATATGATTCAGGAGGTACAGGAAACACTTCTCAAGCACGTGCTGCTAACCCCGATTTGAAATGGGAGTCAAAAGCAGAAACCAACTTAGGAGTTGAGTTTGCACAAGGCAAATTCAATGCGACGCTTGATTTGTACACCCGTGACATCTCTGACTTTATTTTAGAAACCAGAGTAGATATTGCTACTTATGGTTTTGACAGACGATTTGAAAACTCAGGAAAGATCAATACCCAAGGGATTGAATTGAACCTAGGCTATGAAGTAAACGACAACTACCAAACCAGTATCAACCTTTCTTCATACAAAACCATCTTGGAAGAGTATGTATTAGAAAATGGAGATATTCGTGCCAACCTCGGTGCTCCTGGACAGAACAGTACCAACATGGTGCTTGTACGTCCTGGCGAAGTGATTGGACAAATTTGGGCGCCTCGTTTTCAATCGGCGGGAGCAGACGGATCACCCGTTTTTGCTGACATCAACGGCGACGGACAAGTGGTTGCTGCACAAGACAAGTGGAACGATGCGGATGCAGATTTCGAAGCTGCTGGAAACGGTGTTCCTACTTTGGAAATGGGATGGTCAAACAACCTAAGCTTTGGCAACTGGTCAGTAAACGCTTTCTTTAGAGGTGCTTTCGGACACAGTTTGGTAAACACTTTCAGAGCGTTTTACGAGCCAAGAATTGCGAGTCAGTCGTCTTACAACTTTGTAAATACGAGTTTAGCAATTCCAGAATTGACAGCAGCTCAGTTTAGTTCATTGTATGTAGAGAAAGCCGACTTCTTTAAGTTGGATAACCTTACGGTAGCCTACAACTTTAACATTGCAGAAGGTTCATTTATTACAGGAGCGCAGCTTTCTGCCAACGTTCAGAATGCTTTTGTAATTACAAACTATACGGGTACGGATCCCGAACCTGCTTTAGTAGATCCAGGATCCTACAGCGGCGGGAATTTTGTTCCCGGACAAGGGGATGTTTTGGCTCCTGGTATCGACAGAAGAATCAACTATTTTTCTTCTAGAACAGTTACTTTAGGATTAAACATAAACTTTTAATAATGATGAAATCAACAAATACTATGAAGAATATTAAAAGATCATTTTTTGCTATTCTATCGACTTGTGCAGTGGTTATTTCCTGTACAGATTTAGAAGAGGAATTAGTAGGAGATTTTACAGGTGACTTGACTGTTCCCGGGGTATCCGTGGACTTGAGTCAAACGGATGGTTCCAACCAAGCCGTGCAGGATCAAATTGGTGCTGCCTTTGAAAAACTAAGAGGAGGAACAGCAGGACACAATGATTATTGGTCCGTTCAAACCGTTTCTTCCGATGAGATGCAAGTAGGACAAAAAGGAGGAGACTGGTATGATGGAGGGATCTGGTTAGAGATGCACCGTCACACCTATACTGCTGCGAGTGGTCCATTGACAAACACTTGGAATACTGCTTATAATTCCATTACAGAGGTGAACAACACCCTAGCGAAATCAGGCATAACAGCCAATGAGACAGCTCAGTTGCGAGTGTTGCGTGCATTTTTCTATTGGAGATTGATCGATCTTTTCGGAAACGTTAAGATTGTAACTTCTCCTGGACAAGATGCACCACAGGCTTCTCGTCAAGAGGTGTTTAACTTTATAGAAAGCGAAGTATTGGCGGCACTTGGAGTGTCAGCAGTTTCTGCTTCTATGGATTTAACCAACAGTGATTTGACAACCAGTCCAAAGAAATACCGTATCAATCAATATGCAGCTGTAGCTTTATTGTCTAGACTGTATTTGAATGCTGAGGTATACACAGGAACAGCGCGTTGGCAAGAATCAGCGGATGCTGCCTCATGGGTGATCGACAACGGTCCTTATGTTTTGACAGATGAATCAGTAAAAGTGAAGAACTTGGCCAAGCGTCCCGGTGTGGCAACAGATCCGGACGAATTGGTAGGCTATCCTGCGATGTTTGCACCCAACAACCAAGACAACCCAGAGACAATCTTCACTGTGCCTTTTGACGGTGTAACAGGAGGTGGGATGAACTTCCACATGATGGGACTTCACCAGCCTTCACAGTTTTCATTCAACTTTGATTCACAGCCATGGAACGGGTATCAAACCCTTCAAGCGTTTTATGAGTCTTATGAAGATGGAGATATTCGTAAGAAATCAAACTTCCTAGTAGGACAGCAGTATTCTTATGCCGGAACACCATTGAGTGACTGGGCAGCGGATGATTTCAACGCAGATGGTTCAAAAAACTTATTGTTGAGCTATTCGCCAGAGATCAACGAATTGGCACCGAACTCAATTCGTCAGAGTGGAGCGCGTATGTACAAATTCAGTCATGCACAGTTTGAGAGAAATGAGAAGAGTAATGACTTCCCTATTTTCCGATTGACAGAGATGTATATGAACCGTGCAGAAGCAACCGCTCGTGCAGCAGGGGATTGGTCCTTGGCATTGAATGATGTGAACGTGATTCGTACGCGTGCCAAAGTATCGGCTTACAGCTCGATTGATGCTGCTGAGTTTTTGGCAGAGCGTGGACGTGAGTTCTATCAAGAGTCAAAAAGACGTACGGATTTGATTCGTTTTGGAAAATTTGGAGAATCTTGGTTTGAAAAAGGAGCTTCAGAATCTTTCAGAACTTTAATGCCGATTCCTACCGAAGCAATTACATCGAGTAACGGGACTTTAAAACAAAATCCAGGTTATTAAAAACTAAACTAAAATTAATTTTAAAAGGGGCGTATTTTAAATCACGCCTCTTTTTTATTTCCCAATTCCCAATAAAATCCTCAAAAAACCCTTCCCGATAATTTAATTTAAATTTTTAAGTCGGTTCATTGGAATTAATACTACCTTCACTCATTAAAACTATATTAATTTCATACTCCTTTAAAACATAAGCGTACACTGACTTTATCTTCAACTTTTTTAATGCGGCTCAAAAATTCAACCTTGTTAGGGGTATTTATAGTATTGTTTGGCTCGTGTATCGATCCGGTGGCACCAGAGTTTGATTATATCGAAGATTTGGTAATTATTGACGGGATTGCCTCCACCATTCCAGGGAATACTTTTGTATCGATACGAACCAGCTATTTGGATTATGGGGTGTACAAATCACGCTTTGTTTCGGGCAGTAGGGTAGCATTGATCAATGAGGCAAGTGGAACCCGCTTGTCACTAGAGGAATCGGAAAGTCAGTATGTCGCTCCTTTTGATTTTGTTATTCAAGAAGCTTCCGAATGGTATATAGAGGCAACCCTTCCCGGGGGAAAAACCTTTAAATCTACACCCGAGAAAGCGCCCATTTCTGTCAGTATTCAATCCATTGATTACACCTATAAAAAAGAATTGGAATACGACGAAATCAAAAATGTGTACATACCCGGACACGAGGTGCGGATAGACTTTCAAGATCCCCAAGAAATCGAAAATTATTATTACTATCAATACAGGACCTTTGAACCTGAGGCCTACTGTGCCATTTGTTTTGATGGGGTTTTGCGCTTTGGAGAATGTGTTTCGGTGGCCAACAATCGCCGAGCTTTAGATTATTACACCTACAGCTGCTCCGTGCCCTGTTGGAAGATTCGCTATAATGAAGGCATCTCTATTTTTGATGATACCTTCACCAATGGCAAGGATGTTAAAAATCTTGTAGTGGCCAATGTTCCTTTATATGGAAAGTCCAAAGTTTTGGTCGAAGTGCTGCAGTTGAACATTACGGAAAGTGCTCATAAATATTACAAAACCGTCAAAGATGTTGTGAATAACAACAGCAGTTTAAATGCACCTTTACCCTCGGCTTTGATTGGAAACCTATACAATGCCGATGATTCAGAAGAGGCTGTGTTGGGTCGTTTTACAGTCGCTTCGGGCAGTACGCGGTCGGTTTCAATTGCTAGAGATCAAATTTTTGAGAACATCATTCGAACTACAAATTTATTGCAGCCTGAATTGTATGGCGCACCGCTTCCGGCACCGCTCACCTACGACGCTCCCTGTGAGGAAAGCAGATACAGAACCGCTGTACAACCCTTAAACTGGGAAAATGAATAAAACAAAAATACGGTCTCGTCTAGCGTTCACTTTCTTCATCCTTTTTGTAAGTATGTCCTATATACAGGCACAAGATCAAGTATTGACCATCATCGTGACGGACACAGAAACCCAATTGCCGTTACAAGACGTCAATATTTTAATAAATCCCTGCGCCTGCGGAGGGATAACGAATATGAATGGGGTTTTTAGTAAAAAATTAAAACCCGACACCTATCAAATCAGCATACAGTACTTGGGTTATGGGAATCAAGCACAAGAAGTTGTTTTGACTAAGAACACGGAGCTGAATATTTCTCTAAGTCCGGCGGAGGAAACGCTGTCAGAAATTATTGTTTTAGCAAGAAGGCGTAACAAAAATGTAGAAACCCCTCAAATGGGAGTTTTGGAAGTCTCCGCTCGGGACTTAATAAAATTGCCCACTCCGTTGGGAGAATTTGATGTTTTGCGAAGTATGACGATGATGGCCGGAGTGAACAGTTCGGGTGATGTGAGTAACGGGATATCGATCCGAGGGGGTTCTTTAGATCAAAATTTGATGTTGTTTGAATCTGCCCCGGTTTTTAACCCCACCCATCTTTTCGGATTAATTTCAGTTTTTACCCCCGATGTGATTTCGGGAGTAAATGTATATCAAGCCAATATTCCCGCGCGTTATGGAGGTCGAATTGCTTCGGTGGTGGATGTAAAAGTAAAATCACCCCTTACCGATAAAACTACGGTTGAAGGAGGTATTGGGTTGATTTCCAGTCGCTTGACGCTCACCACTCCTTTGATAAAAGACAAACTCTTTTTATTGACCGGAGGTCGTGCTGGCTTCACCGATTTTCTTTTTCCCCTTTTAATTCCTCGACTAAAAAACACTAAGGCAAATTTTATAGACAGTACAACCAAATTGATGTTTTTGCCCAATGCCAATAATCAAGTCTCTTATACGTATTTTAATACCAACGATTTTTATCAATTGGATTTAATCACCAATATTGAAAACATCAATGCGGCTGCCAATCAATATGACTTTGTAACCTCCAATCATACGTTCAGATGGTTGCATACCTTCGAAAACACCACCAGTTTAACGGCCAAAGTAATTTCTAGTAGCTATCGACCCAAAAATCTTTTTCCCGAAGCAGACAGTGACAATGTCATTACTTTTGATTCGCGGATTCAAAACTGGAGCAACCAATTGGAATTTGCCGATCAACGCTCCGAAAAATTGGATTTTTATGTCGGTGCGCAATGGAATGCAAACACCATCAATCCCGGAAGTTTAGACCCGGGAGTAGGCAACAGTATCAACCCGGTCAGCTTGGGGATCGAAAAAAGTCTTGAAATTTCTGCCTTCACCAACCTGAATTGGAATCCTTTTGAAAGCCTTTCTGTTTCTGCGGGTTTGCGGCAAACCTTTTATCAGTTACAAGGGCCCTATCAACAAGCAACATACGACACCAATGGAAACCGCACGGATGTCGTTGATTTTGCCGATGGAGCCGAAGTGGTGTCATATAATAATTTGGAACCTCGCTTGGGTGCTCGCTATCTGTTGGGCGAAAACAGCTCGCTCAAGATGAGTTACGCGCGTTTGCACCAATATGTACAAAACATCTACAATACGGCTACGCCTTTGCCCACTTCCCGCTGGAAAATGTCGGATCGCTATATCCTGCCTCAGAAAAATGATACTTATGGATTGGGGTATTATATAGATTTTGACAACGACAATTATGAATTTGGTGTGGAGGGCTACTACCGAGACACGGAAAATAATTTGACTTATAAACCCGGAGCCAATTTCTTTTTAGCAGATTTTCTAGAACGTGAAATAACCCAAGCAGATGGGAAAACCTACGGTGTAGAGGTGAGTGCCCGAAAATCGTTAGGAAAAATCAATGGCTTCTTCAATTATACCTATTCCAGAAGTTTGCTTAAAACCAATGAAGCGGAACTTCAAAATCGAATCAACAACAACAATTGGTTTACTTCCGATTTTGATCGACCCCACACGGTCAATGCAAATATCAACTTTGAGGGGGATGCCTACAATTCTTTTAATTTTACCTTTACTGCCCAAACGGGAAGACCCTATTCTATTGCGAATGGAATTTTTGAGCAAGACAATCAGACCATACCTATTTTCTTGGAACGCAACAATTCCCGACTTCCCACCTATCATCGCTTAGATTTTTCATGGAAGATTGCCTACAGTAAAGACCCAAGCAAACGCTTCAAAAGCGATTGGGTGTTTACCTTATATAATGTATACAGTAGAAAAAATCCGTATAACATCTATTTTACCCAACGCGAAGGGAGTCTGAATGGAGATGTTTTTGGAGGCAGTCCTTTAGGTGCATATGAGATTAATGTGCTTAAAGGAACTTTGGTTTCCTTGACCTACAATTTTAAATTCCAGTAGTACAAACTATTGCCTACAAAATATTTCAAAGCTTTTGTTTAATTTTTTTAATAAAATGACAAATTCTTTTTCTCTATGGAAAGGATGTTTTGGAATGGCTTAAAAGTTTTACCGATTCAGTCTTTTCGGGTTTTAACGCAGCTAAAAGGGAGTTGTTTTTTTAAGAATTTTTCTATGTACATAAATTAAATTCTTTTAACAAATTTCATATGTTAAGAAAATATTAATATTTTTGCCCTTCAAGTAGTTATTCATGGAATAAACTATTTATTATTAACGATAATTATAAACAAACAAAAAATGAAAAAAACTTTTTCTAAGTTACTGTTTAGCAGTATTTTTTTGCTTCTTGCAACGGCGGGTTTTGCTCAGAGTGTAAGTGGACTTGTCACTAGTGAAGACGGACCACTACCTGGGGCAGCAGTTGTTGTAAAGGGAACGAGTCAAGGAACAAGTACAGATTTTGATGGTAATTTCACCATCAATGCCAATGTAGGTGATGTCCTTGAAATTTCGTTTGTAGGGTTTTCATCTCAGGAAGTAACCATTTCAAGTGCAGATCAAAACATCACTGTTTCTTTGGAGGCTAGTAATGAACTTGATGAAGTAATTGTAACAGGTTATGGTACTCAGAACGAAAAAGAGATTACTTCTGCAGTTGTCAAAATCACCGCAGAAGAATTTAACAAAGGACCGATCAATGATGCTGCGCAATTACTGCAAGGTAAAGTAGCTGGTCTTAGTGTTTATAACAAAGGAGGTAATCCAAACTCAGCCGGAACGATTCGTTTAAGAGGACTTTCTACTGTAGGTGCCAACGTTTCTCCTTTAGTGGTTGTGGATGGTGTTATTGGTGCTTCGTTAGACAACGTTGACCCCAATGATATTGATTCCATCAACGTATTGAAAGATGGTTCTGCCGCTGCGATCTACGGTTCACGAGGATCGAGTGGGGTAATCATTGTTACTACCAAATCCGGTCAATCTGGAAAAATGACATTGAACTACAACGGTCAATTGGCCAGTTCAAGCATTTTAAACCGTATTGATGTGATGACTGCTGATGAATTTAAAGCTGCAGGTGGTTCTGACTTGGGTGGTGACACCGACTGGACAGATGCTGTAACAAGAAATGCATTATCTCAAATTCACAACATTTCTGCCTCTGGAGGTTTTGGAAATACCACTTATCGTATTTCAGCCAACAGCAGAACAAAAGAAGGGATTGTCAACAATACCGGATTTGAGCAATTTAACTCAAGAGCCAACATCACAACGAAAGCACTCAACGATAAATTGAAAATCAGTTTCAATGCGTCTTTCACACAAAGACAATCTCAGTTTGGGAATCCTTTGGTCATGAAGTATGCTACTTTATTTAACCCAACCGCTCCTATTTACACTGCCGGATCTGAATTTTTCCCCGGTAATTCTGGAGATGTTATTGGAGGTTACTTTGAAACCTTTGGTCTTTTTGATAGTTTCAACCCTGTATCCATCGCAGAGCAACACATTTGGGATGGTGAGCGTATCGAGTTAAACTACAACATGGCATTGGATTATTCATTAACCGATGATTTAAGTGTTTATTTTAGAGCAGCGAATCAAACGTCTAAAAACGACAACAGAAAATATGTTCCTGTTACTGCGCTTTTGGATGGTAACGCATTAAGTCCAACTCGAAGAGGATCTGCTTCTTTCGAGAATACACGTTACTCATTCAAGTTGTATGAAATCTACGGAACCTATAACAAAAGTTTTACAGGATTTAACCTAAACCTTACGGGTGGTTACTCTTTTCAACAAGATAACTTCAAAAACAGAAACTTTGGTTTAGGAGATTTCCCAAGTGATGTACTAGATTTTAGCGACAATATCGATGCATCTCAGGATTTACAAAATGCTGGATTTATCACGGCCAACAGTTACAAAGGTCCTGATAACAAAATCATCGCCTTCTTTGGTCGTTTGAATATGGTGATTGACGATGCGATTTATGTAAACGCTTCTGTTCGTCAAGAAGGTTCCACCAAACTAGGAGACGGAAACAAATGGGGATTCTTCCCAGCCTTTGGTGTGGGTGCTGACATTAACAAATATGCTGGTACAGACTTTGACACCTTCAAAATCCGTTTAGGATACGGAGAAACAGGGTCTTTACCCGGTCCTACAGGACTTTCTCAAGTAATCTACAACTTTGGATATGATTCAGGAGGTACAGGAAACACTTCTCAAGCACGTGCTGCTAACCCCGATTTGAAATGGGAGTCAAAAGCAGAAACCAACTTAGGAGTTGAGTTTGCACAAGGCAAATTCAATGCGACGCTTGATTTGTACACCCGTGACATCTCTGACTTTATTTTAGAAACCAGAGTAGATATTGCTACTTATGGTTTTGACAGACGATTTGAAAACTCAGGAAAGATCAATACCCAAGGGATTGAATTGAACCTAGGCTATGAAGTAAACGACAACTACCAAACCAGTATCAACCTTTCTTCATACAAAACCATCTTGGAAGAGTATGTATTAGAAAATGGAGATATTCGTGCCAACCTCGGTGCTCCTGGACAGAACAGTACCAACATGGTGCTTGTACGTCCTGGCGAAGTGATTGGACAAATTTGGGCGCCTCGTTTTCAATCGGCGGGAGCAGACGGATCACCCGTTTTTGCTGACATCAACGGCGACGGACAAGTGGTTGCTGCACAAGACAAGTGGAACGATGCGGATGCAGATTTCGAAGCTGCTGGAAACGGTGTTCCTACTTTGGAAATGGGATGGTCAAACAACCTAAGCTTTGGCAACTGGTCAGTAAACGCTTTCTTTAGAGGTGCTTTCGGACACAGTTTGGTAAACACTTTCAGAGCGTTTTACGAGCCAAGAATTGCGAGTCAGTCGTCTTACAACTTTGTAAATACGAGTTTAGCAATTCCAGAATTGACAGCAGCTCAGTTTAGTTCATTGTATGTAGAGAAAGCCGACTTCTTTAAGTTGGATAACCTTACGGTAGCCTACAACTTTAACATTGCAGAAGGTTCATTTATTACAGGAGCGCAGCTTTCTGCCAACGTTCAGAATGCTTTTGTAATTACAAACTATACGGGTACGGATCCCGAACCTGCTTTAGTAGATCCAGGATCCTACAGCGGCGGGAATTTTGTTCCCGGACAAGGGGATGTTTTGGCTCCTGGTATCGACAGAAGAATCAACTATTTTTCTTCTAGAACAGTTACTTTAGGATTAAACATAAACTTTTAATAATGATGAAATCAACAAATACTATGAAGAATATTAAAAGATCATTTTTTGCTATTCTATCGACTTGTGCAGTGGTTATTTCCTGTACAGATTTAGAAGAGGAATTAGTAGGAGATTTTACAGGTGACTTGACTGTTCCCGGGGTATCCGTGGACTTGAGTCAAACGGATGGTTCCAACCAAGCCGTGCAGGATCAAATTGGTGCTGCCTTTGAAAAACTAAGAGGAGGAACAGCAGGACACAATGATTATTGGTCCGTTCAAACCGTTTCTTCCGATGAGATGCAAGTAGGACAAAAAGGAGGAGACTGGTATGATGGAGGGATCTGGTTAGAGATGCACCGTCACACCTATACTGCTGCGAGTGGTCCATTGACAAACACTTGGAATACTGCTTATAATTCCATTACAGAGGTGAACAACACCCTAGCGAAATCAGGCATAACAGCCAATGAGACAGCTCAGTTGCGAGTGTTGCGTGCATTTTTCTATTGGAGATTGATCGATCTTTTCGGAAACGTTAAGATTGTAACTTCTCCTGGACAAGATGCACCACAGGCTTCTCGTCAAGAGGTGTTTAACTTTATAGAAAGCGAAGTATTGGCGGCACTTGGAGTGTCAGCAGTTTCTGCTTCTATGGATTTAACCAACAGTGATTTGACAACCAGTCCAAAGAAATACCGTATCAATCAATATGCAGCTGTAGCTTTATTGTCTAGACTGTATTTGAATGCTGAGGTATACACAGGAACAGCGCGTTGGCAAGAATCAGCGGATGCTGCCTCATGGGTGATCGACAACGGTCCTTATGTTTTGACAGATGAATCAGTAAAAGTGAAGAACTTGGCCAAGCGTCCCGGTGTGGCAACAGATCCGGACGAATTGGTAGGCTATCCTGCGATGTTTGCACCCAACAACCAAGACAACCCAGAGACAATCTTCACTGTGCCTTTTGACGGTGTAACAGGAGGTGGGATGAACTTCCACATGATGGGACTTCACCAGCCTTCACAGTTTTCATTCAACTTTGATTCACAGCCATGGAACGGGTATCAAACCCTTCAAGCGTTTTATGAGTCTTATGAAGATGGAGATATTCGTAAGAAATCAAACTTCCTAGTAGGACAGCAGTATTCTTATGCCGGAACACCATTGAGTGACTGGGCAGCGGATGATTTCAACGCAGATGGTTCAAAAAACTTATTGTTGAGCTATTCGCCAGAGATCAACGAATTGGCACCGAACTCAATTCGTCAGAGTGGAGCGCGTATGTACAAATTCAGTCATGCACAGTTTGAGAGAAATGAGAAGAGTAATGACTTCCCTATTTTCCGATTGACAGAGATGTATATGAACCGTGCAGAAGCAACCGCTCGTGCAGCAGGGGATTGGTCCTTGGCATTGAATGATGTGAACGTGATTCGTACGCGTGCCAAAGTATCGGCTTACAGCTCGATTGATGCTGCTGAGTTTTTGGCAGAGCGTGGACGTGAGTTCTATCAAGAGTCAAAAAGACGTACGGATTTGATTCGTTTTGGAAAATTTGGAGAATCTTGGTTTGAAAAAGGAGCTTCAGAATCTTTCAGAACTTTAATGCCGATTCCTACCGAAGCAATTACATCGAGTAGTGGATCATTAAAACAGAATCCTGGGTACTAATTTGTAACCCAACTAATATCTCTAAAAGGGCAACTATTCGTTGCCCTTTTTTTTTAACTTTACAGCGATGAAAACAGCTGTTTTAAGTTTACTTTCTTCTTTGCTATTTCTGAGCTGTTCCCCTAAGAAACAAACACGATTTGTCTTACTCGAGCAAACCGCGCTGCGTTTTGATAATTCCCTAAGTTATACCCCCGATTTCAACCCATATACCTATCGCAATTTTTACAACGGTGCCGGAGTAGCCTTGGGAGACATCAACAATGATGGCTTGATAGATGTTTATTTTACAGGCAATTTGGTGGATAACAAATTGTTTTTAAACAAGGGAAATTGGGAATTTGAAGACATTACAGAAAAAGCCGGTGTAGCCTGTAAAAATGTTTGGTCCACGGGAGCTACCTTTGCCGATGTAAACGGCGATGGTTTACTCGATCTCTATGTTTGTAAATCGGGCAAACCCGAGGGAAACAACCGCCATAATGAGCTTTTCATCAACCAAGGAAATTTGCAGTTTAAGGAAGCCTCCAAAGCTTACGGGCTAGACGTGGTTGGTTTGTCCGTACACGCAGCATTTTTTGATGCCGACCAAGATGGGGATTTGGATTGTTATGTACTCAACAATTCTTTGCGTTCTGTAGGAGGATATGATTTGATCAAAGACCAACGCGAAATTCCAGATGCCAATGGAGAGGGCAATAAGTTTTTCGAAAACCGCAACGGAAGTTTTGTTGATGTCACCCAAGAAAAAAATATTTATAGCAGTGCCATTGGATTTGGTTTGGGAATTACTTTAAGTGATTTTAACGAAGATCGATTGCCCGATTTATACATCTCCAACGATTTTTTTGAGCGGGACTATTTGTATTACAACCAAGGCGGCACTTTTGTAGAAGTTTTGGAAGATCAATTTGAAGCAACCGCCATGGGAGCCATGGGTGCTGATGCCGCCGACTTAAACAACGACCAACTGCCCGACTTGTTTGTTACCGAAATGCTTCCCGCTACCTTGGAACGTCAAAAAACCAAAGCCAAATTTGATTCGTGGGACAAATATGCACTCATGCTTCGAAATGGATATTATCACCAATTCCCTAGAAACGCACTCCAACGCAATATGGGAGCTTCCGGTTTTTTTGAAGTCAGTCGATGGGCCGGCGTGGCAGCCACCGAGTGGAGTTGGGCTTCCTTGATTTTTGATATGGACAATGATGGGTTGAATGATATTTTTGTTGCCAATGGGATTTATAAAGACCTCCTGGATCGAGATTATTTGGCGTATATGGCCAATGAAGAGCAGGTAAAGACGATCATGTCGGACAAGCAAAATGCCTTGTCCAAACTGATAGACATCATGCCCTCCAAGGCGGTTCCTAACGCTGCTTTTAGAAATACCGGAAATTTTCAATTTGAAACAGTCACTACCGATTGGGGCTTGGACACCCCCAGTTTTAGTAACGGAAATGCCTATGGCGATTTGGACAATGACGGCGATTTGGATTTGGTGGTCAACAATGTCAATATGCCCGCTTTTGTTTATAAAAACACGACCGATACACTCAACGCAAGAAGTTTAAATTTAAGTTTAAAAGCCAAAGAAAAAAATACTTTTGCTGTGGGTGCCAAAGTTCTTTTGTTTTACGGAAATGGAAAAAAAGCGATGCGGGAGCAATTTCCTTCCCGAGGTTTTGAATCTTCTGTTTCCAATCGAATTCATATTGGCGTAGGGGCTCAAAAAAATATCGACAGTACGGTGGTTTTATGGCCCAATGGAGCGACTAGTTTGTACAAAAACCTTTCAACCAATCAATGGCATGAACTTTTGCAGCCTGAAGAAAGTGTCCAAGAAATACAGTTAAAAAAAGCAACTCCCCCTGTGCAAAAGGCAAAGTCACTCGATTTTGTACACAAGGAAAATCAATGGATTGATTTTAATCGGGAACGCTTGATTCCGCAAATGTACCATAACGAAGGACCCGCTTTGGCGACCGCCGATTTGAATGGCGATGGCAGCTCGGATTTCTTTGTTGGAGGGGCCAAATTGCAGCCGGGGGCACTATTTATTTCGGAAGGAAACGATTTTAGCAAAACGAGCTTGCCTTTCCAAGTCGATCAACGCAATGAAGATACGGATGCCGTGTTTTTTGATGGTGATAACGACGGCGACCTAGATTTATTGGTGACCAGTGGAGGAAGAGCGTTTTCGACCTATTCCACCGAAGTGGACGATCGCTACTACCTTAATAATGGAAAAGGTCAATTTTCGAAACAAACCCAAGCCTTTGATTTTGAAACCCATTTTTCCTCGGCAGCAGTGGCAGTTGCCGATTTTAATCAAGACGGTTTTCAAGATGTTTTTTTGGCAGAGCGTTTTAAGTTAGCCTTATATGGCTATCCCGCCTCCGGTAGGCTCTATTTAAATCAAAAAGACAATACTTTTCAACAAGCACAGCAGCCTGCTTTTGAAAATATTGGGATGATCACCGATGCCGTGGCAGCCGATCTCAATAAAGACGGTTGGCAAGATTTAATTTTAGTGGGAGAGTGGATGCCCATCACGGTCTTAATCAATCAAAAAGGGACCTGGGAAAACCAAACCCAACAATACGGCTTGGAGCATACGCGGGGTCTATGGACGAGTGTGTATGTGGAAGATGTAAATCAAGATGGTCGCTTGGACATCGTGGCCGGAAATTTGGGAGAGAACTCTTTTTTCAAACCCAAGATGCGGATGTATCTTAATGACTTTGACCAAAACGGAGATTCCGAGCAACTCTTTTGCATGCCCATAGGCGATCAATATTATCCCATAGTCGACAAAGACGAGTTGATTGCGCAATTACCAGGGCTTAAAAAACAAATGGTCAAATACGAGGACTATTCCAAAATTCCAATGTCCAAATTACTCCCTCAAGAAGTTCTCAATGCCTCCCTAATGCTGACCTTGGATGAACTGAAAAGCTGTGCATTTTTGAACACTGATGAGGGGTTTGTGACGCTTGCATTACCCGATGAAATCCAGTATTCATCGGTCTATGCCATAACAGGAATTCAAAACGAGACAGCTTCGGGTGGGCGTTTGTTTTTGGGTGGGAATCAATATCTCGTCAAGCCCCAATTTGGGCGTTATGATGCTTCCAAAGGCTGGGAATTGGAGTACGCCATAAAAGATCAAAAAGTGCAATGGAGTGCGCCTAAAAGTTTGAATGTCAAGGGACAAATAAGAAAGTTAGAAGTTGTAAATTTGCAACGTTCAAAAAATCTCTTAATTGGCGTAAACAATGATACGCTCAAAGCGGTTCAACTTAAAAATTAAATGAAAAAGTGTAATCCAACTTTTTTGGTAGTCCAAAACGTTTTTCTTTTTGTGCTGATTTTTAGTCTGCTGGGATGTCAATCCGAGTATGACAAATGGGTGGATCAAGAATTGGCAAGAAACGTTAAAATTGACTCTGTTTTTTTTGATTTAAGACTTGGGGAATCCAAAGAAGTGTATTTTAAAAAATGCTGGGATTTAAACCACGACAGGATAATTACGCAAGGGAGGTCCTATCATTTGTTGAAACATAACTATACTGACACTACCGAAATGGATGGTAAAAATGATTTTTACATAGAATTCCAAGGGGTTTTTAATAAAGACAACAAAGTGAAAGGCTTGGACGCCAAGTTTTCCCATCGCTTGTGGAGTATTTGGAGCCAAGAATACCATGCCGATAAGCTACTGCCCAAAGTATTGGATTCACTAAGCAAATGGTTTCCCGGAAATGCATTTACGCCTTTTGATCTAGATTCCGATTCCATCCCACGGGTTTATGTCAAAATTGATGGCGACCGAAGATTCAGAGTCTATCCCATCGATACGCGCGATGTTGCTGTAAAAATAGACGATTTAAACGAAAATAACTAGCCCCCCATGAAGCATCGATTTTCCATTTTAACCTTCGTACTAGTGTTGAGTTTTTTATTGCTTAAGTGCGGTACAGAAAAACGGACTCCTTTCGAATTAAAAAGTGCCGAAGCAACAGGAATTGCCTTTTCCAACGACCTCAGTTATTCCGATGATTTTAATGTCTATAAATATCGAAATTTTTACAATGGGGGAGGCGTAGCCGTAGGTGATATCAATAATGACGGCTGGGTGGATGTGTATTTTTCGGCCAATCAAAAACCGAATGAACTCTATTTAAATAAAGGGGATTTTACCTTTGAAAGAATAACAGAAACTGCTGGCGTAGCCGGTAACAAAGCTTGGTCAACTGGGGTCACCATGGTGGATATCAATGCCGATGGTTGGTTGGATATTTATGTTTGTAACTCGGGCGATGTGAAGGGCGACAGCAAGGAAAATGAATTTTTCATCAATCAGGGAGATGGCACTTTTAAGGAGCAAGCGGCTCAATTTGGTTTGGCAGATCAGGGGTTTTCTACCCATGCCGTTTTTTTCGACTACGACAAAGACGGGGACTTGGATGTATATCTGCTCAACAACTCCTATCAAGCGATTGGAAGTTTTGATTTACGCAGAAACGAACGCCCCAAAAGAGACGGTTTGGGGGGCGATAAGTTGATGCGAAACGACAACGGCTTCTTTGTTGACGTGAGTGAAGCCTCTGGAATTTTTGGAAGTGTTATTGGTTTTGGATTGGGGGTTACTGTGGGTGACGTGAATAATGATGGCTGGGAAGATATTTTTATTTCCAACGATTTTTTCGAACGCGACTATTTATATATCAATCAGCGTAACGGGACTTTTAAAGAAGAATTGACCGAGCAAATGAAATCCATCAGCGGGGCTTCCATGGGCGCCGACATGGGCGACTTAGACAATGATGGCTACAACGATATTTTTGTTACCGAAATGCTCCCTTCGCGCTATGATCGATTGAAAAGTGTTACCACGTTTGAAAATTGGAATCGCTATCAGTACAGTGTCAAGAATGGCTACCACCATCAGTTTACAAGAAATATGCTGCATCGCAACAATACCAATGCCACCTTTAGTGAAGTGGGAAGATTGGCCGGGGTGGAAGCTTCCGATTGGAGCTGGGGAGCCTTGTTTTTCGATATGAATAACGATGGGTTAAAAGACCTTTTTGTTTCCAATGGAATCTATAAAGATTTAACCGATCAGGATTACCTTCAGTATATTTCCAATGAAGAAGTGGCGAGTTCCATGGTGAGCAAAAGTAAAGTGGACTTTCAAAAATTGATCGATATTATTCCTTCAGAAAAAGTGGACAATCACGCTTTTTTAAATAAAGGGAATTTTAAATTTGAATTGGCTCCCGATTTGGGATTGAATACCCCTAGTTTTTCCAACGGTTCTGCCTATGCCGATTTGGATAATGATGGTGATCTCGATTTGGTGGTCAACAATGTCAATATGGAAGCCTTTGTTTATGAAAACACTTTGGAAACTTCAACGGCGCATTACTTAAAAATTGAACTCATGGGAGAAAATCAAAACCGTTTTGGGGTTGGTGCACAACTGTGGGTTAAAACAGAACAAGACACCTTGTTTTTTGAACAACAACCTGCACGGGGCTTTCAATCCAGTGTTGATCCACGCATCAATATCGGTTTGGGAACCACTGAAAAAGTGGATATCCGAGTACTTTGGCCTTTGGGAAAAGAAACCCATCTGTCCAATGTTGCTGCCGATCAAACTGTTGTTATAGAAGAAGCTGCCGCCCAACGGATGCCTCAGAAGAATTCCTCCGATTCCAGCCTCTTTTTTACAGAAGTCCAAGACCCTCAGTTGGATTATATTCAAAAGGAAGCAGACTTTGTCGATTTTCATCGGGAGCGACTGACCTATCACATGTGTAGCAATGAGGGTCCCGTTACCGGAGCTGGGGATCTCAACGGCGATGGTATCGAGGATATTGTCATCCCCGGATCCAAAGGAGAAACTACAGTAGTATATTTTGGAAGTTCGGATGGAACTTTTCAAAAATCTAATCCCACTGAATTTGAACGCCTTAAAGAGGCTGAAAATACTGAGACCTTATTGTTTGATGCAGACGGCGATGGGGATTTGGATGTATTCCTCAGTTCGGGTAGTGTCGAGTTAAGCCC
>Ga0181605_10000614_pt1 | contig 35226 bp, 28 predicted proteins | sample 041ome_11_FD_148676 | JGI IMG/M metagenome (GOLD analysis project Ga0181605, IMG submission 148676) | Coastal salt marsh microbial communities from the Groves Creek Marsh, Skidaway Island, Georgia - 041411US metaG (spades assembly) | ecosystem: Environmental > Aquatic > Marine > Intertidal zone...
TTAGATCATGCAGAAGAATTGAATGCTGTATTGGCACAAAGTCTGTCACAAGAGTTTTCAGTATCGACCACGGCTACTGTTAAAGGGGCCATGCTAGGACTGGATTGTAATATTGATGTCTTTACTGAAACTTCTCCGCAAGGCACCTATAAAGTAATTATTGAAGGTTCATTTGCCCTTACTCAGATAGGGGAACACATCGACTTATTATGGAAGAGTGCAAACATCATTGACGGCACTGCAATTTCAAGTTCAAAAGAACGTGCCATGCAAAGTGCGACCAACTCATTCATGGAAGACTTCAATTACTTCGTTCTTCCCCAGATCCTGAGGAGTTTAGATTACTAACTTATTTGCTATGCGCGCATAGTATTTTTTTCTATATTAGGGCCTCGAGAACAGGATTAAATGAGGCCAGAAGAAACCTTTGACTTTCGAATTCGTCGCAGCTGGATATCCATGTCCAAGATGTACAATGACCTTGTGAGCAGCAGTGGTATTACGGTTTCCGTAGGTTTCGCATTACTCAATATTGACGTAAAGAAAGGCACGCCTTCTACTGCGCTAGGCCCTAAAATGGGAATGGAGAGTACCTCCTTAAGTCGAATCCTTAAAAACATGGAACGCGACGGATTGATCTTCAAAGAAGCGCATCCTCAAGACAAACGTAGTGTACTCCTTAAACTTACTCCACTTGGGATTGAGAAGCGGAATGCAAGTAAGCATGCTGTAATCCAGTTCAACAAAGCTGTACGTGAAAAATTAGGCGATTCACATAGCGAAGAATTTTTCAATGCCATGGACCTTATAGAGAAAACCATCGATTCCCTGAGAACCTTCACATAACATCCCTACCAAACGCGCCTTAGCGCAAATACACTGGCTTTCCCAAGAGCCTACACAGAGTGAATGAAAATCGCTACCCTTTGGTGGCGATTTTTTTTATATTTAAAGACCGCATATCTAAACCGCCGCCAAATGCAACCCAATGAAAAAAGATGCCCGAAATGCCATTCCGAAGACTTTGTAAAAAGTGGAATCATAAAGGATCGCCAAAGATTTAAATGTAAAGAATGCAATTACTATTTCACTGTTCAAAAACTTGGCAAACGAATAGAGGGAGAATATGTAATCAAGGCTTTACAGCTTTACCTCGAAGGAATGAGTTTTAGAGAAATCGAACGTATTCTAAACGTGAGTCATGTTAGTGTGATGAATTGGGTAAAAACCTACAACATTAAGAGACCAAACAAGACCACTAATATCCAGCCTGAAGTGCAGATTCTACCTTACGACGAGCTATTGGATTTCATTGGCGATCAGGATATTTTAAACCGTGGGGGTCTCCTAGTTACACCGATGGAAAATAAATACTTAGTGCTTACTTGGAAGTCCATTTATTCTAAAAAGAATACAAGTCTTTGATGAATTACTACCATATCAACACCTTTGAAGAATATGAGGAATCCTATAAAGCCTCAATAAATGACCCAATAAAATTCTGGAACAGAATCGCCCAGAACTACCACTGGCAACAACCCTGGAACAATACACTCGATTGGAATTTCTCCGAGCCCAACATTAAATGGTTTGAAGGCGGAAAGTTGAATATTACGGAGAATTGTCTTGACCGTCATTTAACTGAACATGGCGATGATGTCGCGCTGATTTGGGAACCGAATAACCCAAACGACAAAGAGGTTCGCATGACTTATAAAGCGCTTCACGCCGAGGTGTGTAGGTTCGCAAACGTCTTGAAGTCTCGCGGCATTGGCAAAGGAGATCGCGTCGCTGTCTACATGCCTATGGTGCCTGAACTTACCATAGGAGTACTGGCTTGTGCTAGAATTGGTGCGGTACATAGTGTTGTTTTCGCAGGATTCTCTGCAAGTGCATTGGCCGATCGAATCAACGACTCCTCTTGCAAAGCAGTACTTACTTCTGACGGCATGTACCGCGGCGCAAAGGCCCTTCCAGTAAAAACAACTGTGGACGATGCACTCGAATATTGTACCAGTGTAGAAACCGTTATCGTAGTAAAACGCGACGGTAGAGCGGTGAATATGGTGGAAGGACGCGACCTGTGGTACGATGAAGCGGCGGCAACAGTGGGGACCGATTGTCCAGCTGAAACCATGGACGCGGAAGATATGCTGTTCATCCTGTATACCTCAGGATCTACCGGAAAACCCAAAGGTGTCGTGCATACCTGCGGCGGCTACATGGTCTATGCAGGATACAGCTTTAAGAATGTATTCCAATACAAGCGTGGCGATGTATACTGGTGTACGGCAGATGTGGGTTGGATCACAGGGCATAGCTATATCATCTATGGACCGCTATTAAACGGCGCGACCACCATCATGTTTGAAGGCGTGCCTACATGGCCGGATGCGGGCCGATTCTGGGACGTTTGTGACAAATACCAGGTCAATCAGTTCTACACTGCCCCTACCGCCATACGCGCCTTAATGGCCTGCGGCAACGAGTTTGTGGAACGCGCCAACCTCAGCGGCTTAAAGGTCATAGGATCCGTTGGAGAACCCATCAATGCAGAGGCGTGGCAATGGTACCATGAAAAAGTGGGCAAAGGAAACTGTCCTATTGTAGATACTTGGTGGCAGACGGAAACCGGTGGGATCATGATTTCGGGTCTAGGTGGCCTTAGTCCACAACGCGCAACTTTTGCAGGCCTTCCACTTCCCGGGATTCAACCAGAACTTTTAGATAGTGATGGTAATGAAATTCAAGGCGATGGTGTCGAAGGGTACCTCGTAGTCAAACACCCTTGGCCATCAATGCTTCGAACTACGTATGGCGATCACGAGCGCTGCAGAACCACCTACTTTAGTCATTACGATGGTTACTATTTTACTGGCGATGGGGCGCGTCGTGAGGACGGTATGTTCCGAATCATTGGACGGGTAGACGATGTAATAAATGTCAGCGGGCACCGCTTTGGAACCGCAGAAATAGAGAATGCGATCAACTCAAGTTCCGTAGTAACGGAAAGCGCGGTGGTCGGCTATCCGCATGATATCAAAGGTCAAGGCATCTACGCCTATGTGATTTTGGAAGGTGGAGCTCATGATGCTGAGGCTGTGCGCAAAGCAATAATTACTGCCGTAATAAGTGAAATAGGCCCGATTGCCAAGCCTGATGTCATTCAGATTGTTCCCGGACTTCCAAAAACACGTTCAGGAAAAATCATGCGTAGAATTTTAAGAAAGGTAGCTGAAGGTGATACTAGTAATCTTGGCGACACTTCGACATTACTTGATCCAAGTGTTGTTGAGGTCATAAAAGTAGATGCACTGAAGCTGCAAAATTAAGACACCTCGATCAAGTCATTTGTTTCAAATATAACAATCTGTAATATTTGAGACTAATCTCATTCACTTTCACTCAGACCGCATATTCAACTTCTACTTTTGCGGCCTTAAATGATTGTGCTATGACCACCTTTCCTATAAACCAAGCTACCACATGGGTTGAAGATTTCGGATCCCCACTCTACGTCTATGATGCCTCTACCATCGAGCGACAATACCATAGAATAACCGATGCCTTTGATGCATCCATCGACTTAGGCATCCACTATGCCTGCAAGGCATTGAACAACATCAATGTGCTCAAGCTGTTGAAGTCGCTTGGTGCTGGGCTCGATGCGGTAAGCATGGGCGAGGTGCATTTAGGCCTACGTGCAGGATTCTCGCCGGAGGAAATCCTCTTTACGCCCAATGGTGTTGGCATGAGTGAGATTCGTGAAGCGGCCCAACTCGGCGTTCAGATCAACATCGACAACCTCGAGACGTTAGAAGAATTTGCCAATGAATTTGGGAATTCTATACCTGTTTGTGTGCGCATTAACCCGCATATTATGGCCGGTGGAAATTCCAAAATCTCTGTAGGCCACATCGATTCCAAGTTTGGGATTTCCATTCACCAAGTGCGTCACCTCCATCGTATCGTAAACAACATGGGACTTCACGTCCATGGCTTGCACATGCACACAGGGAGTGACATCCTTGATATCGATGCCTTTATGCGTGGTGCTAGTCTCTTATTGGATCTTGCTCATGATTTCAAGGAACTTACATATATCGACTTTGGCTCAGGGTTCAAGGTGGGTTACCGCCCCGACGAAAGCACGACAGATATAGAAAGTTTTGGTGCGAAGATGAGTGACCGATTCCAAGATTTCTGTCTCGAATACGGCCGAGACCTCAAACTCATTTTCGAACCAGGCAAATTCTTGGTATCGGAAAGTGGTATTTTCCTAACGACTGTAAACAGTACAAAGACCACACCTTCAACCGTGTTCGCCCAAGTAAATAGTGGGTTCAATCACTTCCCGCGCCCCATGCTGTACGATGCGTATCATCACATTGAAAACGTAAGTAATCCAGAGGGTGAGCAGCGTATTTATACGGTGGTTGGTTACATCTGCGAAACCGATACGTTCGGGTACGACCGCAAAATTGCTGAGGTAAGGTCGGGGGATATTTTGGCCTTTCACAATGCTGGCGCGTATTGTAGCTCCATGGCCTCCAACTACAACAGCCGGGTTCGCCCTGCGGAAGTCATGATTATCGATGGCCAAGCACATTTGATCAAGGCCAGAGAAACGTTCGAAGATTTGATGGTTGGTCAAATAGAATTGGACACCTTTGCTCAAGAAAAGACTGACGCTCAGCAAACTCTCGTCCCGAGCGAGGTTTAGAATATGTAACTTCGTAGCATGATTATTTACAGAACGGCCACAGCGCAAGATATGGAACAGGTGCACGGACTCATCATGGAACTTGCCGTGTACGAGCGGGAGCCTGATGCGGTCATTATTTCCCCGTCGGACCTTGTGCAACACGGTTTTGTCGATGGTAAGTTTGATTGTTTTGTTGCCGAAGATTCGGAAACAAACCGACTGGTCGGGATGGCACTTTATTACGAAAGATATTCCACCTGGAAAGGCCCCACCTTGCACCTAGAAGATCTCTACATTCAACCGAGTATGCGAGGACGTGGTATAGGCGACGAACTCTTTAAGCGCGTTGCAAAGGTTGCTGCAGAGCGAAATGTAGGCCGTATGGAATGGACGGTCCTTGAATGGAATGAACCCGCCATTCACTTTTATAACAAACACCAAGCTTCCTTGGACCCTGAATGGCATTTAGGAACACTAAGCCGAGAAGCATTGCAAAAATACCTATGAATACTCCCCTAGTTTTCAAATTTGGTGGTGCGTCCGTTAAGGATGCCGAGAGCGTACGAAATGTTGCTAGAATTATTGCCCGATTCCCGGATCGCCCAATGGTTGTAGTGGTTAGTGCAATGGGTAAAATGACCAATGCCTTCGAAAGTGTTGTAGCGCTTTGGGAGCAGCAAAATGTATCCGCAGCGCAGCAGGAATTGGATGGCATTCGCGCCTTTCATCAAGGCATCATTGACCAATTATTCGAGCAAATTCCGCAAAGTTTACAGAGCGACTTGGCGCATTGGTATGAGCACTTGACGAAGCAACTCGGCAATACAACTCGCAGCTACAGCGAGCAGTACGACAACATCGTGCATCATGGCGAACTGATTTCGACCCGCATCGTTCAAGAATATGTGAATCTGAGCACACCAGCTGTTTGGCAGGATACGCGACAACTGGTTCGCACAGATGCCCAGTTCCGTCGCGCAACGGTGCAATGGAACGAAACCGCAGCGCGAATCACGCAAGCCATCAATGATGACCACGTACATTTCGTTCAAGGCTTTATAGGAAGTGATGCCGACGGACGTCCAACCACCTTAGGCCGGGAAGGTTCCGATTACACCGGAGCGGTATTTGCCTATTGCCTTGGCGCGAACAGCCTAACCATCTGGAAAGATGTGCCTGGAATGCTCAACGGAGACCCTAAAACCTTCACAAATACAACCCTGATAGAAGAGCTCCCCTTTGGCGAAGCCATCGAACTTGCGTTTTACGGTGCTTCTATCATACACCCAAAAACCATTCAACCGCTTCAGAAAAAGGGCATTCCATTACACATCAAAAGCTTCTTAGACCCTAGCGCGACAGGTACGGTAATTAATGCAACTCATCAAGCAGTACCGCAGGTACCAAACTTTATTTTAAAGAAGAATCAAGCCCTATTATCTATTAGCACCAAGGATTTGGCGTTCATTGCTGAACATCATTTGAGTGCGGTTTACCAATTATTCGCTGAGCTTGGCGTTGTCGTTAATTTGATGCGTAACACCGCAACCAAAGCGACGTTCTGTATTAATAATGACACCATTATTGTTCCACGTGTCGTGCAGGCCTTATCCGACAGTTTCGAGCTCACCCTGGTGCCTAATGTTGAATTATTGACCATCCGCCACTATACGGAAGACGATGTCGCCCGGGAAACGGAAGGAATGACCATTCTTCAAGAGCAACGCACGCCCGAAACCGTTCAGTTTGTGTTTAATCGCACGAACGCCTAGAGCGCAGCTAAAACCTTTTGGGCAAGATCGTGTCCCATCTTTTCGAAGCTCTCCTTCGTCCATCCCGCAATATGTGGAGTGATGATCACATTGTCTTGTTCCAGCAAATACCTTAACGCCTCAGGCATGGCCCCATCGAACAAGCTGGTAAAGCTTCGTTTTTCATACTCGAGAACATCGAGCCCGGCGCCAAGCACTTTACCATCCTCGATTGCCTGCACCAACGCAGTAGTTTCTAGAACAGGGCCACGTGCTGTGTTGATGAAATAGATCGGATTTGTGCAGGATTGGAAGAACGCGCGATCTGCATAATACCTGGTTTCTTCTGTCAATGGAAGGTGTAGGCTAATGCAATGGCACTCGCGCTGTATATCCTCCAAACTAACCTCTTGGAAAGTCCCATCGGAGAAGTTTGATTTGTATTTATCGTGCACCAATACCCGGACTCCCATTTGAGTCAACAACTTGGCAAAACGACTTCCCATAACCCCGTAGCCAATGATTCCGACGGTCATGGAATGCAATTCACGCCCTTTGTTTTCTTCGCGTTTCCATATTCCTTCACGCACCTCTCGCTGCGCTCGAGGCATATGGTTAATGAGACTGAGCAACATCCCCAGGGCATGCTCTGCTACCGCTTGGGCATTACCTTCCGGCACCCGCAAACAAGCGATGCCGCGAGATTCCGCATGATTAACATCAATATTCTCGAGCCCGGCTCCAAGACGACCAATGGCCTTGAGATTTGGAAAACGATCGATGAATGCTGCGTTTACCGGGACTCTCGAGCGAAGGATTATCACCTCAACCTCAAAATGAGAGGCATGAAATTCTTCGGGTGCTGCGGTGTATTCACGTATGAGCTCCAGCCCACCTCTTTCGAGACCTTGCTCGAGCAGTTCGTGAGTGTAGTCCAATAACAGTGCTTTCATTAGTAGCCAATGATTAATCGGCCAATCTGGAAGTAGATGATCAAGCCGATGACATCGTTTGCCGTCGTAATAAAGGGTCCTGTGGCTAAGGCTGCATCAATATTGAATCTATTGAGCATTAACGGTATGAATGTCCCAAAGAGCGATGCAAAGATGATTACTGTAAGTAGCGATACACTTACCGTCATAGTCACTTGTTGTCCATAACCTAAAAGCAGGCCTGCTACAAGCATTACGGCTGCGAGAATAATTCCATTGACCAATCCAACCGACAGCTCTTTCATGAGCTTTTTGGTCATGTTGTGATCCGCACGATTACTTGCTAGGGCCTGCACGACGATCGCAGAAGATTGAACTCCCACATTTCCTGCCATGGCCGCTATTAGAGGCATGAAGAGTGCAAGTGCAGGAACGCTCTTAATATCTCCTTCATTTTCGCCCAACATCAATGCCACGATTAATCCACCGAACAACCCAATAAGCAACCACGGAATACGCGCTCGAGTAATGTGTAGAACGGTATCATCACTTTCAACCTCGTCGGTCAAACCCGAAGCAAGCTGGTAATCACGCTCTGCTTCTTCACGAATGAAATCTACAACATCATCCAAGGTGATACGCCCCAGCAATTCGCCAGCAGCATTAACTACCGGGATCACAAAGAGGTCATATTTCTGCATCATGTTCGCTACGTCCTCTGCCGGTGTTGTGGATAATACAGTATGTTGAATGGGGGTGTACAGTTCCGAGATGTTCTCAGTACGCTTGGCAGTTAGAAGTTTTTTCAAACTCAATGTTCCCACCAAAATATCATCCTCGTTGACTACATATACCGCATGCACTCGGTCGACGTTTTCGGCCTGAGCGCGCATGGCTGCCACACATCGTACAGCGGTCAATCCTTCTTGTACTTTGATGTATTCCGTGGCCATCAAGGCACCTGCCGTATCTTCCTCGTGTGTGAGCAATTGTGCAATTTTCTTTGCTTGCTCCACATCATCCACCTTGGAAAGTACCTCTTTAGTCAACTCTTCTGAGAGTTCAGAAAGCATATCCGCGGCATCATCACTATCCATGTTCTCTACGAGTTCATGGGCGATATCTTCAGAGGTATAGGTCTTTAGTAGTTCCGAACGAATGTCCTCATCAATCTCGACAAGAATATCGGCAACGAGCTCTGCATCCAAACGCTCAAGGAAAAACTCAATCTCCTCAATCTCGCGAGATTCCAGTTCTTCAGCAATATCCGCAGCGTGCAAGTCCATGGTATATTCCACGAACTCTGCCCAATCAATGGCGTTCATTGCACGCTCGATACGTTCTTTTACACTAAGCTCTTCCATTTTCAATGGCAATTATCAGTTCTACAAACTGCTCGTGACTCAATTGTTCCGCTCGCTGGCTTAGATAGGGATGCTCAAAGCCTTGTGGCAAGTTAAGAGTTTTCAACGCATTCCTTAGGGTTTTTCTGCGTTGACCGAAGGCCGCTTTTACATAGGACTTCAACATTTTGAATTCTATCGACGGATCTTCGGTTTTACGCACCATGTGCATAACGCCACTTTCAACCTTCGGAGGTGGATTAAAAACAGTCGGCGGCACAGTAAAGTCATAGCTTACTTCATAATACGCTTGACACAGTACCGATAGAATCCCGTAGACTTTATTGCCCGGAGGCGCGCACAATCGTTCGGCAACCTCCTTTTGGAACATCCCCCCAAATAAGGGGATTTGGTCGCGCATTTCTAGCACGCGAAAAACGATCTGAGAACTGATGTTGTAGGGAAAGTTGCCAATGAGTGCAAAAGGGGTATCCTCAAATACCAACTTAGGATTCCACTTGAGAAAATCGGTCTCAAGAATACGGGCACTCAAGGTGTTGTAATTGGCCTGCAGGTAGCTCACACTTTCCGTATCAATTTCAACTACCCAGGTTTCAAGGTTGGGTATTTGCAAGAGGTATTTCGTCATTACGCCCATTCCCGGACCAATCTCCAACACCTTATCTACTCCATCGTAAGGGATGATATTTGCTATACGCTCTGCAATGTGTTCATCCTTTAGGAAGTGTTGCCCTAAATGCTTCTTTGCCCTTACCTGTCCTTGATCTCTCATGTTCGCAAAGGTATGCTTTCCATCCACGGGATTCCACCTAAAAAGCCTAACTTGCACGTACCTATTACAACCAAAGAACCACTGACCATGGTACAACCCACTACGCTCGGCGAATTTATCGTCGAGAATCAAAAGGATTTCCCCTTTGCAACTGGGGAATTATCTCAGCTACTTACTTCTATTCGCTTAGCCGCTAAGGTGGTGAATCGCGAAATAAACAAGGCCGGCCTAGCTGATATCCTTGGAGCCATGGGGAGCGAAAATATTCAAGGCGAAGCCCAACAAAAACTTGATGTCATAGCGAATGATACGTTCATGCGTGCACTTCGCAGCATGGGACAAGTTTGTGGTGTCGCAAGCGAAGAGGAGGAACATTTCGTTGCATTTGACGATGAGATTCACAGCGATGCGCGTTATGTGGTATTGATGGACCCGTTGGACGGATCCTCCAATATTGATGTGAACGTCAGTGTTGGAACCATTTTTTCCATCTATCGCCGATTAACTCCGGCTGGAAGTCCCGTTAGCATGAAGGATTTTCTACAGCCTGGGGACGCACAAATCGCGGCCGGTTATGTCGTTTATGGTTCTTCAACCATGCTGGTTTACACAACTGGCAACGGGGTTAACGGCTTTACCCTGGACCCTTCCATCGGAGTGTTTTGCCTTTCCCATCCGGATATGCAAATCCCACAGGAAGGAAAAATTTACAGCGTCAACGAAGGAAATTACGTTCATTTCCCAGAGGGCGTAAAGCGCTATATTAAGTATTGTCAGGAGTACGATGAGGCCACAAATAGGCCATATACTTCTCGATATATTGGCTCGTTAGTTTCTGATTTTCACCGCAATCTTATCAAAGGAGGGGTGTATCTTTACCCCACAGGAACCATGGCTCCGAAAGGCAAGCTCAGGCTCTTGTACGAGTGCAACCCACTCGCCTTTATTGTTGAACAAGCCGGCGGCATGGCCACGGACGGAACCCGACGAATCATGGAGATTACGCCTGATGAATTGCATCAGCGCGTACCCTTTTTCATTGGGTCGCCGCGTATGGTCGAGACTGCACACGCGTTTTTGCGGAAATACGAAAACTAAACATTGGAATTAGCGGATTTACTCTCGCATTACTCAGACCACCCCTTAGTTGATGCCCTAGCCTCAGCTGCCGCTTCGCAGCAAACGCAAGCAATTGGATACCGAACCGCAGGCAGCTCGCACACAGCCCTCTTGGCCGCAGCCGCGTACCTAAGAACCGGTACTACACAATTGATCATTGCAGAAAGCAAAGAGCAAGCAGCCTACCTTCAGAATGACTTGGAGAAACTCCTTGGAAAGACCCCTTGTTATTTCTATCCGGCCTCCTACCGTCGGCCCTACGAGGTTGAGCAAACAGATAACGCGAATGTATTGCTGCGCGCAGAGGTCTTGAACCATTTGTCCAGCCGCAGAAAAGCTCCATTAGTAATCACCTTTACTGAGGCACTGTTTGAAAAAGTGGTCACCAAAAAGGAATTGGAAACCAATACCCTCAAACTGCACGTCGGGGAAAAAATCAGCATCGATTTCCTGAACGAAACCCTCTTTGAGTACCGTTTTGAACGCGTAGATTTTGTTACCTCACCAGGCCAATTCTCGGTGCGCGGAGGTATCGTCGACATATTTTCCTTTTCAAAGGAAAACCCTTACCGTATAGAATTCTTTGACGATGAGGTGGAGGGCATACGTTACTTCGATATTGAATCGCAGCGCACCATTGGCAAAGCGTCCAAAATGAGCATTGTTCCTAATGTGGAGAACAAAACCTTTCTTGAGGCGCGCGCTCCGTTCCTCTCTTACCTTCCGAAGGACACACAACTCTGGATCAATACCCCTTCCCTTTTAGTTGCCGGTCTGGACCGATTAATGGACCTCGCCGAGCAAGCCTACGGTAAACTTGCGGATAACATTACCCGCTCCACCCCTGAAGAGCTTTTCGTTTCCGGCGATGCCTTCAAGCGCTTACTAATGGAATACAGTCGTGTGGAATACGGTAAGGCAGAATGGCATACAACAACCATCCAGAGTACCGCACTGCCACAAAGGGCATTTAACAAGGACTTCCACCTCCTTGCCCAAACCCTTATTGATGCAAACGATCGGAACATCATACCCGTGCTAATGTGCTCAAATCAAAAGCAAGTAAACCGATTTGAGACAATTTTTGAAGACCTCCAATTACAGCCGAAATACAAAACCACGGAGATTGCGCTGCATGAAGGTTTTGAAGACCCGCAATCGGGCCTTTATCTATATTCCGATCATCAAATCTTTGATCGTTACCAGCGCTTTACCATTAAAAATGGAGCCCAAAAGAAGCAGGCCATCACGCTCGAGCAACTCAATGCACTTGAGTTCGGGGATTTTGTCACTCATGTCGACCATGGCGTAGGAAAGTTTGGCGGGCTGCAAAAAATAGACAATAATGGCACCATTCAAGAAGCCATCAAACTCGTCTACCGCGACAATGACATATTGTATGTGAGCATTCACAGCTTACATAAAATCAGCAAATACAACGGTAAGGACGGCACTGCTCCTTCATTAAATAAGTTGGGTAGCCCGCAGTGGCAAAACCTAAAGAAGAAGACGAAGGCGCGCGTCAAGCAGATCGCATTTGATTTGATTCAACTCTACGCCAAACGAAAAGAGGCCGTTGGCTTTCAATGTGCACCGGATGGGTATTTGCAACACGAGCTGGAGGCCAGCTTCCTTTACGAAGACACCCCTGATCAATTAACCGCTACTGAAGCGGTTAAAAAAGATATGGAAGGTGCCATTCCTATGGACCGACTCATCTGTGGTGATGTTGGTTTTGGAAAGACAGAAATAGCCATCCGCGCTGCATTTAAGGCAGTGGCAAATGGTAAACAGGTCGCTATTCTGGTACCAACAACTGTTTTAGCATTCCAACACTTCAAGACTTTTAGCAAGCGCTTGGAAGGATTTCCCGTGACGGTAGATTACATCAATCGATTCCGCACCGCCAAACAACAGCGAGATACCCTAGCCGGCCTCAAATCTGGGAAGATTGACATCGTAATAGGCACCCACAAGCTGGTTAGTACCAGCGTAGAGTACAAAGATCTTGGACTATTAATCGTCGACGAAGAACAAAAGTTTGGCGTTGGCGTGAAGGACAAGATTAAAACACTGAAAGTCAACATTGATACGCTTACCCTAACCGCTACACCTATCCCAAGAACCTTGCAGTTCTCCTTGATGGCAGCACGTGACCTTAGCGTAATGACCACCCCACCACCAAACCGCCAACCCATTGAAACTGAAATCATAGGCTTCAATGAGGAAACGATTAGAGACTCCATAAGCTATGAGATTCAGCGTGGTGGCCAAGTATTCTTCATCAACAATCGAGTGAGCAATATTCAGGAGGTAGCAGGCATGATTCAACGGCTTGTGCCCGATGCAAATATCGCCATCGGTCATGGCCAAATGGACGGTAAGAAACTCGAGAAAATCATGTTGGACTTCATGGAAGGTAAATACGATGTTCTCGTAGCCACCTCCATCATTGAAAGTGGATTGGACGTCGCCAATGCGAATACCATCATCATCAACAACGCCAATCATTTTGGAATGTCCGACCTGCATCAAATGCGAGGACGCGTGGGCCGTTCCAACAAAAAAGCATTCTGTAAACTCATAAGCCCTCCGCTCCATTCATTAACCGATGAAGCGCGCAAACGTCTGCAAGCCTTAGAACAATTCACTGATTTGGGAAGTGGTTTTAAGATTGCCATGAAGGATTTAGAGATCCGAGGTGCCGGAGACCTACTTGGCGGGGAGCAAAGTGGTTTCATCTCGGAAATGGGCTTTGATACCTATCAAAAGATCCTCGCGGAAGCGGTCAAAGAACTTCAAGAAAATGAATTCAAAGCGCTCTACGATAACCCGAACAAGGATAAGGGGTCCGATTTCGTAGACGAAGTACAAATAGATACGGATATGGCCATCCATATTCCCGACCACTATGTCAATAATATTGAAGAACGCCTGAAATTGTATCAGCGCTTGGCCAACTTGGAACAGGAGGAGGAATTAGTCAGTTTTGAGTTGGAGCTAGAGGATCGCTTCGGCCCGCTACCTAAACAAGTGACCGACCTGATTTACAGCGTACGAATAAAATGGGCCGCAAAACATATTGGCTTCTCCAAGCTGATCATTAAAAATGGTAAACTCATCGGCCATTTCGCCGCTGAAAACAACAGTGAGTATTACCAGCTGCCCATCTTCTCTGCCATTCTAGGATATTTAAAAACTCAACCTCGCACTGTTCAAGTGAAGCAGAAAAACGACAAATTAACTTTTGTCGTACAGAACATTTCTTCTTTGGGCGCCGTTTATGAAGTACTTCAAAGCATCACTAAACTAGAGCCGATTTCCGCATGAGTACATCAGTAAGTAATTACATCGATTCCAAGCTTGAAGCAATGGCTAGAGGACGCGAGCAATTCGAAAGACTATTCTATTTTCTTGAAGATGAAGAATTACTCTTCATTCCAGAAGGTGAGCAATGGTCAGCAATCGAATGCATCGAACACATCAATAATGTGAATGAGGTATACCTACCTCAGCTCACTAAAATCTGCCAGCTTGAAAATGCCCGGGAACGGGAAACGTTGACCCGCTCCGGATTTCAAAAATGGGTTGGCAAAAAAATGGCACCCTTGTCCTCGACGGGTTCCAAGTTTCCTGCTCCAAAATCCATTCAACCGAGACGGCTTCGAAACCCCGACTTGAAGATTGCGCCGCAAAAGGTTATGGAGAACTTCATCAGCGACTTTAGCCAACTTGAAAAAATTATTCGCATCATTCCGCACAGCAAAGAATTGAGCAATGAACGCGTTCAATCTGTAGTTCCCGTAGTGAAGATCAAGGCACTTACAGCGATAGAGATTCTTGTACCGCACCTCCTGCGCCACCTTGAGCAAGCCCAACGCATCCTTGAAGGAGGTCGAAACGCAAAACTTGAGGCGGAGGCGAACAAAGATCCAGACATCATCTATCCAACAGCGCCACCGAAGGAGTAAGGAAAATTTTTCAACCCATAAAAAACCCCCTGCGGCTGCGCCGCAGGGGGTTTTTAGTTCATTATAATTTTCGGCTTACATGACCTTGATCCACAACTTGCCGTTGTACTGACCATTAAAGCCAGTTTCTTGAGCGTATTTCGCAGCTTCATAGTTGCCAAACTTCAACAAGAATACATAGTACATGTTGTTCTTAGGGTCTTGGAAGATATCTGAAGCGATGCCTTGTTGCTTCAGCTTATTCTGAAGCTTAACCGCATTATTGCTCGATCCAAATACACCTGCTGTTACATAATAGCCGGAAGATCCAGCTTGAACATTACCCGCATATTGATTAGGATCGTATCCTTTGATATTGCTCTTCACATTACCACCTTGTGGAGTGGTCGGGTAAGTTGAAGAAGCTGCATTATCGTTTCCTGAATTAGGAATACGAATATTCATGCCATTGTCCGAACCATTTCCGCCCATTGCGCCGCCGTTCTGGCCGTTGCTTGCCGATGCATCTGCAGCGGCTTGTGCCGCAGCTTCTGTTAGCTCACCTTTCATGGCGTCTTTCTCGGCGTCGAACATCTCTTTCTGCTGTGCAGACATTTCGTCTTTGAACTCATCCAAACGGTCATTCAATAGATCTTCCAGCTCTTCCGTTGAACGGCGTTGGCGATCTTTCAATTTCTTCAGTTCATTCTCTAGACGCTTATCTTTCTTGCTCTCCCCAAAGGTGTAACGCAACATGAATTCATGTGAATTGCCCAAGGCAAATCCATAGGTATTTAAAGAGAAGTCATAAGCGTAGCCCATTGTGATGTTCTCAGTCAAATGAATACCTGTGTTCGCAGTAACTGCGTATGAAGAACGATATGCCGCACCGATGTAGAAGTATTCTTTGTGATTAAACATCAAACCTGCATCCACTTGTGGGATGGTCACCTCGTTCGCACGAACAGTAACGAATGGACTCAGCGTCATTAAACCTTTCTGCAACTGCACGTCATATTGGGTGTTTACCACGTAGTGACGCATGTAATGGTATTGCATTGGCCCTAGGTAGTTGTCTGAGAAATCGACTTTAGGCGCTAGCAAGTTTGGCACCGCAGCTCCAAAGCTGAAATCACCGAACTGAAGATTAAACCCAAAGTTCAAATCAAACTTGCCGGTGTTCATTGCGCTGAAAAGTACTGGGTCCAATTCATCCGGCACACGAATTCCAGCAACATTAATGTTGTTGTTCACATAACCAGCACCCAAACCTAAGCTCAGGCTATTCTTATCCGTAAACTTGACGTGCCAAGCGTATGAACCGTAAAAACCAGAACGCGCTACAATGTCTGTTTGGTCATTAAAGGCATAACCGCTGTAACCAAACTTCAGGTCATCACGATTACCATTGAACGCCATAAACTGAGTTTCCGGTGCCCCTTGGATATCCGTCCATTGGCGACGGTTCAACACAGAGATTTCTGTTTTTCCTTCGATCCCGCTATATGCTGGATTAAAGAGGTATGCAGTATTTAAATAGTTCGAAATGAGTGGGAGCTGCTGGGCTTGTGCCGTCCATCCACCCAATACTACTGCGCTAAGTACAAATAACTTTTTCATGATTAGATGTTGTTTAAGACAGTCACTGCCGATTTTACTCTGATTTCATTATTGTGGGTCAATACGAAGTAGTACGTTCCATCGTCAAGCTTCGCACCACCATCGGTCGTACCGCCCCACGCGTTGTTGTACACTTCTTGATTGTATACCGGAGTTCCCCAGCGGGTATATACGGTAAACTCACACGGATCACCATTGGTAATACCACTTAAATCCAGAACGTCGTTCATACCATCACCGTTCGGCGTAATTACATTCTGAATATTGCCGTAGATGTTCGCGTAAATAACCACGGAGTCGAGCTCTTTTACAAAAACCTGTACACTCGCAGTATCCGTACAGCCATTCAAGTCTTCCACTTGAATGAAGAACGTAGTGGTATCTTCTGTAGGCAGCGCTAAGGTGCTTACACCGTGTTGATTGCTAAACGTCGCCGGAGCATCCGCAAACCAGTAGTACGAAGTTCCACCTGATGAACTCAGCGTTGTAGTTTCTCCCGGAGAAATAATCTGTGGCGACGCCGTTGCAGTTGCAATCAGGTTGTAGTTGTATACGTCCAGCGTATCAACCGTTTTACACTGATTTATACCAAAGGCTTCAATGATGTATTGCCCTGGGGTACCGATGAAGTTTTGTTTGCCCGTGAAAAGACCGCCATTCCATGCGAAGTTCAATCCATTACTTTGAAGACTGACCAAAACACTGTCGTAAACACAAATACCTAGAGAATCACCAGGAAGGATTTTTAAGGTCGGGAAGTTGACAAAGTCGATGGTAGTTTCATTCGTAATGAAAGAACACGTTTCATTGACAATGCTGAGACGGTAATCCGCCGTATCTGCAACGATAGAGGTATCCACCAATAACCAAGGTAGCGTATCATTCGCTAAGTTCAACCAGTTGCCCGAACCAGAAGGGTACGCTACTTGCCACTGGTATTCCCATGTGCTGTTCAATACGGTATCTTGTGCCATTAACATCACTGAATCCGTAAGACACAAGGTTGTGGTTGGGAAGTTTTGGTACGACCACATTCCAACAGAAACTGAAGTTGAAGGGACCGTATCCACAATTACTGTGAAAACATCCGAGGTATCGGAACAACCTCCAGGGTCCGAGGTAACCACTAAGTACCAAGTACCTGTAGTATCCACATCAATGGTAGGAAGGGTATCGCCAATAAGTGGGTACATAACCGGCTGACCGAATATATTCACGCTATCGTCTTTCAACCATTGGTACTTATAATCGTTAATACCTGGCGAAAGGAAGCTGAAGTGTTCTAGGGTTGCAATGGTACCCTTACACATTCGAATGCTGTCCATTCCCACATAATTGATACCTGCTCCACCATTTGCAAAAACATCTGCAGGAGGCAAATAAGAATTTGCAATGGTATCGTTTGATTTAGCATCACACAAGTTGGAGCTCACTTCAACTGCATAAGCGCCACTCATGATTACAAACAAACTATCATCAATCTCACCGGGCATCGGAGCGCCACCTTGTAACCACTGGTAGGTGTAGGATTGGCCTGCAGGAGGAGCGTTTGCTACAAGGATTGCGGTATCGCCTTCACAAAAAGTGATTTCTCCATTTTTATCAAACCACTGAAATGCCGAAATGGCTGTATTAGGATTGGCACCGATAATCACATTCGAGATCGTATCTGAAATGCGCACAGGGTTTGAAGAAACCAATCGGAAGCTGTAAACACCCTGCGTAGTTGTTGCAGGAATGAGCACATCGATATCATTACCTGTACTTACTCCATAAGCAAGAAGCGCGGTAGTATTGACGAAGTTTCCTGTGAAAGCCCCGCTGCTGTTACTCATTTCCACGGAGAACGTATTGCCTACGTTATAGGGAGAAGTAATGTCAAAAGAGAATACGATGGTATCTTCTTGACAGGCTTGCAAACTGAGCGATGCATTACTTGTACTTTGCGCCACTGCAGAAGCAGCGAAGAACAAGGATGCAAATGAGAGTAAAAGTTTTCTCATGTTTCTGTTTTGTGTTAAACCATAGCGCACAAACTGCGCATTGTTGCTAATTTCGCCATTGCACAGCAATTACCGTGCTACGTTTACTCATTAAAAAGAGGATTCTATCAACAATTCAACCCTTATGACGCAAAATCAGGTCGAGAACATCAAATCCAAGATTGAAAGACTCGGAAATCTTCGCGGTGAAGCCCTTCAAGAAGGTGTAGTTCAGGTATTGGACCAGGAGGTCAATTATTACAATTGGACCGGATTTTATTTCATGAATGACGAGAAGCAGCAATTGGAGATTGGCCCATATGTAGGCGCTTATACAGATCACACCGTAATCCCATATGGACGCGGAATTTGCGGCCAAGTTGCAGTGAGTGGCAAAACGTTCGAAGTACCTGATGTTCATGCACAAGACAACTACCTCTCATGCAGTCTAGAGACGAAAAGCGAGATTGTTGTTCCTATGTACGCAGGAGATAAACTGGTTGGACAGCTGGATATTGATTCACACCAATTGGACCCGTTTACGAAAGAGGATCATGATTTGCTCGATTGGGTCGTAGCTTTCGTTGCGGAACGATTGGTCTAACTCTGCATACGAATGGCGTCCACTGGGTTTAATCGGGCCGCCATCCAAGCCGGAATCAAACCTGAAACCAAACCAATCACAGCACTTAATCCTAGACCTAGAACGATATTGTAGAGGCTCAAGAAGATCTCCAAATCAAAAGCTGAAGCTGCTACATAGGCTGCGGCTGCAACTAATATCAAGCCGGCCACCCCTCCTAATAAACACAATACAACAGATTCGGTAAGGAATTGGGCCAAAATGATGAAATCCTTGGCACCCAAAGCCTTTTGAATTCCGATCTCATTGGTACGCTCACGCACACTGACAAACATGATGTTCGCAATCCCGAATCCTCCGACCAGAATAGAGAACATTCCGATGATGGTCCCCATGATTCCAAGCGCGCTAAAAAGACTATCCAACTGATTAGAGATAAGCGATGGGTCGTTTAATGCAAAATTATCATCTGCTCCTGGGCGCAGCCTCCGAATGGAGCGCATAATTCCGGTTAACTCGTCTTTAAGTTGTGCAATAGAAACGCCATCTTTTGCGCTAACCATGATTACGTTACTATCACTCTTGTCCGTATTCACTACCATACGAACCTTTTTGAAGGGCACAATAACCATCTTGTCGTAACTCTGCCCAACCAAGCTTTCCCCTACTTTTTCGAAGACCCCAATGACGGTAAGTTTCTGGCCACTAATGGTGATGCGTTGGCCTATAATTTCTTCTCCAGGTAAAAAAACGCCTTCCGCAATGGAAGCTCCGATGATGCAATAGGGACGTCCGCCACTCATTTCGGCTTCCGTGAAGTAACGGCCTTGGGCCAATTCAAAGCTCCAAATCTTATTGTACTCAAAGGTGGTTCCCAAAACATCAACGCCCGAAGCAGAAAACCCGTCTCGCTTTACCGTCGCACCACCCAAAGAACTTCCAAATGCAATATTCTCAGCGTATTGACTTCTTCTGCGCAAGAGTTCTACCTCGCTGTTTAACGGGACCGGCCTATTCAAGTATTTCCACCAAGCGTATTCACCGCCTCCGCCCCAAGGCCATTTTTGTACATAAACTACATTATCACCGAACTGACTAACACTGTCTCGAATGTTCTTCTCCAACGAATCGACAATGCTGTACACCAAGATGATGGCAAAGATCCCAATAGTAATTCCCAACAAAGACAAAAAGGTTCGTAACTTATTGGTTGCCAGTGATACAAAGGCAAAGATGAAACTCTCTTTTAATAGGCGAATATAGGTGCGCAAAGGGGGATTTATTTCCTTCAAAATTAGCGCATTTAATACAGAATCTGCGAAGCGAAAACCTTACTTTTGCTCTTTCGCAAATTTTCCATTTAAAACCCTCTGCTTCATGCGCATTAAAAACGCCTTGATTTCTGTTTTCCACAAGGACGGTTTAGGTCCTATTGTTGACGCCCTGAATGCTATGGGCACCACCATTTATTCTACTGGTGGTACACAGGCATTTATCGAAGAACGCGGCATTGCCGTTGAGCGCGTTGAAGACCTTACCTCTTACCCTTCCATCTTAGGCGGTCGTGTTAAAACGTTGCATCCGAAGGTTTTTGGTGGAATCTTGGCAAGAAGAGCACATGAAGGAGACCAAGCACAAATGGCGGAATATGAAATTCCTTACATGGACTTGGTCATTGTGGATTTGTATCCATTTGAGGCAACGGTTGCATCGGGAGCTTCAGAAGCAGATATCATCGAAAAAATTGATATTGGTGGAATTTCGTTGATTCGTGCAGCAGCGAAAAACTTCAATGATTGTTGGATCATCTCCAATATGGGGCAATATGAAGATGCCCTTAATGTGCTCACCAGTGAGGAAGGTGCTACGCTAGATGTTCGTCGCCGTTATGCGCTCGAAGCTTTTGATGAAAGTTCAAACTACGACACCGCCATTTATCGCTATTTCGCAGGTGATCGTCTCGATTTAAAAATGAGTGGCCGTCAAAAGCAAGTACTTCGCTATGGAGAAAACCCGCACCAGGAGGCTGCCTACTATGGAAACCTTGATGATGCACTGGAACAAATCCACGGAAAAGCATTGAGCTACAACAACCTACTCGACATAGACGCCACTGTAAATCTGATTCGTGAATTTGAAGAAACCACAATCGCAATCATCAAACACAACAATGCCTGTGGCCTTGCAACCCGCCCAACTCTAGCCCAAGCATGGGATGATGCGCTTGCCGGTGATCCCGTAAGCGCTTTCGGTGGAGTTATTGCAGCGAACAGAACAGTTGACGTGGCAACTGCAGAAAAAATGAACAGCCTCTTTTTCGAAGTACTCATCGCGCCGGCTTACGATGCTGATGCACTTGAGATTTTAAAATCAAAAAAGAATAGGGTATTGCTTCTACTCAAGGATTACGAAGTACCTGCCTTCAACGTGCGTACCGTACTAAACGGAACGCTTGTTCAAGCACGCGACGCCAAGACTGAAAGTGCTGGAGATATGGAAACTGTCACTAAAGTTGCACCAACCGATACTCAGATTGAAGACATGATCTTTGCGGCAAAGATTTGCAAGCACACGAAGAGCAATACCATCGTACTTGCGAAAGGAGGCCAACTTTTGGGCTCTGGCACGGGACAAACTTCTCGTGTCGATGCTTTGAATCAAGCCATTGATAAAGCTGGAAGGTTCGGCTTTGACCTCAATGGAGCGGCGATGGCATCGGATGCATTTTTCCCATTCCCTGATTGTGTAGAGATTGCAGACAATGCCGGAATCACTTGCGTAATACAGCCCGGAGGATCGATTCGAGACACAGAAAGCATTGCATATTGTGATGCTCACGGAATGACCATGGTTACTACAGGAATCCGTCACTTCAAACACTAATTTTTATTACCTTGTATACCTATGGGTTGGTTTAATTTCATGACAGAGGATATCGCTATTGACCTTGGTACGGCCAATACGCTGATCACCTACCAAGACAAGGTAGTAGTGGACTCTCCTTCTATTGTTGCGCAAGACCGCAGAACAGGTCAAATTATTGCTGTTGGGCAGGATGCTCGACAGATGCATGGTAAGACGCACGAAAATATTAAGACCATTCGTCCTTTGAAGGATGGAGTAATTGCAGATTTCGAAGCTTCGGAACACATGATTCGTGAGATGATTAAAAGTATTCCGTCTTTCAAAAAGCGCTTGTTCCCTCCTAGCCTTCGCATGGTGATCTGTATTCCATCTGGGATTACTGAAGTAGAAAAACGTGCGGTAAAAGACAGCGCGGAGCGAGCTAATGCAAAAGAAGTTTACCTCATTCATGAGCCGATGGCAGCAGCTATAGGCATCGGAGTTAACGTTCTCGAACCAAAAGGAAACATGATTATTGATATTGGCGGTGGTACTACTGAAATCGCAGTATTGGCCATGGGCGGTATCGTTTGTGATAAAAGTGTAAAGGTTGCTGGTGATGTTTTCACTAACGACATTGCACTTTGGATGCGCTCTCAACACAACCTGTATGTAGGTGAGCGCACGGCGGAAAATATAAAGATTGCAGTTGGTGCTGCTCTAGAGGAATTGGACGAGATTCCTGAACCATTCTCTGTACAAGGTCGTGATCTTCTTACAGGTAAGCCAAAGCAAGTCAGCGTAACGCACTCAGAGGTAAGTAGAGCTTTGGAAAAAAGTATTACACGCGTTGAAGATGCGGTCATGGAAGCACTTTCCAACACGCCTCCTGAACTCGCAGCCGATATATACAATTCCGGTATTTACCTTGCTGGTGGAGGTTCAATGCTACGCGGTCTGGACAAGCGAATTTCTGCGAAGACTGACCTTCCTGTATACGTAGCCGAAGATCCTTTACGCGCAGTTGTCCGTGGAACCGGTATTGTACTGAAAAATCTCGAGCATTTTAAGACCATCCTTCAGAGCTAATAATCGACCATGAGGCAACTGATACTTTTTATTTCAAAGTATCGTAACACTTTGTTGCTCATTGTGTTGGTTGCATTTTCATTGCTTCGACACGCCTACAAGAACCCTGTTGCAGAGCACCGAATCAATACGATTGGATTCAGCGCGGTGGCAAATGTGCAAAGTGTGCTCTTCGGTTGGAAGCAGTATTGGAACCTTGCCACCATCAATGAGGAATTGGCTCGAGAAAACGCAGCACTTCGCACGGGCCGAGGCTCAAATAAATTTCCTGCTTTCACGAACGATCCTGGCTATGATTATTTACCGGTTCAAGTCATTCAATACAGCTATAACAAGAGCAATAACTACCTATTAATCAACGCGGGCACGAAAGACGGTATAACTACCGGAATGGGGTTAATCTCTGTCGACGGCTGGGTGGGAACCATCATTGAGACCAGTACACACTTTAGTTCAGCGCTTCCACTCTTGCACAAAAAAGGAAGTATCGGTGCTAGAATTCCAGGAAAAGGCCTAGGAGAACTCCGATGGGAATCTTCAGATTATGGAAGTGCTAAACTCTATGATATTCAACGCGAGCACGAACCCATGGTTGGCGATACGGTTTACAGCTATACTCGAGCGAGCGTCGCTCCACCAACCATAGCAGGCTGGGTAAAAAGCGCCTCGCAGAACCCGGAAGATTTGAGCTGGGTCGCGGAAGTAACCTTGGCGCACGATTTTTCAAATATGGATTGGCTATATGCTTGCCGTCTAGTGCATCGCGATGCACTGGATACGTTAACCATTGGTGTAGAATGAAGGGAATACGCATCATAGCATCGGGAATAGGCATTCTGATTTTTCAATGGGCCTTCATTCAAGGTCTCCCGTTGAGTATCTATGGTAATCCTTATATGTACTTGTGGTTCTTACTCATCTTGCCCTTCCAGATGAGCACACCGCTTCAATATTTTCTCGCTTTTCTTATCGGGAGCCTTATGGACAGCTTTGAACAAAGTGGTGGAGCGCATACTATCGCGTGCTTGACCTTAATTGTCTTGAAACCTATTGTTGAAAATGCACTTTTAGGTTTCAGAAAACCGGAAGAAGACGAAGGTTTGGCCGCCTTGAATTTAGCGCCATTCATTTCTACGGCTGCCATTTTAGTCATCATTCACCATTTGATGCTTTTTACCTTTGAGAATTATGGATTTGACCATTATGACCAGGTACTGATCAGGACCTTTTTCTCCACCCTGCTTACACTTTTACTCCTCTTTATACTTCATGCATTAATTGGAAAGCGTCATGCGAAGAAGTAGTGCATTTTATGTTGGTGTAATTATTATTCTATTCCTGTTTTTAGGTCGATTGTTTCAGGTTCAGATCCTCAACGACGACTACGCAGCACGTGCTGAGCGCAATGCCACAGCAGCAGAAAAGCTTTATGCACCACGGGGATACATATATGACCGCAATGGAGAATTAATGGTAGGAAATTCTCCTGCATATGACCTCATGGTCAGTCCTTATTTGGTGAAAAATCTAGATACTTTGGCCTTGGGAAAACTCCTTGGAATCGAAGTTGATGATATTCGAGAGCGCCTTGAGGCAGCAAAGCGGTACAGCTACTTCCGCAGCAGCATGTTTATGAAAATGCTTTCCAAAGAAGAGTACACAAAAATCAACAACGAACTTAAAACATTCGCCGGTTTTCAAGTCCAAAAACGTATCCTTCGCTATTACCCAAAGCCCGGAGCGGCAAATGTCGTTGGATTCATTGGTGAGGTTAATACAGACTTTATTCGTTCCAACCCAGCGTATTCTATGGGCGATCTCGTAGGAAAAAGCGGGATTGACAAAAGCTACGAAGATGCCTTGAAAGGGCAACACGGGAAACGATTCTATACAGTTGACCATCGAAATAGAAAATTGGGCAATTGGAAAGAAGGTGCATTTGATGAGCTTCCCGTACCTGGAGTCGACATCACGAGTAGTATTGACCTCGATTTGCAACTTTACGGGGAACAACTGATGCAAGGAAAGCGTGGTTCGATTGTAGCTATAGAACCCAGCACCGGGGAAATCTTGGCAATGGTCACCTCCCCCAATTATGACCCTAACGATCTAGTTGGCCGTATTCGGAGCCAAAATTACACCACGCTTTATTACGACTCAATCAACAAACCTCTCTTTGACCGGGGCATTTTAGCAGAATATCCCCCGGGCTCACCGTTTAAACTCATCGGCGCTTTGGTTGGTTTACAAGAGGGCGTAATCACTCCGCGCACCACCATGACCTGCTACGATGGATTTCACTTCGGTAAGCTTCACGTGGCATGCCACTGTAAAGGAGGTCCACTTGATTTGAAAAAAGCCATATCGGAAAGCTGCAACAACTATTTCTGTAGTGTGTACCAGCGAACCGTCGACCATAGTGGGAATCCTCGCGAAGGTCTAGAACGTTGGAGTGAACATGTAAAAAGCTTTGGATTAGGTAGGTTCCTCGGCAATGACCTCCCCACAGGAAAACGTGGCAATGTACCCGATGTGGAGTTCTACGATCGATTCTTGGGATATACCGGATGGCGCGGGGCTACGAGTGTAAGTAACGGAATTGGCCAGGGTGAATTGGTGGCCACTCCAATTCAAATGGCAAATATGTCTGCTGCTATTGCCAATCAAGGGTACTACTACACGCCACACATTATCAAATCTTTTAGCGACGGAACACCTATTGATTCCAATTACACGATCCGTAAATACACTACAGTAGACTCCATTCATTTCCCTGTTGTGATTGAAGGAATGTTTGAAGTATTCGAATCTGGAACAGCTCGAGGCGCAAGAATTCCCCACATCACTCAATGCGGGAAAACAGGAACTGCACAAAACCCCCACGGTCAAGACCATAGTATTTTTGTCAGCTTTGCTCCAAAAGAACAGCCCAAAATCGCTTTAGCCGTTATTATTGAAAATGGCTATTGGGGTTCGCGTTGGGCCGCTCCTATTGCGAGTCTCATGACGGAATTTTATTTGACTGATACCATTACTCGTCCACAGCTTGAAGCGCGCATGTTTGAAGGGAACTTGCACGAAGAGTATAAGCTGCAGCACAAAGCCATATATGGTGAAGACTCTACCTACATACCCAATTTCTAATGGCACGCAGCAGTAGTAGAAATAGAATTAAAGTTGATTGGGTGGTTGTGCTACTGTACTCAATTCTTGTATTGTGGGGCTGGATTAGCATCTACGCCGCCGTTTACAATGAGGAGGCGGGAAGCATATTCAACATGACACAGGAATATGGGAAGCAGCTCATCTTCATGTTAACTAGCTTAGTAATCATTGGCGCCATCTTGATTTCCAACTACCGCATGTGGACAAACTTTGCTCCACTTTGGTATTTCTTGACTATGCTCCTACTTATAGGAGTACTTTTTGTAGGAAAAAAAATTGGTGGAGCACGGAGTTGGTATGGCATTGGAAGCTTTTCCCTACAACCCTCCGAGCTTGCGAAGTTTGCCACAGCATTGATGATGGGTTACTACATGAGTCTGCCTCGTACGGATGTTAGAAAATGGCCCAACCGTATCGTTGCCGCATCTATTTTCGTTTTACCTGCACTTCTTATCGGCTTGCAGCCCGATGTAGGATCTAGCCTTGTATTTGTAAGCTTAATTTTAGTGCTGTACCGCGAAGGAATGCCAGGATATTACATTGGCATTGCACTCGCAGGAATTGCATTGAGCGTTATTGGACTAATCTTTCCCCTGAAATGGGTGCTCCTTGGTTTGCTCATCACGAGCATCTTAGTATTCTTAATGCTGCCAAAAAGACGCGGCTACTTTTTCCTAAATGGATTAGGGCTTCTTTTGTCAAGTGGAATCGTTTTCGCCGTTGGCCAAATCATGGAGAATTTACTTGCACCGCATCAGCAAGTTCGTATTCGTGTACTTCTTGGGCTTGAAAACGATCCTAGTGGAGCCGGATATAATACACTTCAGAGCTTGATTGCTATTGGATCAGGAGGCTGGACGGGAAAGGGCTTTCTTGACGGTACACAGACTAAACTCAACTTCGTTCCAGCGCAGAGCACCGATTATATCTTCTGCACTATCGGCGAGGAGTGGGGATTTTTGGGCTCGGCCCTTTTGATGAGCTTATTTGCCCTCTTGATTGGACGAATCATTTGGCTTGCGGACAAGCAAAAAGATACCTTCTCCCGAGTGTACGGATATGCTTTAGCCAGTATACTTTTCACGCACTGGATTATCAATATTGGAATGACTATTGGCTTGGTGCCCACCATTGGTATTCCGCTGCCTTTCTTCAGCTACGGCGGATCATCGCTGTGGGGCTTCACCATTTTGCTCTTCATCTTCGTGAAATTGGATGCTGAGCGGTGGAACCGACTTTCCTAAAATAAAAACCCCCCGCGTGGCGCAGCCACGCGGGGGGTTTGAATGAATATTTTTTCGCCCTAACGCTTAGAACATTAGGTAACGTTGGTCATCAACCTTCGCTTTGTCCTGTAGCGCCTTATATGCTTGAACATTGATCAAGCTTCTCAAGCTGCGCTCAAGGTTTTGAGCTTGACTTGTGTAATCGATTACAGGAGCTGGCTCTACCGGTGAAGTAACAGCTACAAATGCTCCGTTCTCACCATAGATTGCATCGCTCAATTCACCTGCCGCTAATGCACAAATAGTACCTACAACTTCTGCTTCATTACCGATACCTGCGATGTTCGCAGAACCGATACGGAAGTTTAGACTACGAACCTCTTTGCCTAATGAAGCAGCTACATCTTGAATGTTAGATGCAGAAGATAGCGCTGATTCAATTTGTTCAGCCACAAGAGCTTTCTTAGCCTCTTTCTTCGCTCCTTCCATACACTGGTCAGCAACCAATTCAAATGGTGTAGTACCTTCCTCTAGGATATCTGTAAGAATAACAACAACATATCCTTTGCCGTCGTTCTCAAGCAAACCAATGTTGCCCTCTTCACGCTCTTCATCCCAAGCCCAACGTACTACACGTCTGCTCTGACCAAGCCCAGGTACGTTTTCTTCAAAACGTCCCAAGTTCTTAGCCGGACGCAAAAAGTGGTTACGCTCTGATGCTAATGCACGGTAATCCGCTGCGGTCTGTGCATCTGCTGCATACGAAGATGCTGCGCCATAAATGGCTTGAATAGTTTCATCTGATGGCAAGATATTGCGTGTGATTTGACCCACTTTGTACGCCTCAGTACCACCTTTTTGATCGGTAATCTCAATGATATGGAAACCAAACTGTGTTGGAACTACTCCTAGTTTACCTTCTTCATTGAAGAAACAGAAGTTCTCAAATGGCTTAGCCATCATGCCGCGCTTGAAGTAACCTAGGCTACCGCCTTTACCTTTAGCAACAACATCCGAAGAGAATTCATTGCTGATATCCTCGAATGCAGAGCGGTTGCTGCTCAAATAATCGAACAAGCTATCCGCTAAAGCCTTTGCTTCCATTGGTGAACGAGTCACGCTAGGATCAACACGAGTTGCACCAGCAAAAGGAATCAAAATGTGACGTGCCTCAACACTATCAGCAATCATTTTCTTGTCTACAAGTTTCAAGATAGAGTACGCTGAACCTAGATCGATAGGACCTTTTTGGTAACCTACGCTTTGACCAGCGATTAGGGTATCCAAACCGGTTCCAACCAATTCCACTTCTGTGAAGTATTCTGAAACGAAACGGTCGTCGCTATGAAGATTTACGAAAACGCTATCATCTTCCACATTGAACCATTCCAATGCTAGACCTGCGAGTTCAGCTTTCACTGCGTCGCGGTCCGCATCCGACGGAACGAGTTGGAAGTTCACGAATTCGATATTGCGAACGGCCTTTTGCTCGAACAGATCTTGGTTGTTCTTGTAGTATTTTTTGGCATCTGCTTCACTTACCTCGATGGCATCTTCATTGATGTCGATATAAGGTACATATACGTACTGTGCAGGGTGCTGCGCATCGCTGCGACGAACTTGTGCTTCAACCAATGCCTTTGGCATGAAAAGGGCCTTTTCAAGGGCCGTGTTGAATTTGAAGTTTTTCGCTTGGTTACTCACAGCATTCTCAAAAGCCAACCACTGTGTCCACATCTCTGCCATTTGATCGTTCTGATCACGGTTCGCGCGAACCTGGCTTAGGTATGAATTAAAAAGGTTGCGATCAAACTGCCCTTGCTCATTTGCAAAGTTTTGACGCACGTTAGGGTTGTTCATGATGTCCAAAGCAATCTCTTCAGGACTCACTGTCATTCCTGCAGCTTCTAACTCAGCTGAAAGAATCTCGTCTGAAAGGATGCTGTTCCATACGAAGTTTGCCAATTGTACACTTGAGGTGTTTGCATACTGCTCTGGGTTACCTGCACGTAGCTCTTCCATTTTTTGGCTGAGCTCTTGACGTGAAATATCGCGTCCATTCACAGAACCCACCACATTTGGGTCACCAAAAAGTTTTGATCCACCGGAGCGGAACAAATCACCAAGTACAAATGCCATCAATGCTACAAACACGATGACTATCAATAATCCTGAGCGCTGTCTAATGCGTTCGATTGTTGCCATGTTGCTTCAATTAAATGAATAAGTCTGCGAATATAAGCAATGAGGAGGATTAAATCGCCCTCAGAAGTACCTCTTCGAGACGATTAGATTTGGTTTTTTGTACGACAAAAAGAAATTGATTCGTACGTAAGACGGTGCCCTTCTCTGGAATGCTTTGATGAAGGTCCAAAAGATAGCCTCCCAAGGTGTTATAATTTTCGCTCTCAGGCAGGTCTAAATTCCATTTTTCATTGAGATAAGACAACTCCAGGCGTGCGGAGAAAAGCCATTCATTCTCACTGATTTTTCGTTCTAACAGTGCATCGCTATCATGCTCATCCTCAATTTCCCCAAAGATCTCTTCAATAACATCTTCAAGCGTAATCATTCCGCTGGTTCCACCATGCTCATCTAAAACCACGGCGATATTTCTCTTCTCGCGAGTAAATAGATTTAAGATTTCATCGGCACGCATACTTTCTGGAATAAAGCTCACCGGGCGAAGAACGCGCTGTATGTTCTCGGGCTTTTTGAAGAGTTCAAACGCATGAACATAGCCAATTATCTTATCAATATTCTCCTCAAATACGAGCAACTTGCTGTAGCCTGAGTGGATGAATATTTCACGCACTTTTTCAGGGCTAGAGCCTACTTCTACGCCTTCAATTTCTGTACGTGGAATCATGAATTCTCTGGCTTTTGTCTCAGGGAATTCTAGCGCGTTCTTGAAGATTTCCAGTTCGGGATCAACATCCGTTTCTCCTTCCGTATTGTTTGGAACACGTTCTCGCACGTAATGATCGAGTTCCACTCGGCCAAAGGCGACATTTTCTTCTGCAATTTCAACGCGGAATATGTACTTCAAAAAGAATTGACTAATACCAAGCATCAATGCACTTGGCACTCTTAAAATCCAGTATAGCAAGAACGCAGGAATGCTTAACCAACTCATCAAACCTTCCGCATTCTGCCTAAAAACGGCCTTCGGCAACAATTCCGCCAACATCAATATGATTATGGTAGAAATTGATGTTTCAAGCAATAGGGCCAAATATTCCCAGGCCCCCCATGCATCGAATATGGGTTCCATCCATCGGTGCATATAGTTCCCATAAAGCACCAAAGCAACATTATTCCCCACCAAAATTGCGGCAATAAATGGAGCCGGACGATCGACGAGATAACCCAGACTCTTGTAGGAAAGTCGACCCTTTTGTCGCTCCAATTCAACATGGAGCTTGTTTATACTCAAATAGGCCATTTCCAACCCTGAAAACAGAGCGGAGAAAAACACGGCTAGAACAATAGGGATAAATATGCTCACGGTTATTTATTCATGGCGCGCAATCGTGACCTACGCCTTAAGAAATACATAAAAATCGCTGCACCTAGAAATAGCGTGAATTGTATGGTACGAGTCCAGTTGCCCCATGCCATGTAAATCTCAACAGCACTCACAGCTGCCACGCCCAACCACAATATCTCAACTAAGCGTAAAGCTCTATTCATCGTCTATAAGTATTTCACCTTGTACCTTAAAGATACGATAGGTATTGAATTCTTGGTCGGCTTCAAAGCCTTTTCCCGTAATGAGCTGTCCATCCGTTCGTATTTGAACCTTAGCATCGCTATACAAGCGTTCCTCCTTTTTATTCCAATAGAGACGCTCACTACTCATGCGTTCGCCTTTACCATTCGTTAGTACCACATTACCGCCAATTGCCCAGAGGTCATCGTTCTTTAGTTGACGAGCAGTATCTGCTTCCAATACTGTTGAGGTTAAGGATTTACCATTGTAAAATTGGACCTTGATACGTTTCCCAAAAAACACATAGGGAGGATCTTGATTACCAAAGTCTTGTACCAAACCCGCTTGGATCTCCAATACCTTTTGCCCTGAATCGCTATAGGTAATAGTCGCTCCGAGCTGCTCGTTCAAAGGATAGAATTTCGGAGTGTCGCTTACCACATTCACTTCTTTAACATCATTCGAACAGCCTACCAGAAATAGGGACAACGAAATAATGATAAATACGTATTTGCGTAGCATAGGTCTAAGTTCGTAAAAAAGAAAATCCCCTGAACAAAACGCTCAGGGGACTCTGTTTATTTCTATTGTTCCGTTTAGTAGAACTTCACAGTTACTTTTTCATTGATCCAACAGCCAATGTTTACAACATCGCCTTCCTTGTATCCCAACTGGAATGCAACACCTTTATCAGGTACGGCTTGTGAATAAGCATTGATCAGCTTTGAAGCTTTCGCAGATACTTCCGGATCTATACTGCGTGCGTACGTCAATTTATTGATTGCAGCCCAGTAAACAGCATTCTTCTCTACTGCGTTGCTACCACATGTTCCCGCAGCATCGGCATAAATTGTTGCCAAGTACAAGTATGGATTACCCCAATCCTTGCGCAATTGACCTGCTTTCAAACAGCTGGTTTTTGCAGCGCTTAATTGGCCCATCTTTTGGTTTACATAGGCAAGGCCCATGTAGTCATTTGCCTTACGACGTAGATCTTCTTCCTGTTCAATGGCTTCCGTGTAGTACTTCTTCGCCATTGCCCAGTCGCCCTTGTTGACGCCGAGTTTCGCCATGTTGCGTGCAGCTGCAGCGCTTGGCTCAAGTCCATATAGCGTCTCTGCAATCATAATGAACACCGGGTTGTCGGTACAAGAAGTCACCTCACCATTATCATCCACACGCTCCTTTTGCAACATGTTACCAGCGCGCTTCAACCATTCAATATTATCCTTGTTCGCAGCGAATGCTTCTTCGTTGTAGATGCGGCCAAGTTTGTCACATGTCAATAGCGGGCTAAGGATTTTCTCGATGTTGCGTTGTACCGCTTCGATGTTGCGCAAACGAATCTCATTGTTTGAGATTTTACGCTTATCTACGGAAGTATAGCCTTCTTCGTCCAATTGGTATTTGGTTTTCAACTCTTCAGCTTTATCCAATACCGCTACTAATTCTGCAGTAGCCGCATCCATTTCTGGCTTCACCAAAGGAGGTAGCTTCGCTGCCTGCTTCATGCGCTTCTTTGAAGAGTTGTTGTAGGCATTTGTAGAATCATATGTAGCAACCTCTTTAGCAAATGCATCTTTTGCGGCTTGCGCGTATGGGGATACACTATCCGCATATGCAATCCACTCAACCACAGAATCCGCTTTCAACGAAATGTTGTAGCTCTCCACGTTGAACGTATTGAAGTTGTATTCCAACGCCATCAAAGCCGAGTTGTATACTTCAAATAGGCGCTCTACATCCTTATTCTTGTTGAATTCTTTCACGTTTGCTTGGAAGTAACGGTCTACGTGAGCAACAGACATGTTGTCGCCCAACATCGCTTTAGCTTCTTCAAACATCACTACAGCTTTTGATACACTATCTGCATCCTTCTTGTAGTAGTTGTAAAAGTGATATGCCTTTGATGAAAGTGCGTTTGCTTTTTCTTCAGGGAAGTACGTACCGAAATCATCGTACATACCCAAAAGTTGTTGAATGAATTTGTTCTTAGAGGCTTCATCTGGTGCGCTTTTGATCATCGCTTCCAAAATATTATCACCATAGGTGTAGATACGGATGTTCGCCTCTGGACAAGTAGTGTATAATGCGTTCCAAGAATCATACGCATCTTCGTAGTTCTTGCCTTGGTAGTAAGAACCCATGATGTTATAATTCTCGTAACATGATACTGAATCAGCAACAGAATTACCCCATTTACCACTTTGTGCTTGGAGGCCAGTTGCCATAAAAACAATTCCTAATACGAAGAGAATTCGCTTCATAATAATCTGATTTTTATCTATATCTAAATTTCTGGAACCACTTATCGTTCAACGTGATTCCTAAGTTAATGTTCCAATATTCTTCCTTTAAGTGCGTGTCAACACCATCCCAACGTTGGCCCAACCCCATACTTAAATTCAAAAAGCTTGCCTTTTGTTCACCAGGAGCCAATGATCTGTAAATTAAAGGCAGGTTCATACCAAAGTTTACCTCTCTCGTAACATAGCTCTGAGCATCCCAATGGAATTGTCCTATTTCTCTAGAAATGCCAAGTCGGTACCTTGAAATGGCGAGTAGATTTGTCGCGCGACTCCATTGCGGAACAACATAGGCAGGTACAAAAACGAGTCCTGCGCTTGCACGTTCACTTGAGGTGAATTGTGTTTGAGGTGCCACCTCGCCTGTTGGAGCAAATCCGCGGTATTCATGCCAGTTGGTGATGCGGTAATCGGCCACGAAGTCCCAAGCGTTCACTGGAACATCCTGAACCTTCTTACTTATGCCAATTCCAAAACCCGTAAAGGTTGGAAGAACCATTGTTCCACCGGCGGTTAAGTTGTAGTACAATGTATCCACAGGGGTTTCTACAATACCACTATTGATAAAGGAGTATTGTGTGGTGATTTGACGCGCGTTCATGTTTCCACCAAGTCCGTAAACTGCACCGGCAACTAAATGATAATTCTTAACATCTCCTTGCAACTGGATTCCTCCATCAAAGGTGAAATCGCTTATGCCCGTTTTTGTCGTTTTGCTGACCGATAGAAAACGGGAGTCCGCGATGATTGTCTTATTGCTCGTGACTTCTTCACCGAAGATATATTTTGCATTCCCTCCAATACTTAGCCATTTGAAAGGCTCTACAGCAAGACCAACAGTCATCTGATCGTATCCCCCTTCTCCTAAGGAACGGTATTCGTACAAACCAAAATCATCAGAAGTATCTGCCACACTTACGTTGTAGCCTTTGGCTGCATAAGGGCTAAGTGTCAATGCCCCGCCAATCCAATCGGCGAACTTGAAACCGAAACCGAAGAAATCAAAATAGGTATTGAAATTTGTTTGATCCAAACCTTCGCTCATTATCTGATGACGAAAGCTACGATGCGCCCCACTCATTTCGAGTGTGGAATATTCCATATTGGTATAACCCGCAGGATTCAAAACATTAATGGTGAATCTATCCACGTAACCTATTCCTGTTGCACCCATTCCAAGGTATGATGGTCCAATGCCAAAGGTGGTTTCACCTATGCCCTGAATGCTTAAAGGACTCACTGAATTTGTTTGGGCTTGGAGGTTCGCACCTGTGAAGCCTCCCAAAGCAAGTACTACGGAAAAGACCGTGAACCTAACTAAGTCCTTGATTTTTAAAATATTCATGAAGCTGCTTAAGGGCATGTAGTTCATAATTCGAGGGTGCAAATATGTGCTTTTTTAAGGGGTTTCGCAAAGCATTTCTATCCCCTCCGCAAATGACGACCTTTTCAAGGCTGAATTCATTGCAATACTGGGAGATCATCGCCTCAACCTCCAAGGGTAGAGCAACATTTACGCCAGCTTGTAAATTTGTAATTGTATCTGTTCCAACAAGCGCCGCATTCGGGTCCGATTCAACCTTGGGCAATGCCGACGTAAAATCATGCATTGCTCGAAATCTCATTTGTAAGCCAGGACTTATCGCACCACCTTTAAAGACCCCGTTTTGGACAACATTGTAGGTAATGCAGGTCCCCGCGGTTACTGCCAATACATTGGGGCCGTATTCCAAAAATGCTGCAGTAGCTGCCAACAACCGGTCAACACCTAGGGTTTCAGGGCTTCCATATTCTATATTAATGGGCCAATTGGATGCTGCCCCCAACCATTGAATACGTTCAGGTAAGCTTTCGGGTCGAGTTCCACTGTACACTCCCATAGCTTCTATGCCTGGAAAACTCGAAAAGCAATCTTGAACACGGCTGACAAAGCTTTGAACTTCTTCCGTGGTAAAGTTCCATGTATCCACCAGCTCCAACTGATTGAAGAGCGCGGCTTTTAAGCGTGAATTTCCAATATCTAAGGCTAAGAACATGAAACAAAAATCGGTTTTAAACACGACATATGGAGCGAATGTATTGTTAAAGTGGCCATTAGATAAACCT
>Ga0181605_10000622_pt1 | contig 35084 bp, 24 predicted proteins | sample 041ome_11_FD_148676 | JGI IMG/M metagenome (GOLD analysis project Ga0181605, IMG submission 148676) | Coastal salt marsh microbial communities from the Groves Creek Marsh, Skidaway Island, Georgia - 041411US metaG (spades assembly) | ecosystem: Environmental > Aquatic > Marine > Intertidal zone...
TGATGCATCTATATACGAAAAACGTCTCGACGCACATGTCGACATATTTACCCCACGCGCGTGTACGCATTGAACCCCGTGATGCATCTATATACGAAACAGATAAATGCACGAAATACACGGTGGTAAACAGACCCCGAATGCGATGCGCGCGGACGTTCGAGCGCGCGAAAAGCGCGATCGCGATCCGATCCGCGCGCGATCGCTCGCTCGATCGCGCGCGTCGCCACACGCCGACGACGCGCGCGCACTCGCGATGTTCAAGACGAAAGCCCCCGCGCCGAAGACGGCGGTGAAGAAATCCGCGCCGGCGAAGAAGGCGCCGGCGAAGAAGGTCGCGGCGAAGAAGGCGCCCGTTCGCAAGGCGGGCGACGACGAGGTGCGACCGAAGGCGACGGCGACGCGAACGACGACGATCGCGACGACCGGGCGCGCGCGACGACGCGATGGCGCGCGCGACGACGCGATTGAATGGGAAGAATATTCGCGGCGCGCGTCGGGCGGGGACGGCGCGACGCGCGGCGGGAGGGGAGACGGGAAGGCGATGGATGCGCGGACGGGGACGATATCCTGGAGATATGGTTTGACGCGCGCGACGCGGGCGCGAGACGCGAGGGCGGCGCGCGGCGCGAGACGGTCGCGAACGATCGAGAGGGAGAGAAATCGTGGACGCGCGCGCGGTGCGGGACGGATCGGCGGGTCGACGCGCGCGGTGGGCGACGCGGGAGGGCGCGACGCGAAGACGACGAGACGACGCGAGACGGAGGACTGACGGCGAACGCTCGCGTTCTCGCGCGATAGCTCTGGCGTCCGGGTGCCGTGCGACCGGCGTGGTTGGATGGCTCTCTCCCGGGTGACCGTGGATTCGATCCGTTCAACTTGTCCAAGTGCGTGTGGCGACGTGACGCGATGCGACGCGAGCGCGCGAGACGCGTCGACGAATCGCAGACTGACGGCGTTTGTTTCGCAGGCCGATTGAATACGTTCAATTCGATCTTGACGCTCTCGATGGCTCCGCCGCGACGAACCCGGCGGGTCGGGTGATCGGTAAGCTCAAGAAGACCGACAACAAGCCGAAGGCGCGCGCGATCGTGCCGTACGACGAGTCCTTCGACATCATGCGCTTCCGCGAGTGCGAACTCTTGCACTCTCGCTGGGCCATGCTCGGCTTGGTCGGCGCCACCGCCGCGGAAGCCGCCACGGGTATCTCCTGGGCCGACGCCGGTAAGGTTGAACTTGAACAACCGCAATACCTCGGCTTCCCGCTCCCGGGCTTGTCCGTCGCCTCCTTGACGGCGATTGAAGTGCTCGCGATGGGTTACCTCGAAGTCGCCCGCTCGGCGGAGCTCGACCAAAACAAGCGCATGTACCCGGGCGGCGCGTTCGACCCGCTCGGCTACGTCGCCAACGCCGACGCCGAGGAGGAATTCCGCCTCAAGACGGCTGAACTCAAGCACGGTCGCTTGGCAATGGTGGGCATGTTGATCATCTCCATCGAAGCCGCGGCCGGCCACGGCGTGCTTCCGTAAGCGAGCGATGTGAGCTGTTGAACATCGAAGCGCGCGACGATTCAAATCCGCCGAAACTCGCGAGGGTCGACGCCGATCGCGACGCCGCGCGCGTCAATTAGCGAATCATCATCATTTACCTTAGCACCTTCGTCATGTATCGCAGGAAGACGCACGATTAATCGCTCGACGCTTTCGCTCGTCGCGCGCGCAAACCTCGTCGTCGCGCGAGCTAACCCTCGGCGCGCGCGCCCCGCACACCCGCGCGACGCACCATGCTCGCGCGCGCGTGCGGCTTCCCCCGAGCGAACGCGCGATTCTGTCACCGCGCGTCCGCGTCGTCCTCGCGCGCGTCGCGCGCGCGCGCGCGCGTCGGCGTCGCCGTTTCCGCGCGCGTCGTGGCGAACGACCGCGAACGACGCGCGTCTTTCGACGCCGATGACGCCTCGCGCGACGGCGCGCGCGCGACGCGACGGCGCTCGAACGAACGACCGCGACGACGCGCCGTCGCGCGCGCGGCGAGCGGGACGGACGACGAGCCACCGGCGCCGCTGTACGTCAAGATACCGCTGGGCTTCGCGTACGCGGCGCTCACGTACGCGGCGGCGTGCAACGCCTTCATGTGGACGCTCGATCTGAGCGCGCCGATCATCGAGGGACCGACGAGCTTGGTGGTTGGACGACTGTGCGTCGCCCTCGGGGCGACGCTGCTCGCGGGATTGAACTTTTGGCCGCAGGCGGAGAAACAGTTGGGACGGTGCGCGCGAACGTTCGCGTCGAAGGAATCGAGCGAACGATTAAAGGCGGACGCCGCGAAGTTCGCCGCCATGGTCGCGATGAAGATGGGGTTTGAGTTTTACGCGTATTGGAAGGCGCTGACGTCGTTCACGCCGTGCAGTCAATCGCTCGAGTTGCCGGCGTGGTACGGGTTGGCGTTCGTCGGGCACGCGACCTTCGTCGCCGCGAGCTCAAAGATTCTCGGCCCGGGCGGCGCGTCCACGGAGGACGTGCCGTTACAGATGCGCAAACTCATCGGCGGGTTCGATGTTTTGCTGGCGTTGGCGTGCGTGGGGACGAGTAAGCTCGCGATGGCTGGGTACGGCGTTCCGAGCGCGGCGCTCGGTTTCGTCTTCATGCTCGCCGCGACGTACTTTACGTTTGAAAACAAGCTCCCATCCAAAAAGACGCCGAGTTCCGGCGCCGCGGCGTGACGCCCTTCGCGAATCTATTCGCGCCTCGAACACGTAGCACACCATTGTTAGAACACCCGAGACGATCGTCTTCTCGCGCGTCTCGCCCGCGTCGCCGCACTCGCGCGCTCGCCCTCGCGTCGCCCCCATGCGCGTCCCCAGCGCCGCGAAAAACATTCGCAACGCCGCCGCCCGGCTTCTCAGCGCCGAACCACCGCCTTCGGTCGCGTCCTCGGTCGTCGATCCGTTCGCGCTCCCTCCCGTGGACGTCGCCTACGACGTCGAGAGCGCCGAGCGCGCGCTCGCCCTGCGCGGCTTCGCGCCCTCCGCGGCGCCCGGAGCGCCGCGTTTCATCGGTTTCGACGTCGAGACGAAGCCGAATTTCACGAAAAACGTCGCCAACGTCAACGCGCCGGCGCTGGTGCAGCTGGCGAACGAGCGCGGGTGCGTGCTGGTGCACCTGGCGAGCATGCGCGGGGAGACGCCGCCGACGCTGCGAGCGCTGTGCGAGGACGCGGGGTCGATATTCGTCGGGAACGGGGTGTGGTCGGACATGCGGGACGTCGACGGGGCGTTCGGGACGAAATCGCGAGGGTACGTCGACGTGGGGGTGATCGCGCAGACGTTTGGACACTCGAGACACGGGTTGAAGGCGATGAGCGCGAGATACGGATACGACGCCGAAAAGCCGAAATCCGTGCAGACGTCGAATTGGGAAAAAAGCCCCCTGGAGGCGAAGCAGATCGATTACGGGGCGAAGGACGCGGCGTTGGGGTTGTGGGTGCTGAAACAGTTGTACGCGGAGTACGCGGGAGGGGAGGTGTCGCTCGAGGATTGGGCGATGGCGTTTGGAAACGCGTCGCAGCCGAAGGAGGCGTTTCGGTCGGCGCGAGCGAACGCGAAGACGACGCCGGAGTGCGTGATGAAGGCGTTCGAGAGATTCGATCAGAAGAATCGAGAGTTGGTGAAAGAGGCGTGGTTGGTTCGTCAGATGAAAAAGGCCCAGCGCGTCGTGAAACAGATGGCGGAGGGCGCGTTGCATCCGGTGAGCGCGACGCACGCGTTGATGGATATTTTGCATGCGCCCAAGTCGAAGCGCAAAGTCGTCGAGTGGGTGGGAAGTGGTAGTAAAGGTGGCGGACTGTTCGAGATCGAGCTCAAACTGGGCTCGTCCGTGCGCGCGCGCGGTGAAGGGCGCACGGTGAAGGCGGCGAAATTCGAAGCCGCTCGAGGCGCGTTCGCCGCCTTAAAAGACGGGGACGCCGCCGACGCGACGATTTGGATCAAGCGCGAGTTAGAGCACGCTTGGTCGCAGTAGAAGTGTTGTAGTGGCATTTTGTACAAAACTATTGAAACTATTGGATGAACGCGTTACACCAGTGAGTTTCCATCCGGGCGACCGTACATCATCGGCGCGTTCGGCGTTTGGAACACGACGCCCGGATCCGACCGGGCGGTCGGCGGCGGACGCTGCGCTCGCTGCGCCGCCGCCACCGCGACGTCGGGCGCCCTCGTCTTTTCCGTGACCTCGTCGTAGATGGCGACAATTTCGGGCTTGGTGATCATGTTCTCGTCCTTGTCTCGGGCGTAGCAAATGAACACGGCGTCGATGCACGTCAAGAGGACGGAGAACAAAAATGACAAAATCACAATCGAAGAGACGCCCGCGCACGCGCCGACAATTGCACCGACGTTGTGAGCCAAATCATCGTCACCGGTTGATACTTGCACACCTACGTGCACGGAAATCCCCACGACGACGCCGTAGAAGATGGCGAAGAAGAGCGCGGTCATGTTCAAAATCATCTCCGGTAACCACCACACGCGCAGGGCGCTCAAAAAGTTATCCTTCAGCAATCGCGTGACTTCGCGACCGGATTCCAACAACGATTCACCCGTGATGGCGCACTGGATGGTCGCAAACTTGGTGATGGTTTCAATGATTTCGGCGATACAGTCCATGACGGCGGTGACGATGCACGCAAGAATAGCCATGAAGCCGCGCGATTCGCGTCGCAATCTTTCATTCAAGTTGCGCAAAATGGTCACACCTGTCAAAACTAACCCGCCGAACGCCAACGAGCCGAACGATGCGCCGAAGGCGTGGCCGATGAACTCGCGCGTCGTTCCCACGAACGCCGTCGTTCCCGCCGGGGCAAAGTACCAGCGCGAGATTGACCCGCCGATGACGAATGTGCGCATCTCCGCCGCGATCATGTGTGACCAGAGCCACACGAGCAAGGCGAAAACGACGTACGGGCCCACCCAGCCGTCGGTTTGCCATTCGCAACACGGAACGACTTCCTCGCCGTAGTAGCATTTCCCGCCAGTGTACGTCTCGTAATCGCTCGGCGCGATCGAGCCGTTCATGTACGCCCCCCACACGCACGTGAAAAACATGATCGAGGACACGATGACGGCCAAACCGGCGAAGACGCTCGTGGTGATGAGATGAGGATTATCCTTCAACGCCGTCGACGCGGCGCCGAGAAGCTTCGCGACGAGCTCCACCCGGTCGCGCGTCGCGTGCATCCAATACGCGAAAAACGCAGCGAACAACGCGAACAGAATACACGGAAACGCCATCCTTTCAATCGCGAACGCGATCGACAACGCGAAGCAACTTCCGATTTTCACGTAAATCATCGACCACGTGGCGAATCGAGGGTGTCGCTTAAACGCCGTCAAAGCCAACGCTCCCATCGCGCACGCCCCGAGCATCGCCATCACGACGTACGGTCTCGCCTTCGTCAACGCCGTCGCCGCGTCTTCGTCCGCGCCGTCCTCCAACAGCGTCCTTCGTCGCGCGCCGACGCCGTTCGCCGCGTGACAACTCTCGTACTTGTTCAGCGTCTCCGCCTCCGTCAACACGTGCGCGTCCGCGGAGACGCGCGAGAGCGCCAAAAGTCCGCACAGGATCGTCACCGCGAGCGACGTCGCGAACGCGCGCTTGAACGCGACGTCGCGGTGCGGTCGCGCGGCGAGATTTCCGTCGTTTTCATTCGCGATTTCGTGACGTTCCGACGACGTAAAGAGCGCGCTGTCGTCGTCCTCGCGCGCGTAGTCGGCCATCGCCGCGTTCGACGTTCGCGGTTCGTTCGCCTCGCGCGCGGTCGCGACGAGGCGCGACGCGCGCGGTCGCGACGAGGCGCGAAGTGACGCGAGGGCACCAGATCCAGAGTCGCCGGCGCCGCGGGTGCCAAGTTTACGCAAACGCCGCGACGGCGCGTGGATTACAACGTCGGCGCCGAGGACGAGCGCTTTTCTAAGAACGGCGCGGTTTCGCCGAGCGTCGCGCGACGCTCGGCGAGGTGCTCGCGGACGGTGATGTTGTCTAAAGCCTTGGCGTGATTGAAGGCGACGAAACCGGCGGTGGCGACGGCGTAGCCGACGATTTCGGTGACGCTCACCTCGTCGCCGTATAAGAACATGGCGGCGCCGATGACGGCAACGTTCTTCAATTGTGACATCGTCTTCACCATGAGCGATCCCGCGTGTTTGACGACGCCGAGGCAGACGTAATTGACGGCGAAGCCGAACGTCGCGCAAATAAAGAATAGGTACCAATACCGGGTAAACGTGGCGATATTTTCGGTGCGAAACAATTCCTCGCGCTCGAAAATCAAGCTCAACGCCATCAAAAACACTAACGTCGCCGGGGAGAAGTAATACATCCCGTTGAACAGCGAAAACTTTTTGTTGCTGATCAAGTATTGAATCCCGACGCTCCTAAACGCCTCGGCGATTTCCGCCGTCAGCATGCACGCCAAACCAAACATCGTCACGTGCGCCTCTCCCCACGCCGCGATGAAACATCCTATCATCACCACGCTCAACGTGGCGATGATTCTGCCGCTCCATCGGTCTAAACCGAACGCCACCAAAGTGAAATAGCACACCACCGGCGCGAACGCCTTGAGCATCTGAATAAACGACAGCGACAAATACGAATACGCCACGTTCGCCGCCGCGAGCGACAGCGCGGTGCAAAACCCGATCGGCAGTATGTTCGCCGTCCACTCCCTCGCGCTCAACCGGTGCGACATGCGCTTCGGGTCGAGTTTTATCGCCGCCGCCGCGACCCCCCAGCCGAACCAGCTCCCCAGCGAGCTCACGAACACCGGGCAGTTGAACGACGTCTCCGTGATCAGGTGCTTATTCGCCAGGATCAACACCGTGGCGACGAGCAGATACGCCACCGCGTACGCCATCGCGTACACCGCGCCCTCCTCGCCGTACGTCGACAGTTCCATCGCTTCGTCGTGTCAACACCCCCAGCGCGTTCGCGCGTTCGCGCCGCGCGTCGATCGCCGACGATTCGCGCGATTCGCGCGATTCGCGATTCGCGATTCGCGTCGTCGCGTCGTCGCGTCGTCGCGTCGTCGCGTCGTCGCGACGCGCGCGCGAGTGTCGATTCGCGTCGCGTTTGACGCGCGCGTCGGTGCGCGCCGAACCGAATCGTCAGACATGCGCGCGACGCCCGCGATTCGCGCGCTCCCGTCGGCGTCGGCGCGCGCGTCGGCGAGCGCGTCGGCGCCTCGCGCGGTCGATCGCGCGCGACGCGCGGTTCGATCGACGGCGCGCGGCGCGAGAGACGGCGCGCGAGCGATGGCGGCGGCGACGCGCGTGTCGCGCGCGACGGCGCGAGAGGGCGCGAGAGGCGCGCGCGCGCTCGCGAGAGGGACGTGGGATGACGCGCGCGCGATTCGCGCGCTCGCGGGCGACGAACGGCGCGCGGGCGGCGCGGGGAGGGGGCGCGGGGTGGTGAGCGCGAGCGCGGCGAGCGGCGCGAGCGGCGCGAGCGAGCGAGAGGTGCGAGAAGGAGGGGGAGAGCGATCGCGCGCGAGATCTCGAACGCCGATGATGCTTAATACTGCGTTATCTTCCTTATTAGAGCGCCGCGACGGGTCTCTCGGGGCGCGGGCGCGGCGAAATCTGTGAGGCAACTCAACAACTACCTGAGGCGTTTGAGGTCGAGCGAGTTTTGATTTTAAGTTTTTTTTTGTGTTTTGGGCGGTCGAGAGGCGCGGACGAGGCGCGCGCGCGCTAGAGACTGACGATTCGCGTGCGTTTCTCGCGCAGATCGCTTCGGCGCAGACGGTGCACGCGAAGGTGCGGTGGGCGCTGAAGAATTTGGGATTCGAGACGCTGACGGAGATTCAAGCCGCCGCGGTGCCGGCGGCGGCGGAGAACAGCGACGTCGTCATCGCGGCGGAGACTGGGAGCGGTAAAACCTTGAGTTATTTGATTCCGATTTGGAGTAATCTCCTCGAGCGCGGCGTCGGAGGACGAGACGACGACGACGGCTCGCGCGAGACGGGGGCGTTGATTTTATGCCCGAACGCGACGCTGTGCGAACAAGTCGCGCGCGTCGCGAATTCGCTCGTCGACGAGGGCACGGGCGAACCGCTGTTGCGAACGTACGCGCTGACGCCGGAAACGGGAACGCCGTTTCACGCCCCGGACGTGTACGTCACCACGCCGGCGCGCGCGGTGGACGACTTGTTACGATTTCGCGAGGGCGCGTGGCGACGCGGCTCGTTCAGTCCGACGGCGCGCACGCTTCGGCACGTCGTCTTCGACGAGGCCGACATGTTGTTTTCGGGAGGGTACTTGAAACCGCTCCGCATGTGCTTCGACGTGCTGTATCGCGAAGAAAAGCTCGCGAGCGAGGGGTTTTACCTCCCGGGCACTGGGAACGAGGACGCCGCCGCGGAGTGGGACGGCGACGTCGATCGCGACGCGTCGTCGTTCGAGCGGGATTGGCGCAAAGACCACGACGGCCCGCGGAAGCGTGGACCAGCGCTCGGAGGCAAGGGTAAAGTTGGTTTAGGTGACGGTAGAGACTTTAGACGACAGTACATCTTCGCCGCGGCGACGGTGATGAGCAACGGGAAGAAGACGCCGGGGGCGATGATCAAGTACGGCTTCCCTGACGCCAAGTGGATCGAGGGACGACGATTACACCGCTCCGTGGAGAGCGTGAATCAGACGTGGGTGGAAGCGACTTTGGAAACGCGCGCCATGGCGCTCGCGGACGCCGTCGGATTGACGTCCGCCGGCGCTTCGGCGGAGAAGACTATGATTTTCGTCAACACCGCGGCGGCGGCGGATGAAATCGCTCGCGAGTTCAACGCGCTCGGCTTGCGCGCCGCCGCGTTCCACGCCGACATGGCTTCGCACGAACGCGCCATGCGCCTGAAAGATTTCGCCGACGGCGTCATCACGGCGTTGGTGTGCACGGACAGCGCGGCTCGAGGCGTGGACATTCCGGGCGTGACGCACGTCGTCCAAGCCGAATTCGCGGGCAACGCCGTCGATTATCTCCATCGCATCGGCCGCACCGCGCGCGCGGGCGCTACCGGTCGCGTCACAAACATATGTTTACCCGGAAGCGCCGATCTCGTACGCGCCGTGCGCGACGCCGAGGCGAACGGCGATCCCGTCGAGAGCGCGTTCAGCCGAAAGCGATCGTTTCGCAAAAAAACCAAAAAATACGGCCCGTCCAGAAAAGGCGTCGCCGATCTCTCCCTCAGGCGCGCCCGCGATCAACGTTCGTAATGATTGTACATTTTATTTTCCGACGCGCCGCCGACTGAAAACTCCTTGAACGCGCCGACCGCACACGCCCGCGCACCGCGCCGCGGAGATGCCCGCGCGCGCGCCGCGCCGCGCGATGGACGTCGACGCCCTCGACGTCGATCTGCGCGTGCCGGACGATCGCGAGGTGCGACGACGACGCGACGGGACGCGACGAAACGCGACGCGACAGCTCGAGACGAATTTGAATTCGAAATTGAAACGAACGACTGACGACGCGATGCGACGCCGACGACAGGGCCTGACGCGACGAGCGAAAGAATTGCGCGAGCTGCGAGCGACGCTGGCGCGGGAACTCGCGCGGCGACGGCGAGAGGCGTTCGGGGAGGATGACGAGACGGCGGCGCCGAGCGGCGCGAAGGAGGAGGAGGAGAACGACGACGACGACGACGACGTGAGAGGCGACGACGCGCGCGGTGAAGAATGCGTGTTCGAGGATGATGATGCGACGGTGCCGAACGCGCGATCGTTGTCGGATGGGGAGGAGTACGCGGCGGCGGTCGCGGCGGCGCTAGAACCGACGATTCCGCAGAGCGACGATTTCGCGGCGGCAGGCGACGATGGGGGCGACGATGGCGTCGACGCGCACGATGGGGGAGGGCGTTCGATACCCACGGTGCTCGATGAAGACGATGAGGCGTTGGCGACGCTGGAGGCGTTGGGCGTGGCGAGCGAGAGCGAGACGCGCGGGACGGATTCGAAGAGGAAACGCGGGAGGATCGAGGAGACGCCGATGGCGGTGGGCGCGGACGAGGGCGTCGATGCGCGCGATCGCGTCGCGGAAAGCCCGGGACGGGTGTTGCGATTCAGCGTCGGGGCGAGTTTGGGGTTGGATGATGACGATCTCATCGCCGCCGCGGAGGCGCGCGAACGCGCGGCGGCGACGCCCGCGAAGGACGCGTCGATGGCGTACGTGCGCGCCATGACGACTCGATTCGACGGTGGTGCGCCCGTTCGCGTCGTGTTTTCGGACACCATGCGCGGTGCGAACGCGGCTCAGCACTTGGTCGTCGTCGTGGAGACTTCGGGCGGCGCGTCGATGGACGCGTTGGTGTTTCGCGTCGACGTCGACGAGGCGACGTGCGTGGGCTCGTGTTCGCTGCACGAGACGCGCAGTTCGCCGAGTCAGCGTGCGACGCGCCGGCGTTCGTCCATCGGCGCCACCGCGAGCGCCGCATCGGCGCCGCCGAGCCCGGACGCCGTGCGCGTGAGTCCGAACGGGCGTTTCGTCTTCGCGGCGCACGCCGAAGACGGCGTGCGTTTGCTCGCCGTGCGCGACGGCGACGCACCCGCGTCGAAGAACACGTCGACGTCCAGTGACGTGGTGAAACATCTGGGGTGTGGGTTCAAAGTGACGCGCGTGGCGACGACGATGGGGGAGTCTGGATTTCTTCTCGCCGCCGCGGGCGAACCGGGACGATGCGTCGTGTGGTCCTGGTCGGTGAACGACGCTAACGACGACGAGTTCTTGCTCAAAGAACACGTGACTTGCGATGAGATGCCCGCGATGAACTATCGAGGCGTCGTGCCCAAGCCGGGCACTCCCACGAGTCTGCAGTGGCTCGACGTCGATCGCAATCCAAAAATCGTCGCCGTCGTCGACGAAGGTTTGACCTACGTGTGGAACGTCTTGGAGAAGGCGCGCGATCGCTCGTCGTACGCGATCGACCACGGCATTCGATCATTGATTCCGGTTCACTGCGAAGGCGTGCCATCGCGTGGCCCCGCCGAAGACGAGCCCTTGGCCGCAGTGGCGCTCGCGCGTCGCAAGCGCGCGCCGCTTTTGGATCTCGAGTCGAAAGACTCCTCCGACGACTCTCTGTCGAGCGAGCGCGGAGAATCGTGCGCGATCGGCGCCGCACTCATTCGTGTTCACGGTTTATCCATCGGCGAGTCGTTATTCGCCTCGGAGTCGTCCACGGCGGTATCGTTGGCGTGCGCGGGCGAAGACGCGTGCTTCGGCGCGCGAGACGGCGCGTTCGTCGCCTGGAACATAGCCACCGGCGAGTGCGCGCTCAAGGTGCTGCTCGCCGTACCGGCAAGTGGTGAACTCACCGACGACCAGGACCTCGCCGTGCGCTCGGTGGCGTGCGCTGAGAGGCACGTCGCCGCGTGTTGCGGCGACGGCGTCTTCGTCTTCGCCAAATCCGCGCCGCGCGCGAGCTAACGCTCGAGCCGACGCGCGCGAGTCGTTCGCGCGCGAATCGATCGATCGGCACCGCGTCGCCGTTTCCGCCGCCGCGATGGCGCAGCTCGTTGTATCTACAGATTTCGATAGAATTACACGCGGTTCCTCGTTTCTCCGCTCGCTCGCCAGCCTACCACACCGGCCGTCTCCCCGGCACGTCGTCCCCCGTCTGATTCGCGTCCGCGTACGCCAACTGCGACTTCTCCCTCAGCCAATACCGATCGCTCTTCGTCGGCTGATCCCAATTATCCTTCCTGCGCGCGAATCCCGAGCCGCGATCCCTCTCGTCAGTCGCCGTCCGCGCCGTCGTCGCCGCAAACCCTCGCGTCGTCGTCGCCGCGCCGCGATCCCGCCGCGTCGTCCGCCGCGCGCTCGCCGCCGCGGCGAGTCCGCGCGCGCTCGCCGCGCGCGACCGCGTCGCGATCCGGAATCCCCGTCGACGCGCCGCCTCGGCGTCTCGCGCGCGCGCGCCGTCGTTCGCGCGCCGCGCGATCGTCATCGTCTTCATCGCGCGTCGGCGTCGTCTTCATCGCGCGCGTCGCGTCGCGCGCACGCACAGCGTCGCGCACTTCGCGCTCGTCTTCTCGAGGTGCCTCTCGAGCGCGCGCTGCCGCTCGACGCCGTCGTCGATGCCGCTCGCGATGAATCGCGTGAGAAATCCCATGGCGCGTCGGTCTGTGACGGCACAGCGTCGCGCGATGCTCGACGAGGCGCGCGACGCGCGCGCGAGCGTCGACGCGCGCGTTCGCGCGTGCGCGGCGACGCTCGAGCGGTGCGCGCGCGGCGACGACGAGAGCGACGCGCGATGGCGCGCGCGGTGTCGAGACATTTGTGAAAAAATGACGCGCGCGTGCGCGCCGACGACGCGCGACGACGGCGAGTGCCGCGCGAGGATGCTCGAGTGCGCGTTCGCGGCGTGCGCGGCGACGGGAGGGCGGTGCGAGCGCGGGCGCGCGGCGGTGGAGGCGTTGGCGGCGGCGGCGCGCGGGGACGGCGAACGCGCGAGCGACGCGCTGGACGCGCTGTCGAGGACGACGATCGGAGCGTGGGACGAGGCGAGCGATGCGATGGTGCGTCGAAGCGTCGCGGACGCGGCGTTCGGGGCGATGGAGACGGCGATCGGGGCGGGCGGGAGGACGTGGGCGCGGGCGACGAGCGCGCTGTGTCGAACGGCGGCGCGGTTGGACGCGCGCGATACGGAGGATGGGAAACGGTACCTCGACGAATCGTTGCGGCTGCTCGAGACGAGGGAGAGCGAGTGCGGGAGTGGGGACGCGGACGCGCGCGCGAGAGCGGCGATGTGCGCGCGATTGAGCGGCGCGCGGGTGTTGGGATCGATGGGCTCGGCGGCGAAGGAGAGCGCGAGAGGCGCGTTCGACGAGACGGGCGCGCTTCGAGGCGAGTTATTCGCGCGCGCCGTTCCCGCGCTGTTGGAACATTCGTATAAAGATAAAGCGGGAAGCGTGCGGCGGGCGTGCGCGGAGGCGCTCGGGCGCGTGGGACTGTTGAAGACGACGGACGTTCGCCAGCTCGGACGCGCGTTGGGCGATAAGCGCGACGACGTGCGAACGGCGGCGACGCGGTCAGTCGGCGCGCAGGGTGGAGTGGCGAAGTTTTTAGTGCCCAAACTCGTCGAGAACGCGAGGCGCGATGATCCAGAGTTGCGTCAAACCACGTGCGAGGCGCTGGAGAGCGTGTGGAAAGGACGCCAAGGCGATCCCGCGCAAGACGGTTCGGAGGACGTTCTTTTGTTTCAAACCGCGGAGTGCATGGGGGAACTCACGAATGATGCAGACGCTGGCGTGCGCGCGGCGGCGACGAGGTGCTTAGGTCACCTTCGAGGCGCCGCGGCGGCGAAAGTGAGCTTGATTAACAAGCGCGTAGACGATAGCGATGAAGGCGTGCGAGACGCCGCGGCGGAGACTTTAATCAAGCTCGGATTCATCAATCCGAGCACGGGCACGCTCCGAAACAAGGGCAACTACCGCACGTCAAAGTTTTCGGCGAATAAAAACTTATTCGCCGTCCTGACTGGCAAGCAAGATTCCCTCGCGACGACGTCGCGCGTCAACGTTCCCGCGGGAGCCATCGTGCGCGTGTGGTGGCCTCTGGATGAGTGCTACTACGAAGCAAAGGTCAAGGGATACGACAAGTCAACGCGCAAGTACAGGCTTCTATACCTAGACGACAACGTAGAAGAAGAGGTGAACTTTAGGAAGGAAAAGGTTGACTTGAAGCACAAGCCGACGAAGAACGCCAGGGCGACGTGGATCCCGTGCGGCGCGGTGCAGCGCAAGCCAAAGTCGAAGGAAAAGGATCAACCAAAACACAAAATAGCGCGAAAGCGATCGTCGGCGACGAGCGCGTGGGTGGATTACGACGCCGAAGAGCAAAAACGGATCGGTCGCGAAGCGCTCGTCGGTCGTCGAATGAAAGTTTGGTGGCCAGACGACAAGGCGTGGTACGCCGGCGAGATTCGTCGCTTCAGCGCCGACACGGGCAAGTATACGGTGTTTTACTTCGAGGACGGCGAAGAGGAAGATTTAGATTTCGACAAAGAAGAGCGCGCGCCAAAGATTTACGAACCTGTTCAAGACGAATCCGCGACGCCGACGATTCACGGTTTGGAACCGCGGCGACTGCCCGTTCGCTCTGGCGAAAAGGACGCGCTGTACGAACCGGGATGTTTCCGCGGGAGCGAGTGCTGCAGCTTCGTGAACGAAGAGGGCGAGAAAACAACAATGTTGTGCTCGGACTTTGACAAAATGTACGGCGGCGGAAGTCGCTGGCGACGTTCCATCGTCGTGACTTCCGAAACCGGCGCCGAGCCGATTGACACCTTCTTCCGCGTCAACGGCGAGCGCTGGGGGAACGCCGTCTTAGGTTATGAGTTCGATATGGACGTCGCCGTCGACATGCGAGACTTTCCCGTCGATCGACAGCCCGTCGAACCGTCTTGGCAACGCGTGAAAATCATCTCGTACAACCCGACGAGCGGCGAGCACCAATGCGTCGACATCAAGGACGACGGCGAGCCCGATCCCAGTCGCGCCGTGTGGCTTCCGCTCTGCATGCAACGCACGCGCGCGCGCGCCGCCGCCGACGACGACGACGGTGAAGATTCGATTTCTGACATCATTAGTTCATAGAATTTTGTAACTCTGCGCCTCCCGCGAGCGCGTCGCCCGCACTCACCGACGCGACGTCTTGAAACCGCGACGCCGCGCGCGCAAAGCTCAACGAAAACGCATCCGCGCCATCGGCGTCGCGTTTTTGGTCGTTCTCGCCGCGCGCGCGCCGCATTCCCTCGCGCCGTCGCGTCATGCACAAAACCTGCGCCTTCCAACGAACGCTCGCGCGCGGCGTCCTCACGGCGCGCGCGCCGCGAACGAGCGCGGACGCACCGCGCTCGAGTCGTAGAATCACCGCGCACGCGCAGACGCGCCGCGAGTCCCATCGGAAAGTCGATGGGAACGGTGGCAAGGATTACGCGCAAGTCCGGCACCAACCAGATCCGAGCGCGCATCCGACGCACTTGATTCCGGATGATTTACGCGCGCCCGACGTCGACGACGCGCGGAAAAAGAAACCAGTGGCGATTGTTTTGGCGTACGTCGGGCAAGGGTACAAAGGGAACACGCACAACGCGCAGGCGCCGCGAGGGACGACGGTGGACGACGTCGTCGAGGACGCGCTCTTCGCGTGGGGCGGGATTTTAATGCCAAATTATCGCAGTCGCGGGTTGCAGCGGTTGAAGTGGAGTCGGAGCAGTCGCACGGATAAAGGAGTGAGTTCGTTGTGCACGGTGGTGAGTTTGCGGGCGGAGATCGATCCGGAGGTGTGGACGAAGGACGTCGAGGCGAGGGAGACGGCGAGAGAAATCACGAAACATTTGCCAGAAGACGTGGAGTGTTTCGCGGTGTACAACACGCCGAAATCGTTTCAAGCGCGAAGAGAGTGCATCATGCGCACGTACGAGTACTTGCTTCCGGCGCGGGTGTTAGATTTAGAGCGCGGTGTGCTCGATGCGAGCGATGCCGAGCGATTGGAACTGTTTTCAAAGGCGCTCGCGGCGTTCGTCGGCGCGCACCCGTTTCACAATTATACGAAACGGAAGCAGTACACGCGAGAGGCGATAGGAAAGTACAGCGCGAAACGGCGAGACGCGCGCGGTAAGTTGGCATGGAAAGGGCAAGAGGGTGCGGTCATGGACGATGGATCGGACGAAGACGTGGAAGGGGAGCACGGCGAGGAGGACGAGGAGGAGAACGTCGTCGCGTCGACGTCCGCCGCCGAACACGACGACGGGTTTCCAAAACACGTCGGTGAACGCAGGCGAGGCACGTATTGGTTGTACGAAAGCGACCCGAACGACAAAATCGGCCCGTCGCACTTTCGAAGGATTCACAACTTTACCGCGGGCGCGGATGTCGAGCGCATGGAAATCACAAACGACGACGGATCGAAGACGACGAGCGAACCGTTTATTCGCGTCTCCGTTCGAGGGGAGTCGTTCATGCTGTACCAGATTCGCAAAATGATCGCCAGCGCCGTGGCGGTGAGTCTCGGTCATTGTCCACTCGAGTTCCTTCCCGCGTCGCTCTCTCGACCGTGCCGCGCGGCGATGCCGCTCGCGCCCGCGTCCACGCTCTACCTCTACGACGTCGAATTCATGAAGTTTCGCGTCAATCACGACCCGTCGCAGCCGAACCGTTTAGAACGGCTCGAGCCGTCCGAGAGCGTGCGCGCGGACTTGGCGCGTTTCCAACGCGAAAAGCTCGAGCCCGCGCTCGCGCCCGCGCTGCTGAACGACGAATGGGACGAGTTTAAGGAAAACTTGAAGCAAGGCAACGTCACGCCCGAGCTCTCGCGCGACATCTTAGCCGCGTACGAGACGTACAAGGCGAACAGAGACGAGGCGCGCGCGTTACAGGACGCCGAAGAAGCCGCGGCGGCGGCGGCGGCGGCGGCGGCGGCGGATTCGCCATGATAAAAGCGGCGCGCGCGGTACACATTAATATTTCAACATCGCTCTCTAGCCGTCGACGAAGCGACGAAGCGACCGACTCCTCGACATCGCTCTACTGCAACACCGAGTCCAGCGAGTGATTACCCGTGACGACGACCCACAGCGCCCCCAGCGCCGCGCTCACGATGATCGCGTCGAGCCACAGCGGCACCTCTTGCCGAAGCGCCGTCGTCACCAGACGATACGCCACCAGCGGCGAAGCCAAATCCACCGCCAAATCCGGCGTCTGATACGCGTAATCCTCCTCCGCGAACGACGGCGCGCCCGCGAATCCATCGCCGCCGCCCACCGCGAACGATGCCGCGCCCGCGACGTCCGCGTGCGCCAGCGCGAGCGTCGCGAGCGCGCACGCGCGCGTCACCGCGCGAATCTTCATCTTCACCGCCGCGTCCCGGTCGTCGTCGGGCGCCGCGCGCGCGCGCGTCGCGCGCCGACGACGCGCGCGCGTCGTCCGGCGCGCGCCGACCGACGCGCGCGCGTCCGCGCGGCGCGCGGCGAGCGCCATCGCGTCGCGAAGTCGCGCTCTGGATGACGGCCGCGTCGTCATCGCGCGACGCGCGGCGCGCGTCATGTCGGCGACGCAGCTCGAGCACGCGCGACGAGCGCACGAAGAGATCGAGCGGCTGGAGCGTCGCGCGGCGCGCGCGCTGAGCGACGGCGCGCCGACGACGCACCGGGCGCGATTGACGCAGAATCGAATCGTCGACGCGATTTTAACGGCGAGCGTCGACAGGGCGAAGCGATTGGTGCGTCGATCGAGCGACGCGCGCGTCGGCGCGGTTTCGCGCGCGCGCGCGGCGTTCGGGCGCGCGAGACGCGCCGGGAGGGGTGAAAGACGACGGATGGGGCGTTAGGGCAATTTGGACGCGCGAGCACGACTGACGAACGAACGCGAACGCGAACGAACGCGCGCAGCGACGAACGTACGCGGACGACGATGGATCGATGCGGGAAGAGGCGGAGAGCATGGGCGACGGTGAGGACGTCGAGAGGGCGCTGCGAGGGTTCTATGAGGCGGTGAAGGAGACGCGGCGGTCGCACGCGGCGCGCGCGGGGGCGGTGGCGGAGGCGGGCGGAGCGTTCGCGGAGGAAATCGTAGAAGAGGCGGAGCGCGCGGTCGGTGGGGTGTTTAGTGGAGAGGAGAATAGTGGGAGGTATTTGGATTTGCACGAATCGCACATGACGTACGCGAACGCGACGTTCGGGGAGAGGTGCGATTATTCAGAGTATTTGGAACGGTGCGGGAATTTCGCCGAGACGCCGAGGTCGAAGAAGTTTTGCGCGGCGTACACCGATTATTTGGACGCGTTGTTGGCGTACTTGCGATCGTTTCATGAGCGCGCGATTCCTCTGCAGTTCGTTCACAAGGCGTTAGCGCAAGACGCGGAGGAGTTTGAGCGCCGATGGAAAAAGGGCGAGTGTCCGGGGTGGGAAGACGGCGGCGTGCGCGCCGTGGACGAAAAGACCCTCGAGTCGAGCGCGGTGGATCTCTCGGCGTTCAAGTCTTTGAAAGACATGGAAAAGGCGCTCGACGTCGATGCGATCAAATCCGCCCTCGGGTCCTTGGGTCTGAAGGCGGGAGGCACGCCCGAGCAGCGCGCCGAGCGATTGTGGAGCGTCAAGGGCAAAAAGCTGAGCGACATCGACCGAAAGCTCTTCGCCAAGGGTGTAGTCCTCGGTTCGGCGTCGTCGACGTCAAAGAAGAAAAAGTCACAAAACGGTGAAGACGGCGACGCGAAAGTCAAGGCTGAAAACCGCGCGCGCGCCATCGCCTTCAAAGAGAGCCAGTGCGCGCTCGTGTTGAAGCTCCTCGGCAAGCAACTCGACGCGACGCGCACCAACGTGGAGAAGAAATCCACGCTTTCGCTCGCAGAGCTTCAAGCCGAGGCCGAGGAAGACGATGATTTCTCCGACGCGGAAACGGATGAGGACGAAGAAATTTACAACCCGTTGAAGTTACCGTTGGGGTGGGACGGGAAACCGATTCCGTACTGGCTTTACAAGCTTCACGGTTTGAACATGGAGTACACGTGCGAGATTTGCGGTAATTACTCTTATTGGGGACGACGCGCCTTCGAGCGCCATTTCACCGAGTGGCGACATCAGCACGGCATGCGGTGCTTGAAAATCCCGTACACGAAAGCCTTCAACGAAGTGACGTCCATCGCCGACGCCGCGGCGTTGCACAAAAATTTGTCCCAACGCGAGTTGGGAACCTTCAACGTCAAGCTCGATGCCGAAGTGGAAGACGCACAAGGAAACGTGTACAACAAGAAGACGTACGAAGATTTACAGCGTCAAGGCTTACTTTAGCGCGTCGCGGTTGTGATTGAACGAAACGTCGACAAAACGACGTCGTCGATGTGCGAGCGCGCTCGCATTATAAGCTAATCGCAGCTAATACTACTGTTCACCGTTTGCGTTTCTTGTGCTCGTCGTGCGAAAGCTTGAGCGCGGCGCAAATTGTGACGTACGCGCCCTCCGGGATATCGCGGGCGATTTCGTCCAGCGCCGACATCGCGTCGTCGAGCTTTGATTCTACCGCGTCTTTCAGCGTGCGCATGTACGTCAGGCACGCGGTATTGCCGTATGCAAGCGCGGCGTCGATGCACTCGTCTTTGTCCCAAGGACACCTGTGCTCGCGCGCGTACTTCAAACACTCCAAATGTCCTTTTTCAGCGGCATTCTTGCACGTCTCTTCGTTCCAAGGACACCCGTGCTCGTGCGCGTACTTCAAACACTCCAAATGTCCATTCATGGCGGCATTATAGCACGTATTCTCGTCCCAAGGACACCCGTGTTCGTGCGCGTACTTCAAACACTCCAAATGTCCATGATAGGCGACATTGTCGCACGTATCCTCGTCCCAAGGACACCCGTGCTCGTGCAAGTACTTCAAACACTCCAAATGTCCATTCATGGCGGCATTATAGCACGTATCCTCGTCCCAAGGACACCCGTGTTCGTGCGCGTACTTCAAACACTCCAAATGTCCATGATAGGCGACATTGTCGCACGTATCCTCGTCCCAAGGACACCCGTGCTCGTGCAAGTACTTCAAACACTCCAAACGTCCATTCGAGGCGGCATACCAGCACGTCCCCTCGTTCCAAGGACACCCGTGCTCGTGCGCGTACTTCAAACACTCCAAATGTCCATTCTTGGCGGCATTATAGCACGTATCCTCGTCCCAAGGACACCCGTGTTCGTGCGCGTACTTCAAACACTCCAAATGTCCATTCTTGGCGGCATTATAGCACGTATCCTCGTCCCAAGGACACCCGTGCTCGTGCAAGTACTTCAAACACTCCAAATGTCCATTCGAAGCGGCTTCCTCGCAGTCCGACGCCGTGAACGCGCCCGCGCGCTCGCGCAAGCGCGCCAACGCGGTCGCCTCATCGCTCGACGCCATCGGCGCCGATCGTCGCGCCTCACCGTCGCGCGCGCGTCGGCGTCGACGCCGCGCGTCACACTCTGCCGCGATGGTCGAGCGCGCGCCGCGTCGTCGTCGCGCGCGCTCGCCCGTCGCGCGTCGCGCGCGTCGCGCGCTCGATCGATTCCGCGATGAACTCGGCGGTCCCGCGCCGTCGGCGTCGATCGCGACGTCGCGCGCGGCGCCGAGCGACGAGGACGACGCCGACGCGGAATCGCGACCGCGCCGGGACGACGCCGCCGCCGACGCGCGCGGCGCGGACGTCGCGGCGCTGCGAAGCGCGCTGACGTGCGTGATCACGAACGCGCTGTTCGTGGACCCGGTGACGACGGCGTGCGGACACACGTTCGAGCGGGACGCGCTCGCGAGGTGGCTCACGCGAGGCGAGCGAGAACGCGCGGCGGGACGAGACGGACGCGGACGCGTCGCGAGCGGGGAGGCGCCGGCGAGCTGCCCGCAGTGTCGATCGCCGCTGTATCACGAATTGCCGCACGAGTGGCCGGTGAACACGACGGTGCGGGAGTGCGTGGAGGCGACGTTCGGAAGGGAGGCGGCGCTGGGAGAGGCGGAGGCGAGACGCGAGGCGAACGCGCGAGGCGAACGCGAGGACGATCGACGAGGGCGCGACGGCGGCGAGGGAACGAGACGACGACGCGCGCAGGATGAGGCGTGGGTGTCGACGCGAGGGAACGTGAACGTCGTGGGACCGACGTACGAGCTTCCGATGTTTTTTCTCGAGGCGTTGGTGCCGGGGCAGGAGGTCACGCTGAACGTGTTCGAGGCCAAGTATAAGGTGCTGGTGCGACGATGTTTGAGCGGATCGAGGAAGTTTTTGATGATGACGAACGAGGATAGCAACGAGGAACATTATTTGGAGGACTTGGAAGACGACGACGCGACGGCGGCCGTCTCTCGAGGCGTGGCGGATGGGTACGGATTGACGGATGTCGATTTGGCGCAGTTTGGGCGATTTTGCGCCGAGTGTCAAATCGTGACGTGTCAAGAGCTCGTCGATGGGCGGTTTTTGGTGCGCATTCGCGCCATGCGACACGTCTTCGTGCACAGCGCGGTGAAGGATCCATCTGGGTTCATCGTCGCCAGGTGCTCGCGCGTTCGCGACGAAATCAACGCGGATCTGAGCGTGCTCGACAACAGGGGCTTCAAAGACGACAGCGAACTGCGGAAAGCCAACGCGGCGGCGGTGAAGCTCGAACTTCGCATAGATCGCGTGCTAGAGCTTTTCGACGTGTGGGTCGCGATGACGATCGGCCCGCGTTGGTTGTACAATTACGGCGGATCGATGAGCCAATTGCTTCAAGCCGTCGGCCCGTCTCCGCGCAGGGAATCTCCGAGCGATCTCGCGTGGTGGATCGTGCGCGTGCTCAATCCACTGCCGACGATCGACGGCACGATCGAGATGCGATCGATTTGCTTGAACACGTCGCACATCGACACGCGGTTTCAAGTCATAGCGCAAATGCTGATTTATTCGCTCTCCCTCGTGCAGCGCATCAACGTTCGCGACTGGACCAAGCGCGAGCACGTCGTGGCGGTGAGCGTATGCAACGAATTATTCGCGGTACTCAGCGAATCACCCAGTGATGCCGCCGGCGATTTACGTCGCGAACGATTGGTGGAGGACATCTATGAATTGCTCTACGACGTGGACTTTATCGAGCACGAAGCGTACGAAGGCTTACGCATTTGCCCTCCGGGCTACGACGACCCCCAAGGCGTGGCCGCAAAATCCTTTCTCTTAGAAAAGAGCAAGAGACCGGATCCATCGAAACAAACCGATAGCAAAAAGGCGCAGTCTGAACAGACGAAGTGGAGCGATTACCCTCCTCCGGTGTTCGACGCAGTGATGGACCGCTTGATATGGGAGCACGGTTACGGCGCGTTGGCGCTCGCGGCGTGGCGCGCGCTGTCGGATTACGAGTGCGGCGACCCCAAACTCAAGCGATGGAACGAGCGCCTTCTCGCGCATTGCCCGAGCAGCATCAATGTCGGGACGCACGTGAAGGACACGAACGAGCTGTTGCGATTATCCCGCAAGTTCAGCAAGTGTCTTCGCCGCGACATGCGATGCGGCTTTTACAAATTTTTATACCTCTTCGACTTGTGTCGAATGCTCGTCTATTTAGTCTACCGCGTCCTCGTGTTGGTCATCTTCGCCCTCGGATTCTTGTTCGAGCTCGCCTTCGACCGTGAGTTCCACGGTGGGCACAGAACCGCCGCACGCGGGCTCTTCATGGCTGTCGCAATCGGCGCGGCGAGCGGCTTGTTCGCTCGAAGCTCGCTCGACGCGTACTTGGGTCGCGTTCGGAGCGAATGAATGAATCATTTGATGTACTTAGTAAGCATAACAGTAAATCTACCCCCGCTTCTGGCGCTTATTATCCAACACCGCCTTCGTCGCCACCACGCGCCCGCTCCGACCGTACCTCCACCGCTCGTACTCCGCCTGCGCCATCCTTCCCGCGTCCCAAATCCTCCGCTCCTCGCGCGACAGCAACCGCTCCGTCTTATCGTCGTCGCCTACCCTTCCGATCGAATCCACCAGCACTTCCCGCCACCGTCGCTCCAACGCATCACTTATCTTTTCCTTCAACTCGATCACCGGTTCCATCGCCTCCGCGTCGTCTCCCGCGTCTCGTTCGAGCGCGTCCAACGTCGCCCTCGCGAATCCAAAGTACGACTCGCACGTCGTCCTCAAGTTTGTGATCTTCGCCCCGTCCTCCGCCTTCAACAGCGCGAACACGTCGTCCGCGAACGCCGCGGGCGTCTCACAAATGTACACGTCCTTCGCCATCTCCCCGTCCAGCCACCACAGCGGCACGGGCGCGCGATGCTCCTTCGGGACGTCGGCGCGACCGTTTGAATCCTTCTTCGCCTTGGGACCGATGACTTCCGGGCCGACCGTCGCCGCGCCCGACGCGAACTCCACCGTGACCGCGTGTTCGCGCGCTAAGAAATCATCGATGTCGTAGTAATCCCGCCGCATCTCGCCCGCGCGATCGACGCGCGCGTCGCGAAGTGTCGCCGCGAGGTTGAATGTGATGCTCGTGACGACGCGTCGCGCGGAATCTAGGCACCCGCGGCGAAGGCGGCGAAGTCACGAATTCGCGCTCGAACGAGCGAGCGCGCGCGCGAAACGCGCGAAGGCGTCGTCGCGCTCGGCGACGGCGGGAAGGGCGTCGATGCGAGCGGCGAGACGGGAGGCGCGACGACGCAAATCGTCGTCGATTTCGTCCTCGGTGGGGGCGACGTCTCGCGTCTCCACGCGCCAGTCGTCGGCGATGTCGGCGAGAAGGCGACGGTTGGCGCGCGCCGCGAGCGCGACGGCGTCGCGAACGTCGTCGAAATCGACGAGCGCGAAAGAGGCGTCGGATTCGTCGTCGAGCTCGCGCGGTAGGACTTCTCGACAGATCGGGCACGTCATGGAGACTCGAAGCCAACGCGCGTGGCACTCGTCGCAAAACGCGTGTCCGCAATTGACGACGACTTGAAGCTTGTTGTCCATGCATATCGAACACTCCGCGTCCTCGCCTTCGCCCGCGGCGTCGACGCCGTCGGACGAAGACGCCGTCGCCGCGCGATTCGCCGCGCGGCGCTCGGCGTCCAAATCAATCGCCAGCTGTTGAATAGTCGGCTTTAACGAACCATAAAACTCCTCGAACGTCGCCCGACGAATGACGTGCACGATCTCGAACCCGTCCTCGTCGCTCGTCTCGCCGTTTTCGCCGTCGACGCCGCCCTCGTCCGCGACGATTTCCCCCTCGCCGCTCGTCCCGTCTTCGCCTCGTCGCCGCGGCTCGGCGACGTACCCGTACGCCGCGCGTCGCCATCGCCCTCCCGACCCACCCTCGCGCGCGTCCGTCTCGCGATCGACGCCGACCGCCTCAAAGTCCACCCCGCACTCCGCCAACGCCTTCCTCGCGAACGTCGGCGCCCACCGCGGGCACTTTCCCTCGTCGTACGAGAGCGCCGCCCGAAACCGCGCGCGGCCTCCATCCGTCCCCAATCCCAGCGCCGTCGCCAACCGCGCCAGCGCCGCGTTCACGTCCCCCAGATCTCGCAGCGCGCTCTCCACGTCGCGCGCGCCCGCGGCCTTCGCCACCGCGCCGTTCGCCGCGCGCGCGACGCGTCGCGAAAATCGTCGCAACCGTCGCCGCAGCACGTCGTACTCGCTCGCGATGCGCGCGCCGTAGCGATCCCACGCCGCGCGCGCGACGACGACGCCGTACACCACGAGCACCGGGTCGACGCTCATCGCGACGCGGCCGCGCGCGCCGCGTCGCGCGCTGCCGCGCGTCGAGCATCGATCCGAACGATTCGCGCCGGCATCGCGCGACGCGCCATGTCGCGCCGCGCGACGCCGCGCGCGATCGTCGCTCGGCGCGCGCCGTCGCGACACGGCGCGCGCGGTCGTCGCTCGGCGCGCGCGACGCGCCGCGACGGCGACGCGCGCGCGGCGTGGGAGTCGCTCGACGCGATTCATCTGCTCGTGTTCGACCTCGACGACCCCGAGCGCGAGGCCGTGTACACGACGTCGCGACGCACGGCGACGCGCGCGACGAACGCGTTCGTGTGCTTCGAGAGCGCGGAGGACGCGCTGCGGGCGGCGATGGCGGTGAGCGAGGTGGCGCGGGACATGCCGGCGGTGGACGCGGCGCCGCCGGCGGCGCTGGCGCTGCTCGCGACGAGCGCGGGGTACGACGTCGAGTTCGTCGAGCGGGGAGGAAAGTTTGAGGTGCCGACGACGATCGTGGACGAGGGCGCGACGGTCGGGGGCGAGGATTTCGCGGTGAGCGCCGCGGCGTTGGCGGCGTATTTGACGGGACGCGAAGACGAAGACGAAGACGAAGACGAAGACGAGACGCGCGCGGTGAGGGACGCGCGCGCGCGCGCGGCGTCGACCATGCGCGACGCGCTGCGCGCGCCGGCGAAGCGCGTGCGCGACGCCGCGGCGTCGAGCGCGTCGCTGCCGGTCGCGGGCGGTCGCACGTTTATATTCGGCGCCAGGGCGGCGCTGAGCGCCGTCGCGCGCGCGGCGCGCGTCAGAGCCGCGCGCGACGCGCGAGAGTGACGCCGTCGTTGTAACATACAGTAGTGACGCTCGTCGCGCGCGCGACATGCCGCGCGGTCGATCGCGCGCGCGCGAACGCGCCGCGCGCGCGTCGATTGCGATCACGATGATCTGCGTCTCGGTCGCCTTGCTCGCGCGCGCGACGACGACGCGCGCGCGCGCGCTCCCGCGCGAACGCTCGGAAACGACCGCGCGCGTCTCTCCCGCGGCGCCGCGCGGCGACGTGCGCGCGCTGACGATGGCGACGCTCGGGACGCTGGGAACGGCGCGAGGCGGCGGCGACGCGCGCGCCGACGACGACGCGGCGGTGGTCGAGTTTTACATGCCGTGGTGCGGAGCCTGTCAACACTTCGCGCCGGAGTTCGCGGAAGCGGCGAATGCGATAAAGGATCGCGTCGCGGCGTACGCGGTGGATTGCACGAAGGAGGGAGCGATGTGTAAGACGTTCGGCGCGACGTCGTATCCGACGGTGTTGCTGGGCGAACCGGGCGCGTTCGCGCGGCGGGAGATGGATAAGTTAAAGAAGTTTACGCGGACGAACGTCGCGGCGGAAGTGGTGAAGTGGGTGGATGAGGAATTGGGGACGACGTACGCGACGCGAGGCGCGGGTGCGAGGGCGGTGGAGAACGCGCGGAGGAGCGACGAGGAACGTCTCATCACGCGCCGGGGGCGAGAAGAGGCGACGAGTAGAGATGGGAGCAAGGTGACGTGGACGAAATTCGCGAACGTAGCGGATTTAGAACGCGCGACGATCGAGATGTACGCGCAGATGACGTCGGAAGCCGTATTCGTGTCCTCGCCCGAGGCACGACAGGCGTTCGAGAGCTTTCTCGCGTTCGCGAGCGAGACGCATCCCATCGAGACTTGCCACCGCGGTTTGACGAATTTGCTGACCACGCTCGATGACAAGTGGCCAAAGGATGGACGTGCCACGACGGGAATGATTCGCGCGGCGCTCACGCTGGATGTTCGAGTTTGCGGCAAGCCGCGAGGCGAAGACGTCACCATCGTCCCGCAATGGGTCGAGTGCGCCGGCAGCGTTGCGGGCTTGCGGGGATACACGTGCGGAGTATGGATGCTCTTGCACTCCCTGGCGGTTCGTGTTCCGGGATCGTCGATCACAAACATGGAATTCATTCACGCCATCGAGGGATGGGTGCGGCATTTTTTTCCGTGCGAAGAGTGTCGGACGCACTTTTTATCGCTCATCGAGAGCCCGGCGACTGGGTTCGGTGATTTCATCCAACGCACGGATGGTGCGTCGATGTGGTTATGGAAGGCGCACAACATCGTGAACGCGCGCTTGGCGGCGGAGGACGCGAAGGAGATCCCCAACGAAGTCAATATTCGAACGGGGGACGTTTTGGCCAAGAGCGACCCGTCGCATCCCAAGGTGCAATTCCCGCCAAAGTCGCTGTGTCCATCTTGCTACGAGCGCACCGCAGGCGGTGAAGACTCGTGGGACGAAGTTCACGTGTCAGAATTCTTGTCGTCGTATTATTTGGCGAGTGACGAGCGGCGACAACCGGACTTGAACGCCGCTACGAAGAAGGCGGAATTTCTCGCCAGCGTCTTAGACGCGTCCAGCATGCGCGACGAAGCCTCGTCGCGATTGCGCAAGGCGCTGAATTCGGGTGAAGACGTGTTTACCGTTTACGATGTGTTCTGGATGAGCGCGCGGACTTTCTCCATGTTTGCGTTCATCCTCTTCATGGCTGTCAAATCGGGGGCGCTGAGTCTGTTTCACAGACGAGCGCGCGGCGGGAATACGTCCCCGCGCATCACGACGTACGCGCGCGGGAAATACGCGTAACGTACGCTACTGTAGAACACTAGTCACAATTAATTAGAAATACAGCTACTTCGGAAAACCTCCATCCCTTTGCACGTCGATCGCCTTACTCGCCTCCGCGATGACAATCTGTTTGTTGGTCTCCACGACGTTCCCGCACATCACCATCTCCTCCAGCATGCAATACACCTTATCCAAATGCATCATGATATCTAATTCGCACACGTTTCCAAAGTGCCTGTCCAACGTCTCCACCACGCCGTGCACGAACTCCAACATCGCGAGCTCGTTTTCCTCTCCCTCGCACCCGACGACGAAGTACAGGCTCGCGTACCGTCTATAAATCACCGTGTACTCTCGATGCTCCACGAACGCGCACTCATCCGCGCCGCGCGCGATGCACCTTCGAACGATCGTTCCCTCCAGCTGTCGCCGCTCGTCCGCGGTGAGATTCGAGTCAAAGTATTGCGCCAATCGCGTCTGTCCCTGCTTGTTCACCATCAGCAAGAATCTACGTCGCGCAAAGAATTCCCCATCGTTCGTCGTCGTCAGTCGTTCGACGTCGCGTCGAGCGTTCGCGTCGCGCGAGACCTTTCGCGCCGGACGCCGTCGCGCGCGCACCGTATCGTCATGGCGCCGCGACGCCGCGCGCGCGTCGCGCACTGACGCGCGCGGCGGGCCCGTCCGCGTCACATCGCGACGCCGCGCGCGCTCGACATGCGCGACGACGACGCGTCGACGGCGTCTCGATTCACCGAGGCGTCGACGACGACCGTGCGCGTGCACGTGTACGATCTAAACGCGAATTACAACGACCTCGCGTATCCAATCGGACTCGGGATCCATCACTCGGCGGTGGAAATCTACGACCGGGAGTACGCGTTCGGGTACCACGACGACGCGAACGTCACCGGCGTGTTCGACATCGCGCCCAAGAGCGCGCCGCACCCGGCGAAGTATCGGGAGACGATCGAGATCGGGACGAGCCTGCTGACGGAGGATCAGTTCGCGGACGCGTTGGAGGCGCTGCGGCGCGACTTTCCGGGACCGAGCTACGATTTGTTGAAACGGAATTGCAATACGTTTACGGAAACGATGGTCAAAGTTTTGACGGGGAAGAGCGTTCCGGGATACGTGAATCGATTGGCGAATTTAGGGGCGGTGGCGCACGATTTCGCGCCGTGTCTGTTACCGACGAGCATCGTCGGCGATTTGCAGACGCTTCCGGCGACGACGGGACAGAACGAAGAGACGGAGGACGTCGACGGAGGGGAAGAGGTGCAGTTGTTGGCGGTGCCGACGGAGGAAATGCACGCGAGTTGATCGCTGTAGTCTGTAGAGAAGTGTTTGTATAACGTCGCGATATCACAAGTAGCTCACGCATGTCGCACGACCTAAAGGACGTCATCCTCCGTAACTACGGGCTCGTATTCGTCGTCGTCGTCGTCGTCGTCATAGTCGCGTTCTTCTTCGTCGTCTGTCTCGACGTTGTCGCCGCTCGCGTTGGGATCCTCAAAGTCTGTGTACGGAATGTACGTCGTTTGCGACACCGCGCAATCGTACACAGATCCGATGTCGTAGGCGTATGAGTGCATTAGCGTCCCCAACACGCGGATGAGCGCCTTTCCCACGCACGCGCTCGCCTTCTGGTACGAAGTCTTTGTCTTGAACACGATCTCCACGGTGTCGTTCGTGGCGGTGTCGCTCGTGGCGATGAGTCGAAACTCTTGCACGGACGCACACATGCGACCGTCAAAATATTCATCAGATACTTCGCGTAAGTACTTGTGTGTGCGCTCGAGCATGACAGCCAAGCGGCTCGCCACGATGACATCCTCCTCGTGTGACACCAACGAACTCAAGCCAAGACGCACCGCGAGACGGTGATCTGGACGTTTCATGCGTTCGAAAAACTCCTGCACAGTGCTCATGAACGTGCGCACGCCGTCAGGGCGCCCCGTGAGCCCTTCGAGGCGCTGCGTTAAATTGTGCGGTCGCTCGGGCGCTGGCTTGAGTCCGATTTGCCAAAGTAGCGAGTGATACAAGCAAAACTTGTCCGGCGTACGCTTGTCCGGCTCGTCGTCGTCTCGCATATTTTTCATCACCATGGATCCGCCACGCACGATCGATCGCACGAGTGAGGCCGCAGTATTCTTCGCCGCCGTCGTCGTAATGGATGAAAACGTTCGAAACGGTCGACCGCGATTGTCTCTCGCTCCAATGCCCGGTTTGAGCGGTAAAATGTGCGCCTCTGTGGTGAACAAATATGGATACGGCCCGCCATCCACGATGTTCTCCCGATCTAAAGCCGCGTCGAAGAGTAAATATAAGTACTTCAACGTCTCCGATAAGAAGAAACTTTCCATTTTGTCCACGAGCTTTTGCGTCGAAACGTCCGCCATGTGAGCGTAACCGCAATTCGTCTTGAGCAAACGCAAACTCGCCAAAAAATCACGACCACAGGCGATGTACGTCACGTCGCCCGTGGCCTTGTACAATAAATACGTGCTTTCGATGAGCTCTGGGCGCAGAGGATACGGCTTTTGCCCTGGAATCGCCGCCCCCGTCCGCACGTCAAAGCCTTCAGGTGTGAAACCGTAATGTTTCCACACCTGGAAAAACGCGTCGTGCGTCGTCGTCGCGGTTTCGATGTCACCATACAGCGCCTGTAAGCCGGGCCAGAACGACATCAACGAGTCATATCGTGAGCTAATCAACTGTCCAGTCATCATACCGGCCTCGACGTACCACGGTGCTAACCGCACGTGTGCCTCTACCGCTGCGTACGCTTCTTCAAATATTTCCAAATGCCTTTCGTTACCAAACAAAATGTATGACTTCAACATGTACTCGTAAAATGAGTCGATTCCGGCCCCGACGCTCGCCTCGGCTTGCGTCCACTGTCCGGTTTCGATATCAATATGTGCACCTACTAAGCCTATGTCACTCCTGTGATCCCACAACGCTTCCAACGCGGCTTCGGCGACCCGCCTAAATCGCGGATCCCCCGTTAACGCGCTCAACGTCCCAAACTCTAAAATCAACGAGCCTCCCGCAGCAGTGCTCGTAATGGTCGTCTCATTCACTTCTACACCGTACTTCAAATTCACCGCACCATACGGTATGCCCGTCTTCGTCTCAAACGCTGGAAGAAACGCCTCACCCAAATCGTTCGCCAGCTCCAGCAACTCGTCCTCGTACCACTCAATCCCAAACCCCGTCGCCTCATCGCTCGCCAGCAAATGCGCGCTCAGTAGTCCGCCGAGGACTCTAATATTCATCTCAAACAAGCTCACGTGCGCGTCTACGTCGAATCTCGTGTTATCGATCACCGCTCGAACGCCGCGCTCGAACGCCGTCTTGTTCCCCATCACCACCATCGCGTCTAACGCGTCGATGAGCGTCACCGCGAACCCCGATTCGCTGCCGAACGTGTTCACACCCTCGCAAGACATCGGCTTCAGCTCATCCGCGGGGTAGGCGTGGACGTTGTACGACTCGAGCGTGTCGGTGAACATTTCTTTGACTTCGTCTCGGAGCGCTTCGATTTCCGACCGGGACAGGCTCGTGGACGCGCCGCGCGCCAGCCGCGGCGCGACGAAGAAGCAGACACCGATAACGCATAAAATGCGTTTTAGGCGCGCGCGCGCGGGCGCCATGACGGCCCGCGCGCGCGGGTGTGTCGAAACGAGTGTTTCTCTGGGGTTGGTTGCTACAAGACGTCGGGAAGGCTAAAGCCGAACGCGCGTTAAAGCCAATCCTTGAGACCTCCGCCGCCTTTCTTGGCGTCCGCGGAGAAATATCGATCGATGAGGTCGTCAGTGCGATCGCGCTTGTCCGCGCCGTGGGGCTTCTTCTTTGGCTTGACGGATTCGGGCTCGCGCTCGCGTTTGCGGCGCGCGTCGTTTCGGTCTTCGCGCTTAGCCTCGGCGGCGCGCTGAAGCATCTTCGGCGCACCTCCGCTGGGTTTCGAGGGCTGCTGTTTCGTACCGCGTTTGTCGCGCGGTTTAGCGTCGCCGTCGGCGTCGGCACGGGATGTGGGCTTTGGGGCCCGATTGGCGTCGTCGCGCGGCCGCTTTGGAGCGACGCCCGCGGCTTTCTCCTTCTTGGCCACGCGTTTGGCCGCTTGCTCCGCGCCTCGAGGCTTGTCCTCGTCTTTACTCGCGGCCCTTTTCTGTTGTCCCTCGCGCTGCTTCGCCTTGAGTTCGAGCTTACGCACGGCTCGCGCGTCTTCTATGGAGAACTCGACGATCGGGCGCCGAGCGCGAGAGAACGCGTTCGGATTATTGTTCAACGCTCGCAACGCCGTGAGCGCGTGCTCGTGCTCTGTGAACTCGATGAATCCCATACCTTTACTCCTAGGCTTGCCGTTTTCATCCATCTTCTCATTATCGTACAGAAGCTTGGCGTGCAACACCTTCGGTACGGCTTGCGTCGCGCGTTGTTGCACGGCTTCGATGAACATCTTTTTCAACGTCTTTGAGTCGATTTCCGGCGGAATATTCCGCACCGACAGACGCGTTCTCGAGATGAAAAAGTTTGGATTCTTCAACTTGAGCTGGCGCTCCTCGTTCGATCGTCGACGCTTGTCAATATCGCTCTTGCTCACGCCGTCAGCGGCTGCGGACGCTTCGTGAATGTCGCCCTCCTGCGCCAAGTACAGATTTCTATTATCACGGTGTTTGTTCGCGTTGCGATATTTCGCACCCTGTCGGGCCATCATGTCAGCGGCTTCTGCCTTGGAAAGCGCGAGGGCGACGGTGATCGGTCGTCCTGCGACGAAAATACCGGCGCTTTCGCTTTCGCCCGCCTCAACGGCGGCGTTTGCAGAATTCGCATTGGTGAAATCAACGAACGCGTTTCCAGTGTGCTTGCCCGTGGTCTTATCCTTCACGACTCTGCAGCTCGTTACTTTACCGAATTTCATCATCTTTTCCTTCAGCTGTTGCCACGTCGCCTCGAGAGGTAAATTCCGCACGAATACGGTGACGTTTTCTGGCGTCTCGCCTGAATCCGCATCGACGCCCTTGCGTCCTTGCCACGCGGGATCCTGACCGTCCTTGCTATTCGACGCTTTGACATCCGGTGCTACTTGTTTCTTTGCTGCGATCGGTTTTCGCTCAGGTCTCGCCGGCTCAGCTTCCGCGATGACCTTGCCGAGTAGTCGAGACATCATATTCTTCTCCTGAGTTTCTTCGTCCTCGTCGTCACTCGAAGATGAGCTAGATCTATCGTCGCCTCTATCATCGTCGTCCTGGCTAACATTTGTCTTCGGTTCATCCTCAGCAACCTCCGGCGCGGTCTTTGCCGCCGCGTTTTGCTCTGCTTGGTACTTGGACTTCCCCAACGCAATGTCCACGGCGACTTGCCTACCCGCGATTTCCACCCCATTGCAATCGCTCACCGCTTTGTCCGCGTCGGATTTACACGTATACGTCACGAATGCGAAGCCTTTGGGCTTGTCATGGAAATCTGTCGGCACGTTGATGTCCCAAACAAAGCCCGCGGCGCTCAGCGCTTCTCGAATCGATTCCTTCGTCGCTTTGAACGACAAGTTACGAACGATGACGCGCCATTGCTTCGGCTTCGAACCTTCACCTCCGAGCGCACGCGCCCAAATGTACTCTTTAGGCTCGTCTGCGTCTTTCGCGTCCGTGTCTTTACTCTTCCGTCTCCGATGCGACTTTGCCTTCGGCGATTTCCCGTGCAACGCCCGAACGGCTTCTCGCGCCGTTTCCTCATCCTTGTACACCACCAACATCGCCCCGCGCTTGCACCCATCCTCACGAATCTTCGCTAACTTCATCACGTCGTCCGGACACGGCTCCGTGATCGTCTCCACCTCCCCACACGCGCGCGCGAGTTCCTTTGCCGCCTCCGCGTCCACGCCTTCGATCTCGCCGCCGAGTCTCACCCCGCCCAGCACCACCGTGCGCACCGCCGCGTTCGTCGCCATCGCACCGCTCCCCGCGCTTCGTTTCACGCGTTCCCTCTTCACAGCGTCCGCGCTCTTCCGTTCCCGTTTCTTCTTCTCCGCCTCCGCCTCCGCCTCCGCCTCCGCGCGCTCGCCTCCGCTCGCCTCCGCCGTCGTCTTCGATCTCTTTCCCGACTCCCCCTCCTCTTTCCGCTTCGCCATGACGATGGCCAATTTACGTCCTCCCATCTCAACCTTTCCCGACTTCTCGCACGCCTCTCGCGCGTCGTCGGCGATGGCAAACTTGACGTATCCGAACCCGCGGTGCGTCGTCGAACCCTTCTCGCGCGCCACCCAGCACTCCTTGATCGGGCCGAAGTGCTCCCCGAACGTCGCCTCCAGCGCGTCGTCGTCGCAATCGTACGGCAAGTTCCGGACGAACACCATGACGTTCTCGCGCGGCGGCCTCGCGGCGTCGTCGCGTCGCGTCGCCATCGCGGTTCGTTCCGCGCGTTCGTTCCGGCGGCGGCGCGCGCGCGCGGTCGGTGCGCGCGACTCGGGGCGTCGCGCGGCGCGCGCGCGCGGCGGACGAACGAAGACGGTGGCGCGCGCGCGCGCGCCGCGCGTCGGCGCGCGAAGCGGTGCGAGCGCGGTGCGGTGCGCGTCGGAGTGCTGCGGCCGCACTGCGCGACGCATCGCGATGAGCGCGGCGGCGGTTCCCGCGCGCACGCGCGCCATACGGCTGTACAGGTGCGACGGTGCGCGCGCACGATCGATCGCGCGCGCGCGAGGGCTCGATCGCGCGCGACGGGCGACGCGACGACGCGCGGCGACGCGGGTCGAGCGCGTGACCTAAGACGATCGCGCGACGAAGGCGCGGCGACGCGCGCGGGCGACGCGCGACGCGCGATGACTGACGAAGGCGCGGATTTCGTCGCGCGGCTCGAGCAGGCACACGCTGCGAACGGTGCTGTCGTGGTGCGTCGACCGACGAATCTTTTACGACGAACGGGATCGCGTGCGGTCGGCGTTCGCGGCGAACGCGTCGCTTCGCGATCTCGGCGAGATCGAGAAGGCGCTGCGCGATGGGGAGAAGACGCTGGAGTCGTACGCGCACCCGGATCCGTACATCATTCCGACCATGTACGGGGGGTCGAAGTACGCGAGAAATCCAGAGGTCCCGGCGAACGCGGCGATGGTTTTCGATTTCGGACGAGAGCCGTACGCGAAATAGACTGAGACAAACTTTGTAACCATAGCGAGAGAGATGTACGTGACGGGGACGCGATCGCGGTGGTGCGCGCGGCTAAAGTGCTACGACAATGCGCTAAGGCTATGATTCGGCGCGCCTACCGCACGCCGGCGTATTGCGAAAAAGCGGGCGACTGGAAATCGAGTTGGAGCGAGCGGCCGAGCGCGCGCGCCTGGTCGCGCCTCGGCCCGAAAATCTTAATCTGTCGCACGTGCGTGTCGCGACCGTTCTGATGATTCGCCAACACCGCGATTTGAATGAAATACGCGCGTAAATAGGAGGAATCGTCGACGCCGCGCAGGCGCACGCGCACCCAACCGTTCGGTTGCTCGAGCTCCACCAGTCGCACCTCGCGTAAATCGTGACACGACGCACCCGCGCGTATGGAGATCAAACTCGGCGTGTAACTCTCGTCCATCTTATACTCGCACCAAAGCGCGATCTCACACAGCTCCGCCTTGTGTTGAAACTGCGCGTTGACGACGTGCGGCTGCGCGCCGTCGCTCTGCCAAAACGTCGCCAAATCGTCGTCTCGCAACAGCTCCACCCCATTCCCCGGTTTCGCGCTCGCCACGCTCCAAACCGCGAGATGTCCGACCTCTCGCTTCTTATCTCTCGTCGTCGCGCCCTCACCGCGCCTTTCGCCGCCTCGATCGCCTTCCTCGTCGTCGTCTTCCTCGTCGTCGCTCAGCGTCGCCGCCACTCGCGCGACGCCGTCGCCCTCGCGCCCGCCTCGCGCGCGCGCCGCGCCGCGCGCCCCGAGCCGCCTCCCCCCACCGTCGCCATCCTCGTCGCCGTCGTCCTCGTCGTCGTCGTCCTCGTCGTAGTCGTCGTTCAGCTCGCGCTCGCCGTCGTCGCGCGTCTCGCGCGCGCCCTCGCCGTCGTCTCTCCCTCCGCCGCGCGCGCGCGCCGCGCGCGTCCGCGCGTCCGCGCTCGCGACGATCGCGTCCACGGACGCGGCGTGCGCGGCCTCGTCCTCGCTGTCGCTGCGCAGCATCGCGCCGCGCCGCGCGCGCGCGTCTGCGGCGTCGCGCGTCCAGACCGACGCAGCAGACCGCGCCGCGCCGTCGCGGTCGCGCCGAGCGCCGC
>Ga0181605_10000662_pt1 | contig 34248 bp, 25 predicted proteins | sample 041ome_11_FD_148676 | JGI IMG/M metagenome (GOLD analysis project Ga0181605, IMG submission 148676) | Coastal salt marsh microbial communities from the Groves Creek Marsh, Skidaway Island, Georgia - 041411US metaG (spades assembly) | ecosystem: Environmental > Aquatic > Marine > Intertidal zone...
CGTCCCGCGCGTCGTCGTCGTCGTCGTCGTCGCCGAAGTCGTCGTCGCGATTCGGCCCGTCGTCGTCGCGATTCGCGTCGTCGCCGATCGGCGTCGCGATTCGCGTCGTCGTCGTCGTCGCGCGCGGTGTTACGGGTCGCTGGAGACGCGCACGCGCGTCCGAGCGTCGTCGCGAACGCACCGTAGTTAACGCCCCTCGCGCCGCGGTGTGCGCCCGCGCGCGCGTCGCGTCACCGCGATCGCGCCTAGGTCAAACCGCGGCGCGACAGCGCGAAAAAACGCGTACAAAAGCGCGATCGACGAACCGCGATCGATCGCGCGATCGCGAACGCGATCGCCGAGCCGTCGATCGATCGAATGGGTCGATCGACACCGTCATCGATCGATCGACGACCCAAGCGATCGATCGATCGATCGCACGCGCGCGACGACCAAACGCGTCGCGTCAGGGCGCGACGACGACGACGACGACGATGTCGCATCAGGATTGGAAGGAGATCACGATCGGGAAACGGGCGACGAGCGGGACGTCGGGGACGAGCGCGAAGGCGATGAAGGACCCGAAGGCGGTCGCCGCGGTGCGCGAACGACGCGAACGCGCGTGCGACGCGCGAATGAATGCATGCGTGCGCGAACGAACGAACGACGCGAACGCGCGAACGCGCGGACGACGCGCGACGCGCGCGATGGACGACGCGAAAGGACGGGAAAACATCGCGCGCGAAAAGGCGGGAGACTGACGACGCGGCGAACGGGGCGCGCGCGACGCAGGCGTTGCGCGCGGGCGTCGCGGTGGACACGGTGAGAAAGGGTAAGCGGACGCGCGCGAAGACGACGAGACGCGAAAACGACGCGACGCGAGCGCGAAAGCGAGAAAAGATCGACTGACGGTGTCGCGCGCGCGTCGTAGACTCCGGGGCGGGACGAAACGCGCTGAAACTCGAACTCGACGATGAAAACTTGACGCACAAGACGGTGAGCGCCGACGTGAAGAAGGCCATCTTGCAGGGACGGTTGGCGAAGAAGCTCACGCAGGCGCAGTTGGCGCAACAGATCAACGAAAAGCCGCAAATCGTGCAAGAGTATGAATCCGGCAAGGCGATTCCGAATCAGCAAATTCTGGGCAAGCTCGAGCGCATTCTCGGCGTGAAGCTTCGAGGCAAGGGCGTGGGGAAAAAGTAGTCGACCGTCGCGCGCGACGAGCGCGACTCGAATCGCCATCATCGCCACGCGGTAAAGTAGTAGACTCATCGCGTTCCGCGCTATTTTGTCAATCCAATCGAGGCATCACCTCACGTCGCGTCGCGTCCCGCTCGTCGTTCGCGCGTCGTCGTCGACGCCGCGTCCGTCCCGCGCGGGGCGCCGCGCCCGCACTTCGCGACGCCGTCGAGCGCGCGCGAGAACGACGCCGCCGACGCCATCGCGGCGCGCGCGGCCGATCCATCGCGCGCTTCTCCTCCGCGCCGAGTCGCGCCGCGCCCGAACGAGAAGGCGACGCGTCGCACGACGACTCGACTGGACTCGATCCGAGAATGCGAGTGAAACCGCACGCGCACGCGTTCGATCGCGCGTTCTACGCCAAACTCGCGGGCGTGTCGTTCGTCATCGGCGCGGCGTTCGAAGCCTTCATGTTGAAGACGGATTTTTACGCCAAAGTCGTGCACATCGAAGCCGAGCGCAGATTCCTCGCCGAGCAAAGGCGCGAAGGCGAGGGCTCGCGCGACGTCGGGTCGCGGTCCGCGTCGTGAACTATATCTCTATCTCTAGTGCTAGCCTAAGCTTTAGAAGCGCGCGTTGTGTACTTTAGTAGTACGTCTAGTCGTCTCAAAGGCGTCTCAAAGGCGTCGAGCGTCTCGGTCGAGCGTCGCGTCGCGGACGTCGAACGCGTTCGTCGATTCTCGCTCACTCGGGTCCTAAATCCATGTCCGAGCACACGCGCTTGGGCGCGCGTCCACCGACCGCGAGCTCGCGCTCGAATTCTCGAGTGAGACCGACGACGTTCGCCCGCGCCTCGGCGACGTGCTCGACGCGGCGTTTACGACTCTCCGTCGCCGAAGCGAACGCCGTCGACGAAAACGCGTCGACGCGCCGCGCGTCGTCCCCGCGTCCCGACGCCGTCGTCTCCGCGCGCATCGCCGCCGACCCCATCGCCTCTCGCGCGCACTCCACGAACTCATCGAACAAACTCGGCCACGCCTCGTTTTCGTCGTACCATCGCAAATCGCCGCCGAGCGCTCGCGCGCGTCTCACGAATTGATACGCCTGCGACCACGCGTCCGCGGTGATCACCGTCACATCGCGTCGATCGCGCACGTACGACACGAACGCATCCACCACATCGTTCGCGTTCGCGCGCGCGCCTCCCTCGCCGTCGTCCATCGCGTCTCGCGTCGTCGCGTCTCGCTCCCGCGCGAACGTCTCCCGCCAACACGCCGTCGCCGCCTCCCTCGAGCAATGTCTCGCCCCTCGCTCGCGCATCACGGCGTAACAAAACTCATACCTCGCCTCCGCGTCGTCGTCGCCCGTTTCCACGCACTCGACGCATCGCGCGACGCGTTCGTCGATCGTCGGCGCTCGCATCGCGAAATCCGTCCCGTCGCTCACCCATCTCGCGGCGTCCCGGCGCCGCGAGTCGCGCGGGGACGTCGACGCGCGCGGCGCGCGCGCGAGCATCGTCGCGTACGCGCGATAGTCGGACCGCGCGGACGCCATGCGTCATTCGTCGCCGACGAATGACGCACGGCGAATGACGAACGACGCGCGGCACTCGTCGACGCTCGCGCGCGCGATGACGCGCGAGGACCGCGCCGAGCGCGGTGGTGCGTCGAGCGGCGACCGCGCGACGCGACGCGACGCGACGACGGCGCAGCGGCTGACGTTTCTCGCCGTGGCGCCGGTGTTCGCGCTGTCGTTTCAACTCTCGATCTTCGCGTCGACCGACGGCGCGCGCGTCGATCGACGCGCGCGACGATCGCCCGGATTCGAGTGGGGCAAGTTCATGACGCGGAGCGTCGCGAACGCGCGGTTCAAGCTCGCGCCCGGGAGCGGGACGCTGGCGAGGGAGAAGCGAAGGACGGTGTGGTTGTGCAACCATCGCGCGTGGAGCGACTTCTTCCTGGACATTTATCTCACCGAAGGACGCGCGTTCACGATGAGCCGAATGCTCGTCGCGTACGCGTTTCCGCTGTTCATGGTGCCGGCGATGGTGTGCGGGGTGGTGTTCGGATTTAAACGCGACGCGGGGGATAAGGAGAAATTAAACGCCGCGCTCGACGCGCACTTTGACGCCTTCGGCGGCGAATTCGCGGGCATGGTGTGTTACCCGGAAGGCACGCGAAACGTGAGAGAAAACTCGATGCCGTTGAAGCGTGGGATGCTGAGGTACGCGCACTCGCGGAAGATGGCGGTGCAGTGCGTGTGCACGGCGAGGAAAGAGCGGGTGTTTAGTTCGCATTTGACGTGCGCCGAGCGCGGGTTGGCGTTGCCGGTGTATTTCGCCGAGGTCATTCACGCCGAGGATTACCCAGATTTCGAGGACTTTTACAACGAGATTCGCTCGAGATGGGACAACGCGTGGAGCGCGGCGAACGGGGTGAGCGCGGCGGAGGCGGAATCGCTTCCGGATTACACGCCTCGAGAGCACGTCGTTCGGTGCACGCCTCGTCACGACGCCGTCATCGTGTCGAGCGCTCTGCTCACCGTCCTCGGCGTCGCCTTGACTTGGCGCGCGTGTTCGAAATTGTTGTAGCGCAGCGCGTCGCCTCGCGCGCTCGCGCCGTCGTCGCTCGCGCGTAGCGGTTTTCATCGTCAAAGTCTCGTCGCGCCGCGTTCCAACCGCCGCGTTCGCCCGCGCGCGCCGCACTCGCCCGCGCGCGCACCGACGTCCTCGTCGTCGCGCGCGAGCGTCATGACGACAACGACGGACGACGCGTTCGTCTCTAAAACCACGCAAGAGCTGTTGAACGCGCGCGAGGCGATGGAGATTGAAATGCAAGCCATCGCGAGTCGACTCACCGCGCCGAACGCGCCGGGCCTGCGCGGCGCTCTGACCGATGCCGATGGGTTCCCGATCGCTGGATGCGATTTATACGCCGTTCGCGCCGATCGAGGGCGGTACGACGGTGCGTGAGAAGACGCGCCGCGTCGACGCGCGCGCGCGCGGCGAAACGCGACGACGATTCGACTGACGTTTACGCGCGTGCGGACTCGCTGAACGATAGTGCTTCGGAACGATTATAAACGAATCATGACCGAGTTGGAATCTCGCGTGATTCGGGGAATGCAAGGAGACGGGGAGGTGATGAAGGGCGTCGGGGCGCCGACGCCGACGCCGACGCCGACGCCGACGGAGGACGCGGCGCCGACGGAGAACGACGTCGGAAGGGCGTTCATGGTGATCGATGAAATCATGGACGGATGTCCCGGGGAAGTCGATGGACTGCGCGTGGGTGATCGCGTGTGCGCCGTAGGAAACGTGACGTGGGGATTCGAGGACCCGAGCGCGTCTCCGCCGGCGGAGGTGTTGCGAAACGCCACGCAGACGTTTGCGGATAATGAGAATTCTGTCGTTCGGGTCGTGGTGTTGCGTCGAGGTGAGCGCGTAGCAGTAGAAGTGACTCCGCGCGCGTGGTCGGGTCGAGGTTTAGTCGGATGTCACATGCGTTCGGTGTGACAGGTAGTGTACACGCCGAATGAAATTGAATTAATAACCACGTTTGCGCTGCATCCGCAAGTGTTCTTTACGTTCCTCGGGAGTCATTTCGCGCAAATCCTTCTTTTTCTTTTTCTTCTTTTCGGTCGAATCCGTTGTTCCTTCTTTCTTCTTCTTCTTCGTCTTTTGCATCGTCACGTCGTCTTCGTCCCACGTCCCCGCGTTCAAGCCCGTCCCCGCATCATTTTTCAATAAAGCTTTGAACGCCGCGCTACCGCATGGCCCTTTGCGTTTCAAATCCTTGTTCTCGAACACGCCTATCAATCCCGTGCGCTTTGTTGGATCCTTCTCCTCTTCGTGCGTCGCCACTGCGCCGTCGCCATCTAATACTTTTCCTTTGTTCTTTGCCACGAAGAGTTCCACAAAGCTACGTTCGCTTTCACCGCCGCCGCCGTCGTCATCCTTTTCACCGTCTCGTCCCTTCACGCTATCCTTTACTTTCTTCCTCTTCTTCGATTTTTCTTCCGGATCGATATCGTCGAGCTCATCGTCGCTCGTCGCGTCCGCTCGTTCCGGCGGTCGCCCTCGCGCGTCTCGAGGCTTCCTGCCGTCTAGTAATTTCAACCCGGGGCACATGCGCGTGATCTTCTCCGCGTACTCTGGATCGTTTGCGATCGGGCACCCACGCAGTGTCAACTGTTCCAGACGATTGAGCTCGCGCAGCGCGCTCAAATCGCCCCAATCCGAAATCTTATTGTACCCGACGTCTAATATCCGCAAATTCGGCGTCTTCGCCACGCACGGCGGAATCGTCTTCAACTCGTTGTGCGCCACGCGCAACTCTCTTAACCCCCTGGATGACTGCAACGCATCTATTCCGAGCTTGGACAGGGCGTTTTTCGACAGATTCACCTTGCGAAGCGCCGGACTTTCGCTCAACGCGTCGCCGACGTCCCGCAGCTCGCACTCGGCGCACGCCAACGTGTTCAATTCCTTCAACCCACGCACGTGATCGATATCTCGCAGACCGCACTCTTTCGCGATAAGAGCCGCCAGTGCGTGCATGTTTTCTACCCCGCGCAGCGTGCGCAAGCCGTCGTTTCCGCTCACATTCAGCGTGCGAATCCGAGGACAGTTTTGTCCCAGCGCCGCCAAGGCGTCCGACTTTAACACGTTATTCGCGCACGAGAACCACGTCAGCGACGTCGATCGCACGCCCGACAAGTCGCTCAACGCATTTTCGCTCACGTCGAGCTTTTTAATCGCCCCGGAAGTCGTTTCCGCGCGCGCCAGGACGTCGTCTTCGACGGCGTTCAGGGAGCAAGCTTTGAGCGCGCACGCGTCGCCGATGGTTCGCGCGCTCGCGAGCTCGGGCGTGAGCGTCTTCATGTCGAGAAGACGCCAAATGCGCTCGCGTCGAGCGTTCGCCGCGAGCGCTTCGCGTTTCGAGGCGCGTGGGACACTGAGGATTGGCGTCGCCGCGCTCGCGGTGGTTTACACTTCGCCTACTGTTCGTACATGTTGAATCGTTTTCGTTTCGTCTGGAGTCGTTTGGTGGACTCGAACACAATTTTCTATGACCCCATCGCGTCTGCGTCCTCGTCATCGCTCTCGTCGTCGTCGCTATCGACGACGAGCGGGTGTCGAAGCGTGTCGGCTTCTTCGGCGCGCGCGCTCGCGTCGCCGTCCTCATCCGCGAAAGAAGCCGCGCGAGCGCGCTTCGGTGGTAACTTTCGAAGAACGTATAGCACCAACGCGCTCGGTAAGATCTCCACCGCGACGTAATACGCTACGTTCATCGTTTTTGACGCGTACACATCGACGGCGTATTTCGCCTCTCCCCCCGTCGCGAGGAACAAAACCACACAGCGCACCGCGAACGCGGTGACGCACACCGCGGTGACGCTCCCGATTTCGCGTATTTTCTTCGCCCGCGTCGTCAGGCCTTCTGGAAACTCTCGAAGCATGACGTACAACTTTGAGCCGTAAAACGCGAATGCGAGCGCGACGCTCGCGCTCGCAAACGCCAGCGTCCCCGAAGACGCTCGCTCGAGCGCATCACCGCGCCACTTTTCCTTCCCAAACGCCATCAAAGACCAAATCCCAAGTTCGGTCGCGTACGCGACTACGTTGACTGCGTAAAACGTCGTCCGCGCGCGTCTCGTCCTCGCCGCTTCGCCGCGCGCCGCGTGATAGATGTCGCTCCAGAACAACACCAATCCCGCGTACGTGGACAAAAAAACCAAACCCGGGCCATCGTTCACGATTGCGTTGATGGTGTGCGTCTTTTCGATCGCGCTTCGACCGAAGAACGCGCACGCGCGCGCGGTAGAGGTGAAAAGATTCGCCAGGTGAAACACCTGTTGCGTGGTGAAGAAACCGACGTGTTTCGGCGTGCGTCGTGCGATTCTGTACACCTGCACGACGCAAGTCAACGCAATGAGTCCATAGAGCGACGCGAGGACGTCGTACGCGTCCGAGATCGACGCCGCGGTGGTCGTCGACATGACGGTGTCCTTTTGACTCCGAAAATCTCGGAGGGCGACTGTGCGGCGCGGCGCGCTTCGCGAGCGCGAACCAAACGGTGATTGATATTATGATTCATGATTAACAACTCAACAAAGACATTTTAAACTCTAGAAACAAAAGTTGGACGATAATAGTGTCACGTGTGATGACGCCGATACGAGCGTCGCTAAGAGCAATGGTGGACCGCGAAGATGTCGCGTCGCCTAGGAAGAACATACGGGGATATCACAAACATCAGTCGCTTCCGCTGACCATGCCAGCCAAATTGAGCGAGCTTGGCTCTTGACCGAACGGAATCCAGCAACAGATGTTGTTGCGGTGGGCGATGCTTTCAGCGCCGGCGTAACCGACTATTTCGTAGAATTCATCCGCCGACTTGCCGATGAAGGTTTCGATTTCCTCCGACGAGTAGTTGGTGATAGCGCGGCCAAGATCGCGCTCGTCGCCAGTTTCGGAATCGATAGTCAAGATTCTCACGCCGTCTTCCGCGACAAAGTCGCCGCGGCAGGCGACGATGCCCGTAGAGAAGAGCGACTTATTGGTTTCCATGGCGCGCGCCGCGTTGGCGTTGACGACCAAGTCGCCCGAAGGCGGAAGCAACAAGATCCAGCGCTTTCGCCCGCGCAGAGGCCGAGGCATGGCGAGGAAGAGCGTGCCGACCGACTTCTGGTGTAAAATGATATCCGAAAGGTCCGGCAACGCGTTGGCGTGCATGATGATGGTGTTGCATCCGCTCGCTGCGGCGAGACGCGCGGCGGAGAGCTTGGTCGCCATCCCGCCCGTGCCCAAACCACTCGCCCCGGTGTCGTCGGTGGAGACTTCCAAATCGTCGATATTTTCAACCACAGAGATTCTCGTCGCGTCCGGGTTCGTGTTCGGGTTCGCGGTGTATAAACCATCGACGTCGGTGAGCAAGAACAAGTAATCGGCGTCGACGAGCGCCGCCACGTGCGCGCTCAGCGTATCGTTGTCCCCAAACTTCGTGTGCTGCACCGCCACCGTATCGTTTTCATTCACGATTGGAATAATATCTTGCGCCAGCAACGACCGAAACGTGCTCTGCGCGTTCATATACTGTTGCCTATCCATGATGTTATCGAGCGAGATGAGCACCTGCGCCACGGGCTGCCCGACGCTTTGAAAAAAATCATCATACATTCGCATCAGGCGCACCATCCCGACCGCCGCCATAGCTTGTTTTCCCGCTAAATCCTGCGGTTTCTTCTTATTCAGCACCTGACATCCCACGCCGACGGCCCCGCTCGTGACCACCACGCACCGCATCCCTCGTCGCTGCAGCTCGCAGCACGTCTCCGCGAGCATCCCGAAATTCGACAGGTGCAGGTGTCCGCTCGTCCCCCCTTTCAGCAGCGACGACGTCCCGACTTTCACCACCACGATCGGCGCTTGATTCGCGCCCGCGGGCGAGTTCGGTCGCGGCACCATGCCGCCGCCTTCGAGCGCGAGCGCGTCGAGGTCGCGTCGAACGGCGTCGCCGTGCGCGTCGCTGGGCGCGCGGAGTTCGCGTCGCGCGCGCAGATCGACCGCGGCGTCGTTTCCATTCTCACTGCGTTCGAACGGCATCGCGAGACGACCGCGACGTCGCGCGACGGTACGCGATTTGACGTCGAACGATCGCGGGACGGGCGCTCGAGCGGTCAACTGGGAGACTGGGGAGACTGGGCGAAACCACACGACTAGGCGTCTAAGGCGGCTAAGAGCTCTTTCAAGGCGTCGGCGTGGAGGGGAATGGAGAGTAAATCTCGACCGTCGTGACCGCGCTTGCTGCGGACGAGCTCGTGGTCGGTGAACTCGGTGAGGTGCGCGCGCAGGGTGACTTCGGAGGAGACGAGAAATTGCTCGCGACAGGCGGCGTAAAAGACGTCGAGAGGACGGCCTTGGGAGTCTTCGTTTTCGAGCTGGTGCTCGGCGAGAAGGCGGAAAATGGCGCGCCCGTTCGGCGTGAGCGAACGCAAGACGTTGGCGGCGCCTCTGACGTGACGCTCTTCGCCCTTGGACGCGAGGAGTTGCGGAAGATTCGCCGTCTCGAGCGCGTACGGCGCAAACGTCGCCGCCTCTTGCCACACCCAATTGAAACGCGCCGCTTCGCGTTTGCTCCAGAGCAACGGTGCGTTGATGTGGTCGATGCTTGCTATGAGGTGCACGCGATCCATGGACGCAAGCTCGCCAAGAAGCGCCTGCGCCTCGCTCGTGCGCAACTGCGGACCGTCGATGTTGTGCAAGACGATGTAAAGACGCCTGGGTTCGCACGTCGGTGATCCGCGCGTCGCACTTTGAATCTGCGCGAGAAGCACTTCAGTGGGCGCATTCGCGCCTACTTCGGTGCTTTCATCCGACAGCGCCGCCGCCGCCGCGGCGACGACTTGCTTAGGCGTGAGCGAAGGGAAGAAACCGTTGACGACGATGACGCCGCCGTCGAGAAAGTATCGCCTCTCGAAATCCTCCATCAACGCCTTCTTAGACCCGAAACCGTACAGCAAAACGTTGAAACCAGCGCTTAAGAGCTGAAACCACCTTCTGTGTTGCTTCTCGTGCTGCGTTTTGATGGCGCTACGCTCGTTCACGTGCCCCACCGGAAGGTGTCCGAGCAGCGTGCGCACCACCTCCTCGTCCGCCAGGTCCAACATCCCGAGCATGTTCACCTTGGCTGAATGTTGATACCCGTGCCCTTTACTCGCGATATATCCTATGCCCTTATTTTCTTGTCTCTTTCGTCGCTTCCGCTTCCCATCGCCGTCTTTGTCGTCCTCCTCGTCGCTTCCGTTTCCGCGTCGCGCGCCTTCGCGTTCAAATTCCTCCATCTTACTTTTCGCGTGTTCGATCGCCAGCGCCAGCGATTCGTCCCGGCTCGCGAGTTCGCTCTCTCGAGCATCCTTCGACGTCGTCGCTCGCGCGTTCGCTCGCGCGTTCACCGCGTTTTCCTTCGCGTCGGCGCGTTTTTCTTCATCCAATCTTTGCAAGTACTCCAACGATTTCGGTACGTGTCCTCGAATTCTTCGTCCGACGCCGCGCGCCAGTCGCGCACCGCGCGTCTTCGTCGCGAACGACGGCGCCGCGGTCGTCGACGCGCGTTTTTTCGGCGGCATCGCGACGCGCGCGCCGTCGTGTCCCGATCGTTCAGCGTGTCCCGGCGTGGATAAAGCGTTGCGTCGCACATCGCGCCGCGCGCCGACGCGTCGACGCGCCGTTACGCGTCGTTTCCGCTCGCACGCGATGCGCGCGATACCGCACCGCGCCTCGACGGTCGCGTCGCGCGATCGAAGCGCTTCACGACGACGCGCGGAGCGCGTTTCGACGACGCGACGTCATCGGGGCGTCGCCATCGCGCGCGCGGTGGCGCCTACGTACGAAAAGGTGTTCGACGAGCGCACGGGACAGGACGTGGATGTGCTTTCGCAAAGCGTCGAACGCGTCGAGTTGGGACAAGGCGTGACGTGGGCGTATCGTCGAGGCGTCGCGGCGCCGAAGGAGGGGGCGACGGCGCGCGAGACGCCGGTGGTGTTCGCGCACGGACTGGGCTCGCGTGCGTATGGATTTCGAGCGATGTCTCGCGAGTTGCAAGAGAATGGATTTGAGACGTACGCGGTAGACGTCACGGGACACGGAGATTCGAGTAAGCCAGCGGTGGGGAAAGGGTTGGCGGCGTACGACGCCGCGGCGACGGGGGCGGCGATGGAGGCGTTTTTGGAAAAAATTGGGTTGGCGAATGATCGCGTGGACTTGATCTTGCACGGATTCGTGATACCGCAACACTTGTTACTGCTCGTCGCGCGCCGACCTGAATTGTTTCGTCGGGTGGTGATCTTAAACTCGCCGTTGGCGCCGTCGCACGCGTACCCGCCGCAGATGGCGACGTATACGAGACCGTTCGGCATGGGCAAGGGCGCACCGTTCGACGCGGCCGGATATTTGTATAACGGAAACGAGTTTGCGTTACCGGGCGATGTTTTGGCCGAGTACGAAAAGCCGTACGTTGGCGCAGAGGCTGAAGCGGCTCGCGCGGCGGCGGAGGCGTACGTCACCAAGTCGAGCGACTTGAAAAAGCTCAACGCCGAAGTGAAGAACGCCTTGAGCGCGCGCGGGTTGCCTAAGATTCGCGTCGTCTGGGGGACCGCAGATCGCTACCTCGACGACGCACCGATTTACGATTGGTGCGCGGACATTCGCGCGTCCTTTTCCGCCATGCGTAAAGTCGGGCACTGCCCGCACGAAGACTTCGCCGCCGAAGCCGCCGCGCGCTGCCAAGAGTTCTTCCTCGCGGATTTGCGCGCGAGCGCCAAGGCGGCACTCAACTCTGTGCGCGTCGGCAAAATTACCACTGACGATGGTCAAGGGTAAAGTGCGAAGTGGTTTCGCTAGAATTCGTCTTTGTAATCATTCAAAAATTCCGATTCATTCCTTCAGCGAGAGCGACGACGGAGAGTTTGTGTAATGTGTTTTTCTTTTTTCTCTAACAATTGAATTACGTATTGTGTTTGTACTGTGATTAATCTCCGCGAATGCGACCCCAGAGCGCGGCGAGAATCGGAATCAAGCCGACGCTGCCGAGAGACATGCGTTGATTCGTCGTCGCTCGGACGGAGATTTTCCCCGTGCCGCGCGAGTTGATGTTGAAACTACTGGTGACTTGCGTGTCCTTGCCGACTTGGATAGAACTCATACCATTGCACCCGAGGGCGAGGTCGCCGCGCCAGTTCATGAAACTCGCGCTGAGCGTGGATGAGTTCGGGTTCGACGGGTCCTCGCTGTGACGGATAATCGTCTCGAGGTTACCTGCGTACGCAACATCCTTTTGCGCCGTGACAGCGCCCGTGCTAACGACAACCTTCATTCCAGGACGAGCCTTGAATCGGTTCTCGATCTTTGTACCGAGAGCCACCACACCACCGACAAAAGAGGCGGAAAGACCACCGATGATCTTGTCGACGGCGCAAAACTTCCACCTCGTCTCCCCTCGCGCCGTGTACACCAAATCCTTGCCCACGGTTTGAATGTCGACGCCCGTCGTCGAAATCAGAGTTCGCGAGTGCGGGACAGACATTTCACCTTCAAAACCGAAGTTGCTGTCCTTTTTGTCCTTGGAAATTTGCGCTTGAACCACACCTGGGACTTGGTCCTTGAGAACAAACTGATGTTCGACGGAGAAGCCCTCCACGCCAGTCTCGTGATCCCAGCCGTGCGCGTCCACGATCGGTCGGCACGACCACTGTTGGTTCGACTCAAGTTGCCGGTAATGGTGACCTTGCGTGTCGCCATCGAAAGACAAGGGCAATTGAGGATCGGGCGCCGGAATGGAGACTTGCTTTGGCGTCGGCGTCGGCTCCATCTGATCCGCGGGAATGTCGTACGGGGACGGCTCGCCAGAGATGATTTCGTTCTCCAAATCTTCGAATCCATCGTCTTCATACTCCACCAAACGACGAGGCTTTCGAGTGGTGATGAGTGAAGATAACAAGAACGGAAGCGGGGGCACCTTTTGTTGCCCCGGCATGCCACCCGCGCGCGCCGCCTTGGCAGCCTTTTGTTGGTCGGCGGCCAAGTTCAACAACGTATTCGCCTCCGTGAGGATCTTGGACGCGAAGCACAACAACAACAACTGCGGCTTCCAAACTTGTCCGTTCGGAAGCACTCGCTCGCCCGCACGGTTGGTGCGGCAAAGCGGGTGGTTCTCCGCGAGCGCCACTGGGTTCATGAGACGCATGTCGCCCGCGGCTTGGCGAATCGTTTGCTGCACGATGTGCGAACGCTGAGCGACGTACATTTCGTAAGAAATCGGCTGGCCATTTGCGCCATCCGGCGGCGCGGCGGCGGCGTGCGTCAAGACGACGATGGCGTTGAACCAAATCGCTTGGCCAAAGGTGTTCGTGATTTGCTTCAACAACGGCAAATCCGCCGCGTCCGATCGCGACGGAATGTCGAGACGATCGAAGTAAAGCACGATGTCGGGCTTGTGTTGCTTGGTAAACTTCTTCGCATCGTTCATGATGGTGGAGTTGTAACGAATGTCCGTCGCAGACGCTTGCAAACCAGGCGTATCGATGAGTCGAAGCGTCATGCCGTGAATCTTCTTCTCAATCAGTTGCACCTTCTTCGTCGCGTCCTCATCGTCCGTACCAGACGGCGCCGAACCTTCGCCCAACAGAGAGTTGATCACCGCGGACTTACCCACGCCACTCTTACCCAAAAGCAAGATGGTGCACGTAAAATCCAAATCCGCGTCGGAGCCCTCTTTCTCGGCTTGCTCGGCGAGCGCCACGGCGCGATCAAAGGACGAATTGGACGGATCTTTCTGCGCCCCTTTCCCAGCCTTGAGCTGTTCTGCGAGTTCCAGACGGTAGATCACCTGCGCCACCACCGTATTTCTCGGGCTTTGTTCCAATCTCGAAGCCAAGCGCAAGAGCTTGATGCGAAGCATTTGCAGCTCGTACGTCCTCGTCGCATCTTCGTCGCTCGGATCTGGCTTCACTAACGGCTCCACGGGCGCCGATTTCGGTTTCACCGCCGCCAATGCGCTCCCAGCCGCCTCTCGTACGGTGCTCGCGAACGACTTGGCCAACATGGGCGCCGCCGTACCAGCGGCCCGGAACTTCGCCCCGGCGTCGACGCCCGCCGTCTCGCCTCCATCACCGCCCGCGACCTCTGTCTCTTCTTCGTAGTCCGACCCATCGTTCAATTCGTTTTCATTGTCTTCCCCCTCGTCGCTCGCGTACGCGTCCGCGTCGTTCGTCATCCCTTCCTTCGTTTCCGTTCGCTCGACCTCGAAACCCTCGGCTCGCGTCTCCGCGCCTCGCTCGAGTTCCTCGCTCTCGGCTTCCTCCTCGTCCTCGCTCGACCGCGCGAACGAGTGATCGCTCGATTCGTCGTACTCGATCGACTCCTCGCTCGTCTCGTCGTCGTACGATTCGAACGAACTCTCGTCGAACGAGGCTTCGTCTCGACTGTCGTACGCGTACGCTTCGCTGTCGCTGCTCGCGTAGTCGTCCTCGCTCGTGGACATAAACGGCGACGACGGCGATGCGCGAGGGCGTAGCGCTCGTTCGCGACTCGCGCGCGCGTTCGGGGCTCGCGAAACTGGCGCGCCGCGGAATGGCGGCGAAATGGTCAGCGATCATTTCGCCGCGAGCGAGGGTTACAAACCGCGGTTTCGAGCGGTTTGTAACCGCGGTTTCGAGCGAGCGAGGTTACAAAACTGACGGCGCCCGCACGAAGGTGCTGCGAATGCATGCGTCATAATGTTGACTTATTGAGACAAGAGAAGGCGCGGCGCAGATGGTGCGTGAGCGCGCGCGCGCGATGGTGCGCGTGTTCGGTCCTGGTATTACGGAGGCCCGGGCGCCCGCGGAGGAAATTACGAGACGACGCAGCACCCCGGTTGGGCGTCGGGCTCGTTGGCGTACTTATCCACCATGGGTTCTAATTCAGCGATGATTTCCAAGAAACTCGGACGCTTTTTCACCAAAGGATCCCACATGCGAGCGACGAGGGCGGCGAGCTCGGGGGGCATGTAACCCTCACGAATGGGCGGCCGCAGGTTCTCCAGGCTCGCCGCCCTGCACGCGTCGACGGGATTTCGACCGGCGAATGGTTGTTGGAAACTGAAGAGCTGGTAGTAAATCATCGATGCCGCGTACACGTCTACGGCTGGACCGTAGAACTCGTGGCGGAAAACTTCTGGGGCCATGTATCGGTACGATCCGGTCTCGCCCGTCATGTTAAACGCTTGCGACATTTCTTGCGGAAGCTTGTTGCGCACCGACAACGTCTTGGAGAGGCCGAAATCACCAATCTTGAGCGTTCTATTCGCGGTCAACATCAAGTTTCCCGGCTTCAAATCACGATGAATCACGGGAAGAGGCGAGCGACCGTGAAGGTACGCCATTCCTCTCGCGCAATCGAGCGCCATCTTCGTCGATAGCTTCAGCGGAAAGATTTCGTCGTTTCTGAAGAGCGTCTCCAAGCTTCCACCCGACATGTATTCGCTCACTATGGAAGTCAACCCGTCGTCGGAGACGGTGGTGCCCAGAAATTGCACGATGTGCGGATGATGCAGCTGCTGCATTATCTTCAGTTCCAATCTAAATTCCGCCTGCGCGACTTCGTCCGCGTTGAGGTGCTTGTGCAACTGCTTCAAGCACACGCGCGTGCCTCGCCACAAGCCGCTGTACACGACACCGAACGCGCCGGCGCCGATTTCCGCGACGTTTGAGAACTCACCATCGGGAATTTCCCACGCCATCGTATCCGCCGGGAGCTGCGTATGGAACACCCCGGAAAGATGCGACTCCTCCAGCGGCACAAACGTGCCACTGACCCTGTCTTTGATCTTGGCGCCGTTCTTCGCGAGCATCTTCACCAAGTCGCTGTGATTACCGTAGACCGCGCTTTCTAACGGCGTCGACCCCCATCTATCGACTGGATTGATCGTCACTCCAGATTTTACTAACCAGTCCGCCACCGCAAACGACCCCTCGCTCGCCGCGACGTGCAACGGCGTCCGATTGTCGTAGTCGCTGAAATTCTCGCTCGTAATCGTCTTCTTCGACCGCTCTAAAACTCGTTTCAAACGTTTCAAATTCCCCGTGGACGAGCAAAACAACAATTCACTGATCAAGTGTCTCTCGGTGTACTGTAAAAACTTCGCCGTCCCGGGTTTATTCGTCGCGTCGTCCCCGCTCGTGGCGTCTCCGTCGCTGTGCCTTCCGAGCGAGCTGTCGTTGGTCAAGTCCTCGGTGCTGTCAAACTCACTCATATCGACCCGATACGGCGCCCGGATCCCCGGCGACGCGCCGACGGGTAACGCATCGTTCGCCATGCGCTGTCCACTGTCGCTGTCGAGGCTTTTACGCGGGCTCGCGGGCGCCATTATTTCTTGCCGCCGTTATTTTAGGCTAGGTCTGCGAAAGCCGCGACGACGACGACGACGGCGGCGCGACGCGCGCGCGCGCGATGCGGCGAGCGACGCCGCGGACGATGCGCGCGCGCGCGTTCGCGCGACCTCACGCGGTTCGACGCGCGGTGGCGTTCGTGAGAGCGCGACCGAGGGCGTCGACCACGCGGCGGCGGACGACGAATGCGGTTCGACGCGGGACGGCGCGCGGTCGGAGATTTCCAGACTGCGGGCGCGATCGACGCGCGCGAACGCGCCTCGCGGAGGGAGATGCCGCGGACGCGAGCGCGCTTCGCGCGTCGAAAGACGAAAGACGAAATATGAAAGCGAGAAGTCTAGGGAAATCGTGTATTTAATCGAAGAATCAGAATGCGTCGAGAAGATGAGCGGACGAGAAGGGCGCGGCGCGGCGGGCGCCGAGTCAAAGTCGAAGCGCTCGAGCGGGACCTAGTGCGCGGTTGCCGGCGATCACGCCAGCTTTTCCCCGCAAAACATGTAGTGCGTCGGGCGATAAGGCGTGTACGGCACGCGCCCTTCCTCTTCGGCGTAGTACACGGTCTTGTAGTCCTCGTTCGACAACAACCACTTGCGGTGTTCTTTGTTGAAGAAGACGCCGTCCATGGCGAACCACCACTTATATAATCGCTGATCCCAGGATCGCTCTCTACCCTCGCGAGTGACGAAATCAATCAACGCTAGGTTACCACCAGGGGCGACCAAGTCACTCATGGTCTTCAACGCCTTCTTCCAATCGGGAATCATCGTCAAGCAGTACGAGCACGTCACCAAATCCGCTTGCTTGGGCAACTTCTTCTTCACCGCGGCGCTGTTGATGTCACCCTCCACGAAGACCACTTGAGGCGCGAGACCGAGCTCCATCACGCGTTCGCGCGCCATTTCAAGTAGGGCGTCAGATAAATCGCACAAGTACACCTTGGTGTTGCACTTTCTCACGTGACCGACGACGAACTCAACGTCGCGCGCCGTGCCGCAGCCGACAGAAATCCAAGTCTTCGGTTCTTTCGCCCACGGAATGACGTGGCGCATGAACAAATCACGAGCGGGTAACAACGCCTCGCGGAAACCGTCGTAGTTCTTGCCCTGTTTCTTGTAGAACTCGCGCACATCCTTCACTTTGCTCAAGCCTTGCTTTGCCATCGCCAACATAACCGAGACATCCGCCCCGAACGAGTTCGTGAACGTGCGACCGCTGCCCTTTTGCACGATCATCTCCGGATTATAGTTTTTCGGCGTAGGCGCGATAAACTGCGTGAGATACCAGCCAACGCGATCGTAATCTGGTACTAGAGTTCCATCGAGATGCGCGAGCACCGGAGAGTGCACGCAATCGGCGAACGAACGCCAAAAGATGCGACCCTTTTCCTTATCCATGTTCGCCACCACCTTTGAAATGTTCTCCGCAATCATCTCCGCCGGCATCCAGTCCATGGAATCGAGCAGCGAAGCGATGGTGATCGAGCCCGGGCCTTCGCGAACGGCGGCATCAGCCCAGGTACCGTGGAAGAGGTCGACGCGGTCGACTCTCTTCTTCAGGTTGGTAAAGTTCTTCTTCTCCAAGTAGCGCGGGCAGCAATCGGGAGCGAATTCACCGACGATGTAGCCGTAGTAGAAGTAGTTATTAGGCTTCCACACACGCACCTTGAGGACTTCCACCAAGCGATCGACGAACACCTTCGGGTTGCGGCTCAACAAGTTGAGTTGCTCGAGAGGCACGCCGCCTAGCGGCGCGATCCAACTCCACAAGAACGTCATCGAGCACAACTTCAACGTCAACCAGAAAAAGATGCCGCCCGGACTATCTTCAAACTGTTCGCGGTTCATCACGCGTCTGCGCATGCCCGACAGGCGCAGCGGAAAGCACAAAATTTTCGCCATCAGACCAGACGTGCCGGCGTACATGAAGTTGTCTCGGAACAAGTTGTGATTGTCATCCCAAAACTCAGCGGTTTCGGGCTTGAGCAGCGGGCGTAACTTGGACTCGTAGACAGATGTGAACACTTTGTAGTTCGAGCGACCCCAAATGTCGAAGAACTGCTCCCAGTTCAACGCACGAATGCACGCCAGCTTGAGCTCGAGGGTGTGCAACTGCGCGGCGTTCATGTCGACGGCGATGATCTTCTTCGGACCTTGGCACAGGTAGTCCAGAACGTTGCAGCCAGCGGAAGAGATCGTCAGAACCACGTCTTGGTCGTTCATGTGCATCACCTTGTGATCGACCGCGGGATCTTCCCAAGAAATATTGTAGATGATTTTCTTGCGGCCGATGGACGTCATGATGAAGTTTTGCGTGTACACATCGTGCACAACGACGCCAAAACGATACATAAAGATCAAGAGAATGGCCGCGTGCATGACAATAATTGGGACCGACGGCGGCTGAGTGTACTTGGTGTAAACCAAGTCGTACGCCGCGTAGGCGTGCGCCATCGTGTTCGCCGCCAACATCATCGCGAAGAGCACGAGCTTCCCCTTGAAAGGCATGCGCTTACGACCGTGCGAACGCATCAAGTATCCACGAACCCAACGCTGGAACTCTTTTACGTGCAGCATTAACAGACTGAGGCCGACGGTGAACACAAGAGTAGAGAACTGCGCCGCCTTGTAAATCAACACCGTGTGGAACACGATGCGGGTGAGAAAGTACAAGACGCCAAACAGCAAGCTCGGTCGCTGCTTGTTTTGCACTTCGTGGAACGCCAACAACATGATCGGCAGCTCTTCCACGAGCGCAATGGCAAACAAGGACGTGAGACCGTCGTGAATCAAGTATGCGCACACCGCGATGTACAAAAAGTGGTGCGTCCAGCCGTCGTCGTACGTCAGCAAGTTTTCGTAGTGCATGCTGCCGAGAAACAAGTCCATGATGCAGTAACCGATGAAGAATATAGCGGCGTATCGCGACAAATCCGTTTCGTTGTCAATCGTCGCCGTGAACCCGTCGTGGCAGACGTGGTAAAACAAGTACAACCCGACGAAGGATGTGACAAAGGACGAGTACAGCGTCAAGTACCACGAGTGATCGGGAAGCTTTAAGAAGCGCAAAAAGTAGTACACGAACGCGCACGCGATCATGTTCGACCCTAAGAGCATCATATCATTACCAGAAAATCGCACGTTCTCCGCCAAGAACTGCGCCATCTGCGCCGACGCCGTCGCGATTTGAGCCACCATGTCGAGCGTCTCCTTCGTCTCCTACGAGCGCGTCAAAAATCACCACACGTCAGTCGATGCGCCATGATCAACGCCTTCCTCGCTGGCAGATCCATCATTCTATGCGTTCACATCGCAGCCATCGCTCGCTCGTTCGCCACGATGGAATTTCCCTCGCATCCTCGCCCGCGCGTTCGCGAGATCGCCCGTCACTATCCACAAGCGCCTCGCCGCGAGCCGTCCCGGTCCCCGCCGCGCCCGTTCGCGTCCATTCGCGCGTCCGAGTCCACTCGAGCGTTTCGAGCGCGCGTCTTTCGCGCGTTTCCCCGACGCGCGCGCGCGCGCGTCCACCGTGGACGCCGCACCGCGCGCGAACGCGTCGCATATTCCATCGGCGCGAACTTTTCGACGGCGACCGATCGTCGTCGTCGTCGCGCGCGCGTCGTCGCGTCGCGTCGCATCGCTCGACGCACCGATGACTCGAACGCGTGCGCCCCGACGCGTCCGCACGACCGAGCGTCGTCGACTGCGGTGACGTCGCGCGTCTCGAAAGATGTGTTCGATGACGCGCACGAACCGGCCGCGCGTCGCCCGCTGTTTGATTATTTGGTTTTCGCGGCCGCGCGAGAAGGACGAGGCGACTACATACTCTTACAAATGCGCGCTAAAACGACGACGAAGGCGCGTCCCAAGCGGTGGTGGTGACGACCGTCCATCCCGCGCGCGCGGGCGCGCGCGACGCGCGGCGAACGAGCGAGGCCAAGTCTTCGGCGACGCGCGCGGCGGCGCGCTTGGGCGGCGGGCGCGCGAACTCTCGCGAGACGACGCTCGAGCGTTCGGTGGAAGCCGCGTCGACGGCGACGCGCACGAACACTCTCGGGACGCTTCCAGCGTATGATTCCGCCCACACCGCGTTCGTGCTCACGTCGCGGACGCAGAGCGCGAAATCTCGCAGGCACTCGAGCGAGGCGCCGGGCGGCGCGCGGGCGGCGGCGTCCACGGCGGCGTCGAGCTTGTCTTTCAGACCGTCGCACAGGCAGCATCCGGGCTTGGTGTACACCACGATGGTGTTCGCGGCGACGTCATCGTGCGCGCCGTCGTCCTCGTCGTCGTCGCGTGCGAATCCGTCGTCCGCGCGCGCGCGCGTCGTCGGTCGGCGCGTGGACATTCGCACGTGCACTCGAACCGTCGCGCTCGGACGCGCTCGAGACGCTCGAGACGCGCGAGACGTCGACGCGTCGAGCTTGCGGGACGCCGCGACGTCGACTCGGGCGAGGGACATCGCGAGTCGACCGACGCGGCGTCGCGAAGTGTCGTACGCGCCGCGCGGCGGTTGGCGAGCGCGGGCGTCGCCGGCGGCGTTCTGCGACGGACGCGACGGGCGGGATTCGCGATGTGGGTGCGATTCACGATGTGTATCAACATAACATACACGTACGCCCACATCGCAAGGTGGTGAGTGGATGGCTAAGAAATCCTAAGAGATTGTGAACGAGCGCGAGCTCGCTCGTTTACTTCTTCGCGCCCTTCTTCTTCGCCGCTCGCGCCTTAATCTCACGGAGCGCCGCATCACGCGCCGCGGCGCGCACTTCCGGCTTTTCGTTACGCTTCTTCGCGAGCACCTGTGAAGTTGCGGTGATGATCACCACTCGTCAGTCTCTCGTTCGCGTCGGTTCGCCTCGCGATTTGAAACCCTCGCCGCGCGACGCGGCGCGTTCGTCGATGCATCCATCGATCGCGACGGCCGCCCTGACCGTGCGTCGACGACCGCATCGCCTTGCCTCGCGCTCGACTCCACCCATCGTCATCGCGCGCCGTCCATTCGATGTCTCTCCGCGCGCGTCGCTCGTCGTCGACGCACCTCCAAGGAAGCCCCAACCAAAGATCGCGTGAACGCGCTCTTGTTCACCCGTCGCTTCTTCGTGCGAGTGCTAGCTTCGATGTCCTGCGTCGCGAAAACGAAATAATATCCAGTCAATCATCGACGTCACTCGATCGCGCGATCATCGCCGCGCGCGTCGGTCGTCGCGAACGACGATCGTTCGCCGAAGCCCTAACGACGATCGCCGATGGATGGTGCGCGCGCTCGCACGCCGCGCGCGCGTTCTCCCGCGCCTCGCGCGCGCGCGAGCGAGAGAGGTGAAATATTCGACATCGATCCCTCGTCGCGTCGTCCTCCTCACCTTCTTGTGCGCCTTGCGGTACGTCGTCGTCCACGCCAACTTGGCGGGTTTCTTCTTTTGCGCGTGCATCTTCTTCGACTTGCCGTTCAGGAACAGGAACGTCGTGGAGTCGATCTTCGTCAGGCGCGTGCCGTGGCCGGGGTAGACGCGCAGCCCGCTGAACGCGCACTTCTCGGTCTTGAGCACCATGACGTCGGCGGTTCGCTCGCGTCGCGGAGAGACGGTCGGGCGACGACGCGCGGGGCGTCCGTCGAGTGGTCACGTGCGCGCCTCGGGACGGGGTTTTGTGGTCCGTGTGGCGCGCGACTGGTCGACCGGTCGAGTCTCGCGCCGACCGACGGTTCGTCACCGTCCGTCGCGCGTCGTCGTCGCGCGCGCGCTCGACGTCGAATCGCGCGGGCGAGGCGCGAATGCGAGCGATCGCTCGAATGGTGCTCGCGGTGGCCGGTGCGGTGATCCTGGCGCGTCGCGCGAACGCGCCGAAGGGGCGAAGATTGTCGCGGACGAGGACGAAGACGCGCGGCGAACGCGCGGCGGCGACGAAGGAAAGCGGCGACGGGGGGGGCGAGCGAGGGCGAGACGACGACGCGAACGCGCCGGAGAAACCTCGAGCGAGGCGCGAGACGCGTCTCGTAAAGTTTGGCGTCGTCGAGGGCGAGAACCGCGGCGAGGACGCGATGGATCCAGCGCGGACGATAGAGGACGATTTGTTTTGGTTGCGAGACGACGAACGGAAGAGCGATGAGATTTTAAAGCACTTGGAGCGGGAAAATGCGTACACGGAAGCGCACACTGAACATCTGAAAAAATTGGAGACGAAGATTTACGAAGAAATCATCGCGACGATTGAAGAGACGGATGAGGACGTGCGCTTCGCGTGGGGCGATCGTCACGAGTATTGGGTCAAGACGCAAAAGGGCAAGGCGTATCCGATCATTTATCGATGCGAGCGCGCGAGTGGAAAGCACGTGGAGAAGGTTTTGGACGTCAACGAGGTCGCCGCCGAGATGAAGTATTGCTCGCTCGGCGGGTTCAAGCCGTCGCCCACGCACGACGTGTTAGCGTACGCCATCGACGCCACGGGGTTCGAAACGTACACGGTTCGGTTCAAGGACTTGAATACGAATGAGCTCTTGGACGACGTCCTCGAGGGATGCGCGGGCGGCGTGAGCTGGGGAGGCGGCGTCAATCGCGAGGTGTATTACTCGACGATGGACGACGCTCATCGCCCGGACAAGGTGTGGCGCCACACCATGGGAACGCCGCAATCGAGCGACGTGTGCGTGCTCGAAGAGCCTGACGAGTTGTTTAACGTCGGGTTCTCGCGAACGTCGAGCGGACGATACATGATGCTCGAGTCTGAATCCACGGAAGAAAACGAGTGTTATGTCATCGATTTGGACGCCGCGGACGCGGCGCCGGATGTGCGTCTTGTGCAAAAGCGATCGCCACTCCATCGGTACTACTTGGAACATCGAGGCGATACGTTTTACGTGCTGACGAACAAGGACGAGAAGATAAATTTCGAGCTCTTGATGACGCCCGTCGACGCCTTAGGGCAAGACAACTGGGTGCCAGTCGTCGACGGCGCCGGCGCGCCGGTGTTCGCGTACGACGATAAACGCACGCTCGAAAGTTTCTTCGCCTGTAAGAACCACCTCGTCATCGATGGTCGCGAAAACGGCTTCAGCGCGATGTGGGTCGTGCGTCTGAGCGAGGAAAGCGGCGAGGTGGTCGACTGGCACAAGACGGAGTGGCCGAGCGAAAACGCCCTCGTGTACCCAAGCGTCGCCGGTGAGACGCTTCGATGTGTCGGCGCCAATCAAGTGTGGGACACAAACGAGATTTACGTGTCGTATTCCTCGCTCAATCAGCCGCGCACAGTGTACAAGTACGACATGAGCACCAAGTCAAAGAAGGAGATGAAAAAGACTCCGGTGAAGGGCTTCGATACGAGTAAGTATACAACGATGCGACTCGAAGTCACCGCGCGCGACGGCGTCAAGGTTCCGGTGTCCATCGCGTTTAAAACGGATTTGCGAGCGCACCGAGGACCACTGTTGTTGGAGGGTTACGGCTCTTACGGTATAAGCAACGATCCGGCTTTCATGCGCACGGCGGTGCCGCTTATGGACCGCGGCGTTACCATCGCTATAGCGCACATTCGTGGTGGTGGAGAGATGGGACGCGAGTGGTACGAGAAGCAAGGCAAGTACTTCACTAAGCTCAACACGTTTCATGATTTCATCGACGTCGCCGAACATTTAGTGAGCACGGGGTGGACACAACCGAGCAAACTCGCGATTAGCGGTCGGAGCGCCGGCGGTTTGCTCATGGGGGCCACGCTCAACATGCGGCCGGACTTATTCCGATGCGTCGTTGCGGGCGTTCCGTTTGTGGACGTCATGGTGTCCATGTGCGATCCCTCGATTCCCTTGACCACGGGCGAGTGGCTGGAGTGGGGTAATCCGAACGTCGAGAAATATTTCGATTACATGATGAAGTACGCGCCTATGGAAAACATACGACCCATGGAGGTTGCCCCGGATGTGCTCATCACCGCGGGATTGTACGATCCGCGCGTCGCGTATTGGGAATCCGCCAAGTACGCCGCTCGTTTGCGCGATGCCGTCAAAAATGGTGCGCGCGTGTTGCTCAAGACAGATCTCAGCGCCGGTCACTTCAGCGCGAGCGACAGATATCAGCACTTCAAGCAAACCGCGTTCGAGCACGCGTTTACGCTCGAATGCCTCGGGCTCGCCGGTAAGAACGTCGCCCCGAAATGGATCTCATCAAAGTAGGCCTATGTCATCGAATTGATTTATAACGCTATGTGTGCTATCGCGGCGCTCGCGCGTTCTCGTCAACCGCCGCCGAACCAACCTCGTCCGCGTCTCTCCTTCTCACGCTTTCGCGCATCTTCCAACCACTGCGGTGTGTGATACAAAAACGGGTCGCGCGGTTCGTCCCCGACTTCGCTTCGCATGCACTTGACGAACAACGACCACGCCGGCGGCGTCGTCAGTAGAGGATTGCCCTCAAACAACGATTGCACCACGTCCTCGAGCCTATCGTTGCAACGATGTTGACGCGCGCGTTTGGTGGTCGCATACAACTCAACGCCGCCGCGATAACCGTGCGACGCTCGAGCCTTAGCACCGTCGTCTTCGGCGCTCGAACTCGCGGCGAACGCGAATCGAGACGATCGTCGCGGCTGCGACTCCGACGACGACGCGTCGTGCGCGGACGACGCGCGCTCGACGTCGATCACGCGCGCGCCAACGCTCGCCATCGCGCGATGTGTGACACCGCCGCGCGCTCGAATCGTTCGGATGCGCTCGGGAGTGAAGTGAAGACGAGCGCTCCGCGGCGGCTCGAGCGAGCCGCCGTCGCGTCGACTCGGTCGAGCACGCGCGAGCTTAGAAGAATCGCAAATGTAATTTAAACACGCTACATACGTCCTACGCTCGCTTGACGATCGTCAGAAAGACGAAAGCGTCGAGGGAAGTGTCTGAGGCGTTCCGCGCCGGAAATCGTCGCGCTCGCGCGATTTATTGGCTGCGCGAGAAGAAGAGAACGACGCTCGTCAGTCAAAAGTGGTCGGGATTTCGCGCGTTCACGTTCGCATTAACGCGCATGCCGTTTGCATCGCGCGCGCTCGAGGGAATGTGAATGTGTACTTACCAAGAAGCCTCGTACGCGGCCGCATCCATCATCGAGTCAGTCTCAGACGGATTGCTCATCTTCACCTTCATGAGCCAGCCATCCGCAAAGGCGGATTCGTTAACCATGCCCGGGGTGTCGTTCAAGTTTTCGTTCACTTCGATGACTTCACCAGAGATCGGGGAGTACACGTCGGAAGCCGCCTTAACAGACTCGACGACGCCGAAGGACGCCTTCGCCTCAACCTTGGAGCCAACTTCCGGAAGTTCGACGTACACGATGTCACCCAATTCAGCCTGTCGTCGAATGCGTTGCGCGAATGCGTCAGTTTACGAATGCGCATCGATTTATTGTCCCGTGCGTCGCGTTCGCGCGACGTCACGAGCGCGCGCGCGAGTGTTCGTTCGCCCGAGTTCGCCGCGATCGAGGCCCCCGTCGTCGTCTCACCTGCGCGTGATCGCTGATGCCGACCGTCGCGATATCACCTTCGACCTTGGTCCATTCGTGCGAAGGCATGTACTTCAAACCTTCAATCACTGTTCGCGCGACGCACGAGGCGCGCTCGTCAGTCATCGCGTCCACGGTCCCGTCTCCTCGCCTCGCCTTGGCGCGCGTCGCGCAAGGGGCCCATCCAAACATTCTATCCACACCGCGTCCCGCCCGTGGCGTCGTTTCGCGCGCGCGTCCGCGCTCGTGCGTCTCGCGCGACGTCATCGGTGCCACGAGCGCCGAGTTCGACCTTCATCGCGGTTCACACGCGCGCCCGAGCGTTCGATCGCGCGTCGGATGACGTTCGGACGTCCGCGCGCGGGCCATCGCATCACATCCGGGTCGTTCGTTCGCGTCGTCGTCGTCGCACCGGTGGAGTACGCGCGCGCGCCGACCGCGGTCACGCACATGGGCGCGAACGCGGTGGTTTGCTTCGTCCATCTCAAGAGCGCCGATCGCGCCGACATCGCGCAAAGTTCGTTCGTCGACGTGTGCGGACGACGCGCGCGACGACGCGACGGACGATCGCGCGCGTCGGCGCGTCGCGGGTGTGTGTTTTTATACACAGATGAAAACATCACACGCGGGCTTAAATGGGCGTCGAATGCGGCACCGATCCGTCGTCGCGAAAAGCGACCGACCGACCGATCGCGCCCCGAAAGACGACGCCCACCGCACCACACGGACGGCGAAATTGCGAAATCGCGACGACGACGACGACGGCGACGCGGGCGGGATTTCGACGCGCGCGGGCGACGGCGATCGCGAAGACGCCGCGTCGACGCGTCGCGACGCCCGCGTCGATCGATCGCGATGTCGACCGCGAGCGGCTCGACGTTCGCGCGCGCGTCGGACGCGATTCGACGCTCCGCGGGGGCGCTCGCGAGCGCGAGCGCGACGACGAGCGCGAGCGCGGACGCGGACGCGGCGGTGAAGGCGACGCCGCGCGTGGTCGTGGACTTCGCGGGGCAACTGCTCGGGTTCTTCGCGTTCACGTGGGAAGGCGCGTGTTGGGCGCTCGTGTGCGCGCTCGTCGTGGGGAACTACCTGGCGAGGAAGTGGCGCCGAAAGATGCGAAAGACGCTGGCGAGCGCGGAGATGAAACACTCGCTCGATTCACAGTTCACGACGGTGGAACACGGGGCGATGGAGTGGATCAATCACTTCTTGAGACATTTATGGAGCTCCACCGCGGGGACGTACGCAGACGCGCAAGCCGCGGACGTCTTGCGAGGAATCATCGAAGGTTTGGGATCGTCTAAGCCGAATTTCGTCAAGGAGGTGACGCTTACGGATCTCACCTTGGGCTCGACGCCGCCAAAGATTCAGTTGTACACGGTGCGATACAATCCGACGCTCGATTACTTGCAGTTTGAGTTCAACGTCGACTGGTTCGCCGACGCGGCGCACGGACGGTTGATGACGAAGATCAAACTCGCCGCGGCGCTGCCGTCGCTGCGCGTGCCGATTCACCTGACCGATTTTGGCTTGCGTGGACGCGTGTTGATGGGCTTCCGGCTCACTAAACGCGTGCCCGGCGTCTCGGGCGTAGACGTCTCGTTTCGCGGCGCGCCGAAAGTCGACGTGTCGGTTCGCCCGGTGGGATTGCCCGTGGCCGATATCCCGGGCCTGTATCAATGGATCATGGGAAAGCTAGAAGAGGTGATTTGCAAAAAGTTTCTCGAGCCCAGACGTTTGTACATTGACGTCGAGGGGAAGTTTCTGCAAAAGATGGCGAGCGCCGATTTCCTCGGTCCGGGCGGTACTTTGGTGTGTCGAATCGTGTCTGTGAAGGGTATGCCGAAGAACACGGGCTCGGGGTACCCTTGGGTCGAAGTGTCGTTCAACGGAATTCGTCGTAAGACGTGCACGAGACCCGTAGCGAAGGTGATGGAGTACGGCGGAGCTATGGCGTTTCCTTTGCCCGCGGACACGAATTGGAAATCCACAGAGGATAGCACGATGAACGTGGGCACGGTGCGCGTGCGCATCATGGACAGAGCCGCCGTCGGTACAGACGTGTTCGTCGTCGGTGAAGCAGTGTTTGGGGCGCACAGACGATCCGACACCGGGACGCATCACGCGTCGCTTTCTCTTGGCTCGCACGCGGCCAAGTCTAAGTACGGCGTCAGCGGAAAGGTGTCCACGATAGCGCAAATAGAATGGGAAGTTCTCCCTCCAATCGAGCGATGGAACCCACTGAAACCTGCGGTGGTTGAGTCTCGTTCGTCGGCGCCGCTCAAGCAGCAAGACGACGCGTCTGAGGACGAGGACGACGACGACGATGAAGAATACGACGAGGACGAGGACGAGGACGAGGACGAGGACGTGGATACTGCCGACGTTTTCAGCGAAAGAAGCGCGATGAGCTCTGGTCACGGTGCGTTATCACCTGCATCGCGACAAAACAGCCTTGGGACGGCGAAGTCAGACGACGAGGACGCGTTAGGATCCGCCGCAGAGCACATTTTCCAACTCGCGAAATTGAGAACGCTTCTCCAAAGCGAAAGGGATCATTCGCAGAGCGTCATAGAGAAGCTCAAAAGCGAATTGGCGATGGTCAAAGATACGGTCGTGCTCGAACGCGAGCGACGCGCGCAAGAGTTGAAGCGTGCGCTCCTTGAAGGAGTGAAATTCTTCTGTCATACAAAAAACTCCAAAGCGGCGTTGAAGGCGGACGAGACGTATTACTTGCGTTACCACGGTTACAAACAAATATTCACGCTTCACAAGAAGCACGGGGTGAAATCCAAGCCCGTACACACCCTGAACATCGCGCACGTCGCGTTCGCCGCCGTAGGCATGAAGCACTTCACCATGGGCGTCACTCGAGAGCAGGATGCAAAGGAAACTACCAAGGCGAAGAGCGCCAGGGCGCAAGAAATTCATTCGCTGTCGGCGAGCAAATGTTTAACCATAGTCTTTTCCACGGAACAAGAGTTGAAAGCTGAGGCTGCGTCCATTCGCGAGGCGAAAGAACTCACGAAAAAGGTGAAATGCGCGACCGGCGAGGCCGAGGAGGCCGAGCCCGTCGTAGACGAGCCAGCCGCGTTTGCGTCGCCGGCGGGACTGGCAGGCACGGGATTGGTGGGGTTAGACTTGGAAATTCCTCTCAAAGGCAATGGGAGAAGCGCCAGGGAGTGGGTCGACGGTATCAACGCTCTGAAGCAAGTGTACACGGCGACGGAATATCCTGAATTGAAGTACCTCGAAAACGTTAGACAGAAGAGCTTGAAGAAAAGCGCGGACGAAAATCGAGACATGCACAAGAACGGACCGCCGGCGGTGTCGCCCGAGAAAAGTAAGCGTACGAGCGAAGTCGTGGCGGAGATCAAACGCACGCCGACTTCGTTCGCCTCCGTGGACGAATAGACGGATTTGCTCGGGCAGGTACTCGGCGTCCATCGACCTGTAGCCTTCCCTTGTAATCGACGAATGGACGGGTTTGCCTCTCTCGGGGTTTTTGTCTGAAGTGTCCATGAAATCTTACTAGTTTAGTGGGATGGGACGTGTCTGAAATTTTTAGTGGGATGAATCAGACCGACCCGCTTCTCGCGCGCGCGCGCGCCTAGGGTTGTGCGTACTACGTCTTCACGCGCACTCGCTATCGTGACGAACGTATCGCCCTCGACGTCACCACAGAAAGTGTAACACCGAACGTGGGAATCGTATTGTGGCGCGATGATCGTTTTGTTATATTCGTCGCTCTGTTTCCTATCGTTGCTAGTCGCTATATTCGCCGTCTTTGACGCACTCGTCGATGCGCGCGTCGATGTAGGTCCGCGGCGCGCTCGGACACGACGCGTTCACTGGACACGCCGCGCACGCCGGCGCTTTCGCGTGGCAAAATCGTTGTCCAAGCGCTATCAGTCCGAGCGTCGCGGCTTCCCATTCCTCTCCCTTGACGCGCGCCTGCACCGACATGCGCACACTTTCCACATCGTCGCCCGCTTGCGCCCAACCGAGTCTCTTCGCTACGCGTTTTACGTGCGTGTCAACGACGATTCCCGCGAAGCCGTCTTCGTCGCCGCCGTACGAAACTGACGCGACTAAGTGCGCGAGTTTGTCCCCTACACCAGGCAACGTCTTGAGTGCTCCCACTGTGCGAGGTACTTCGCCTCGAAACTTGTGCCGAATGACGTCTGCGCACGCTCGAATATACTTCGCCTTGACGCGGAACAAGTTTAACGTCGACAGATGTTGCTCGAGCTCGCGCGTCGACATCGCCGCGATCGCCTCTAGCGTCACTTCTCTGTCTAGCGTAGAATCTCGCAACGTTTCGAACGCTCGCAGCGCCACTTTGTCCAAACACTGCACGCTCATGAGCGCGGCGACGAGGCACTGCCATCGAGCTTGCGGACGCTGTCGCAGCGAAACCATGAACGCGTGAAACGCGTCGACGTCCGAGGTCGATGCGTTCTGCGCTCGCCACACCCGAAGTGCGTCGTACGTCGTCTCGAACGTGTCCTCGATGTCTTCGTCACCGCGAAAGCATTCCGTCGCCGCGTCAGCCGCGTCATCGTCAAACTCAACGACTTTTCCCGTCACCTTCACCGCTCGCCCCGCATCCATCCTGAACGCGTCCACCATGGCGAAGAAGTCGTTCGATGTCTTTTCCGCGGTGACCGTCATGTCGCGCCGCCGCCGACCGACCGACGCGACGACCTTTGCGGCGATATCCGGCGTTCGAGGGGAATCAAGCATCATCCAACTTGGACGCGTCACTTCGCGTTCGCCGTCAGCGAGTCATGGGGTGGGTCACGCTCGCCACCGCGCTGTCGCGCAAGATGGGCTACAAGACGTCCAAGTTCGTGAAGATCATAGATTGGAGACTGGCGCTTCTGAACGTCGCGCTGCAAGCCGTCATCGTGTTTTACGTCGTCTATGCTCTGGTACGCGGGAAGACGTACCTGCAGACCGAAGTCCCGATCGGTCGAGTGACGAACTGGGGGAACGGGAACGACGACTTTTACACCGCGCAGGTGGACGCCGTCGCCGCCACCGCGGCCGACACCAAGACGTACACCGACGGGAAGACGTACCCGGTGCTGCCGTGCGCAAGCGCTGCGTCTGCGACGCTGAATTCGTCGTACGCGTTCAACTATGGCACTGCTTGGGTGTACGACAACGTCAAGTGCGGTTACTTGACGCCGGATGAAATCGTCTCGAAAGAACCGGCGGGAGGTATGTTCATCACGACGCACGTGACCGAGACGATTACTCATCGCTCCCTGAAACCCTCTGGTAGTAACTGCGCGGATTATACCAGTTTTACGAACAGTGCCGGCAGTGTAACCGTGCAACCCGTGAGCGCGGCTGGATCGAACGGCGTTTGCTATTATGAGAGCGTAACCGATTGGTTGACCATCGGCGCCGAGCACTCGAGCATCGGGATTTCTCATGAGTTTGACACGCTCTCAGGTCTCGCGAATGCCGCGAATCCGAAGACGTACGTGCGCCGACCCGGATCTTCGACGAATTTGAAAATTATCCCAGCCGGTCAGTACATCTCTCTCAAGCTGAAGGATATTCTCGACGTCGCCAACATCGACCTCGATAAGACGTACGAAGATCAAGTGGCGTTCGCGGGCAGAGACCCATCCGTGTTTTATGGGGAGGGCGGCAGCGCGAGCGTGACCCCCATGGCCCGTCTCGCTGGTTTGCGCATCAACGCGAAGCTTCAGTACTACAACTACAACCTGCACACCGCGAGCGCTTCGGACGACATCTCCGACGGCGATAGTCCGTATGCCGTGCTCGAAATCGAGCCTTCTATCGATTGGACGTCCAAGGGCCAGCGCATCCAGTACCGATCGACGATTAGCGACCTCGACGATCCCATCGACCTGGACGATGGGAAACCGACAGGGACATTTATCAACATGTACGCTTACGGCGTTTTCATCGACGTCACCACGAGCGGTATCATTGGTTCGGTGAACTACGTGTATTTGATCAACGTCCTCGTGTCTGGTCTCGTGCTGTTGAAGGTCGCGGGCTCGATTTGCGATATCGTCGCGATGTACGGACTCGGTACGCGTTCACTCGTCTACTCCAATCACATGTTGGAGCCCGCGAGCTTTGAACGCGAAGCCGCAAAGTACGCCATCCAAGGCGCGATGGCGGTGAACGCCTTCCGCGCCGCGGACACCAAGCGTAGCGGCGACGGTTTGGACATTGAAGAAATCTACGAACTCCTCGCCGAGGCGTTCCACAGCGTCGACGGAATGTCTGTCGCCGAAAGGGGATCGGAAAATTTCGACGCGGACAAGTTCAAATCGCGTCGTCTCACGCTTGACGAGTGCAGACAAATGTCCAAATACATCATGCTCACCGCCGATCGCCACGCGCAAGAGCGCTACGCCAAGGGTTTGCCGCGAATGTCTTACAGTCAACTCAAGAACGTGAGAATCGATTTGGAAGAATGGGTCGAGTTGACCACTGAAGGTCCGATGGACAACGACATGCTGAGGAAGATCATCAGGATGGACAAAGAAGAGCAAGCGCTCGTGAAAAAGATGCGCGAGTACTTTAACGACGAAGACGGTAACGAAACTCAATAAATACAGCCATCCTTCTACAAGTTGAAATAATATAATTTACCGTTGCTAATTCTACAGTATCATTCACACGAGTACCGCCCATTCGCCGACGTCCGCGTCGTCGGATATTTTGACGGCTTCATCGCGCCGTTCGCCTTGTGCATCCTCAACGACGTCGTGCGGGCCATCGCGAAGAACGAGATAGTCCCGGAAGACGCGATCGTACGACCACGCGAACGACTCACACCCACACTGACTAACACTTAATACCGCTAATTCGCCTTCATCCGTGACTAGCGCGTCGACGTCGACGTCGGTCGCGCGTATCCTCGCCGCGAACGCGCACGCGATGAAAGCGTACGCGCCTTTCGCGTCCGCAACGAGGTACCGCCCGTGCGCGCGCGCGTTAGCCATGACGACGCTTACGAACGCGTCCGGAAGCTCCTCTGCGAGCTCCCTCTCCAACGTCGCGCGCGCCGTCGCGTCTTCTTTTTCAGCGTTGCCGCCAAATAAACACAGCGAACCGACGAAGTGTGCCGCGGGATATCCAGCCGTTTTCCGTTGAAACACGAACGTCGATGACGACGGATCGTCGCTCGCGTCGCACACCTCGATGATGACCACTGCGGCAGAACCTACTTTCGACGCCGCGCGCAGTGCGCTCGTCACCGTCTCGGCGTCCATGCCTGGCCGTCGGACCGTCGCGCAGTGACGAGTGATGGCTGGAGATTGGCTCAGTGCGCGACGCGCGATGAACGCTGACGGACTCACGGAGAATACGACACCCGCGCCCGCTATGGATGCGCGCGAGAGAGATGCGACGACGCGCGCGATCGTGGAGACGCGAACAACATCGAGTCGGCAGAAAACATCCACGGCGGGGGCTCTCGTGCGCGCTCTGGGACGGTGGAAGCCGATGAAAACGCCCAAGACGACTGGGACGTTGATGTTGTACTGCCTGGGAATATACGTGGCGTTTTACGCGCGCGCGCCGGTGGAGATAACGCCGACGATGCAGCGGCGTTACGACGACGCTTTGCGACGCGTCGACGAAGAAATCGGCGAAGCGTTAAGACGGGTATCGTCGTCGTATTACGACGCAGAGCGCGAGTTGAGGGCGGTGACACCGTTTGGGTGGCGGTTTACGGCGACGCCCAGTCAGCGTTCGCGAATCGAGCAAGCGAAGAAACGTCAGAGAGACGCCGCTCGAGCGTTACGAGTCGAGGAGCGGAAACGGGACGCCGCGATGCGCGAAGCTCGTTCTGAGCTTGGTCTGTGGTCCGAGCTAGGCGTGGGCGACGCGAAGGCACTGTTTAAGCGAAGCTACGAGCGTGGGAAAGTGTTCGCGACGCGCTCGACTTTTTGGGACGGGTTACATTTGATGCTCCGCGGTAAGAGCGACGAATCGACGATATCGTTCCTGTTGCGATGGGCGTTTATCGCCGTGAGCAATTTCACGATGGGAATGCTCAGCGCGATATTCTCCTACGCATTTGCGTTGCCAGGGCTCATATCTTCATTTAGCACGTCGATTTGGTCCGGCGTGGCGTTCTTCCTCGTCGCGTTGGTTTCGGCCGTGAGCGTCGTCGCGAGTGTTCTCGCGCTCTTGTACGGCGGGGCCGCGGGCGGCACGTTCGCTCTCGTTAAATACGCCGGTCCAGCACTCGCTCGTCTTGACGAAGCGGAAGATAGACGCCGCGCTCGAATCGGGCAACGCGCGGCGTATGGCAACTACGCCCACCAGAACGCCCGACAGCGCTACCACGTTGATTGAAGTATGCGCGCTCTAGTGGCAATGAAGAATATAACAAAACGATCATCGCGCCACAATACGATTCCCCACGCGCCGCCGTCGTCGGCCCCGGTCTCCCAGCGCGCCGTCGTCGCCTCCCCAAACCGCACCTATCGAGATGTCGATCACCTATCGAGATGTCGATCAAACGAAAGTCGCACGGGCAGTCGCGGAGAACGATGACGATGAAATGTAGCGCCACGCCAACGATGAATATCTCATGTATCTATATTCTGTAAGCACTCCTTTTTTTAGGGTTTTGGTTTAGGGTTTAGGGTTTGAGAGATGAATACACAGCGGCTTGGAGAATGAGGAAAATT
>Ga0181605_10000667_pt1 | contig 34164 bp, 30 predicted proteins | sample 041ome_11_FD_148676 | JGI IMG/M metagenome (GOLD analysis project Ga0181605, IMG submission 148676) | Coastal salt marsh microbial communities from the Groves Creek Marsh, Skidaway Island, Georgia - 041411US metaG (spades assembly) | ecosystem: Environmental > Aquatic > Marine > Intertidal zone...
AATGCGATTTTGAACAATGGCTTCTTCATCGTCCAATACGTATTCATTGTTAAATGAATTTGAATAGAGCAATATTCCCACCAATGCCGGCAATAAGAGAAATGCAACCTTTTGCATAGTTGGGTTCATTCGCGAGCTTAGGACAATCGAATTAAGGCGAACAAGGCATAGTTCATCATATCCAAATAATTAGCATCCAAGCCTTCTGATATAATTGTCTTTCCATCGTTGTCTTCAATTTGCCGAGTTCGAAGGATTTTCATCAAAATAAGATCCGTCAGCGAACTCACCCGCATATCACGCCAAGCCTCCCCATAATCGGTGTTTTTCTTGATCATCAATTCTCGCGCTAGGTTCGCCTTGGTTGTGTAGAGCTCCTCGGCTTTTTCATAGGCTAAGTCTTGGCTATCACTAGCGCCCATTTCCAATTGCAATTGAGCCATAATGCAGTAATTCACGATACCGATGTATTCATCGACAACGCCCTCGCCAACTTTGTTCTCACCTGTTTCTTCAATGGTTCGAATGCGCTGAGCTTTGATAAAGATTTGATCAGTCAATGATTTGGGACGGAGGATACGCCACGCAGTGCCATAATCTTTTGTCTTTTTCAGGAAAATATCGCGGCATTTGTTCAGTGCTGCATCGTATTGTTCAAGGGTTTGTTCCATCTATATTCGCGGAATATGCGTGAGCCGCAAAATAAAGCTTTCCCTATCAAATCAACCCTGAATTGCGGTGGCAACTTATTGGATTTGTCAGAGCCCAAGGTCATGGCCATTTTGAATGTAACACCAGACTCATTTTTTGATGGTGGCCAATACTCAAATATAAATGCCGTCTTAAGACAAGTCGAAAAGCACATATCTGAAGGAGCTGCAATCATCGATATCGGTGCGGTGAGCACAAGACCAGGATCGGAAACTGTATCGATTAGTGAAGAATTAAACCGTCTTATTCCAGCCATTGACGCCATTTGCAGAACTTTCCCAGAGGTCATTATTTCTGCCGATACTTATCGCGGAAAAGTGGCAAAAAAAGCGTCAGAATCTGGCGCTACAATGATCAATGACATAAGTGGCGGGACGCTTGATCAAGACATGTTTAAGACCATTGCAGAGTTGCAGCTTCCTTATGTGATGATGCATATTCAAGGCACACCGCAAACCATGCAGATTAATCCAAGCTACCATGACCTTTTAACCGAAGTATTTGATTTCTTTAAAACACGGGTTCATGAACTTCAATCAATGGGTGCAAAAGACATTATCATTGATCTTGGTTTCGGATTTGGAAAAACATTGGATGACAATTTCGAACTACTAAAAAACATGCAAAAATTTCAGGTGCTCGGTTGTCCATTACTGGCCGGATTGAGCAGAAAAAGCATGATTAACAAAGTACTTGGAACCAAAGCCAAGGAAGCTCTAAACGGCACCACAGCCTTGAATATGCTAGCACTTCAAAACGGGGCAAACCTTCTCAGGGTGCATGATGTGAAAGAGGCTATGGAATGTATTCAAATTGCCTCCAAAATTTAATGGACTTCAAAGGGATGCGGTGTCTGTCTCATCAGACCTGAATAAGTAGACATTATCCGTCTTGGAATATTCTTCTTGGAATCTCCTGAAATCGGCAGTTTTCGATACAGGGCTTGCTTGGTCTTGTCTTTATATACATCCAATTCTATGACTTGAGAAAAAGCAATATTTGAATTCTCGAAATAGGTAATTAAGTAGAACTCACCTGTATCATATTCACATGCGAAGTTCATGATACTTGGATGCAATTGATTAGACGAAAAATCCATCTCATTGTTTCCAATACCAAATCTAAACATGGAGTTCAAAGATCTCAATTCATCACGCGTTTTCGGATCAAGTAAAGTCTCATCCTCAACGGAAAGCACCTCGATTTTATCAAAGTCCTTCCTTGCCGTTTTTAACAAAATCTCCCAATCGGCTAAACGATAAACCTCTCCATAATCCTTATCTCCACTGTACCTGTGGACCTCCAAAATAATTGGCATAAGCACAGTTCGATAGAGGTGCTGCTTCCCTGGGTCCAATAAATATTGAGCATAATACTGATAAAGTCCTCCCTCGGATATTTACTAGTTGAGAAACTCCTCTTCCATTTCATCATGATACACTTTCAATCGAAAGGCCTCTTCCAGCTTATTGGTCAATTCAAGGTCTTGCCGGATTGTATCATTTAACTGCGAGAAGGTAATATTCACTGGGAAAGGGTTTGACACCCTTCTGTCTGTCATTTTCAATACCGCCTTTACCAATTTTTTGGCCTCATCGGAACTGACATCCGCATTTGCTAACTGCACTTCTATTTCTTCATCAATTTTATATCCATCGCTAAGGACCCGTCCAAACACATAGTTGGCCGTATATTTTATTCGCTGTTGATCAAGGGCTTGCAACATCTTTTCCTGTATCTCCTTTTCATAAGAAGCACTTGTCTCTTTGAGTAGATAATGCCAACCGACATCTATTACCTCTCGAGACGCCCCTAATAACAGCAAATAATCGAATTTTCTCATTCGGGATAGATGCCTCCAACTATAGAATTCCTTGGATTCATTAGCTACTTCATCCTGTGGTTCGTATTGAACTATGGTTTTGAATCGTTCGGCTGGTTGAGGATGAGACGCGCAATACAAGATTGACGAAGGATCTGACCCTGTTTGAAAATGGTACTTGTCAACATCCCGAGCAAATAAGTGATAGAGCCTGGCTCCAAGAGAAACAGAATGATTCTGTTTTTTCATGTATTGGACAGCAAAATCATCAGCAATAGTCTCAAACTCTTGCTTGTGCTTTGGGCGCTTTAAAAATGGTGATTCTCCAACATAATAATGAATCCATACCACCCCAACGGATGCTGCCATGGCTACTACCGCAATATTTTCAACTGTTTGATCAATCCGTTTTTTAACATATGATAAATAGGGATGATGATGCTTGACGTGTGCTATTTCATGTGCTAAGATGAACCTTAGTTCATCCAGAGATTCAATGTCAGCAAGCATAGCCGCTGTAACAATGATTAGCCCACCCTCAGTGGCAAATATATTGTGGGTTGCATCATCAATAATCAAGACCGCATATTCGCTCCTTACCCCATCGCTTTGTGTGATCTCTTCGATTATTAGATAAATCTGATCCTCCCAATAAGTCCAATCCGATATTATTTTTCCATCGCCTTTAAGTTTCTGAACCAATCCTGCCAAATAGCTGGCATATTCTTGTTCATATTTTGGATGCTCACCACCCCCAATTTCCTGAAGCACCTTCGTTCTAAATTCTTCCTCGTTAAAAAGATCGAATGACAAAGACTCCGTAGTTTTTCGTTCAGCATTAAAATCAGCATCTCCGTTCTCCCAATCCCATTGGGCTTGAAGGGGCATACAATGCACCAGAAGTATCAGCGAGAAGAAGGCATATTTAATGGTCATAGATTAGACAGTAATTTCTAAATCACTTTGAATTCAGTTTTACCACGCGATTTCATGTGCTTATAGCTCTTCTTGATCCTTTTGGGAATGTACTTTGAATCACGCCTGTACTTTGATTTAGAAAACTCCAAATTCTGAATGACAGTTTCTCGGTACAAATCAACTTCTTGACATTGCACTAATGCACTTGTCTTACCCTCCACATAATCCACAAAGATTACATACCTCACTTCATTTTCGATGAGGTAGTTTGCTACGCTCGGCTCCACCTTAAGCAAGTTTAGGCGCTGCGTATTCGCCCTTCGTTTAAAGCCAAACAGAGAACACATCGCTTGCATATCTCGAGCCACTGTCGAATCAATTTTATCGGTTTGGCTAAAAGTCAACATACTCACATTTGGATGGTCTTCGCGAACTGTTTTTAGCAGATACTCCCAATTCGATTGTTTATCGCAATCCTTATATTCAACAGGCAAATATTTTCCGTTTTCCATCTCCATGTATAATGGAATGCATAGAGCCTGACTCATAGCTGTATTGCTTGGATCAAGAAGGTATTTAGCTAAGGCTGGATATTTTCCTCCATCGTTAATATAATCTCGGATGAAGTCTTCATCAATAGCGCGTTGATCTTTTCGACTTTCTAGATAAAACCGTTCTTCCAATTCACTTGCTTTACCTAAATCAGCCATTGCGTAATGACGCATTTCAGCGAAAGTCACGTTAAGAGGGAACGGAGCCCCGCCTTTAGAATCCGTCATTCTTAAAATAGCACGAGCAAACTCCTTTGCCTCATCTGTGCTCATATCCTCATCTGCAATTTGTTGTTGTAAGTCATTGTCAATTTTATACCCTTCAGTAAGCACACGACCCAAAAAATAATTCACTTGATAGCTTTCTCGCATTCGCTCCAAAGCTTTTAGCATTTTGCTTTTCACCATTTTATTGTCGTTATCCTTCAGCAGATAGTGCCATCCAACATCTACTACTTCTCGATAAGCCTTCTTTTCTAAGAGTATATCGAGCTTTGCCGCTCTTGCTCTTTCTCGCAATTCAATAAAACCATCAGGGTGTTTATATCTTGACGCGTCATTCTTACCATACGACTCATTCACAGCCACATACCTATCCAATGGATCCGGGTGGGTGCTACCCCAATTTGCATGCGAAGGGTCATATCCGAGACGATATTTCATTCGCTCCAGATCAGCGTTAAAGTATTTGTAAATTCTAGATCCATTCTCGACCGAGTAGTTGTGATCCAACATAGCCAACCCAGCAAAGTCATCCGCTTGGGTTTCTTGTCTGCGACTATTCGCCTTGAAATTACTAATGGCCATTCCTTGCAATGAGTAAGAAAGTACACTGCCAACGAGTCCTCCAAATACACCGCCAATAACAGCATAGGTCATCTGTTCTTGTCGCATTTTGCGATATTCTGAATAACCCAAAAAAGGGTGATGATGATGCACATGCCCCATTTCGTGCGCCAAAATCATTCGAAGCTCGTCCAACGTTTCGATATCCGCGAGCAAGCCAATATTCACCAATATTAAACCGCCTTCGTATGCTCCCGCATTTGTTGACGGATCCTTTAAGATGAAAATGGAATAGTCACGATTGAAAGATGATTTTGGAGCAAAATCTCGAACAATTTCATTGAGTACGTTTTCCCACTCAGTCCAGCCAAATATCAAAAAGCTGTCTTTTCTAAGTTTTTCTGGCACCGATGATACCTCCTTCGCATAATCCTTTTGCCACCCTGGATTTGGGTAACCCTGCAAATCCGTCAGGATATATTCATAAAGTTGTTGTGGATCATAGGCATAGGACGGAACGGTGTAGTCTGCCATTGAACCAGACTTTCGTTCCACATCAGGCTTAGACTCAGTTTTTGATTTATCCTTCTCCCAATCCCATTGCGCATGACTTGACATTGAAAAAGCAATGGCAAATAATTGAACAAGTAAAAACTTAAAATTCATGCCTGCAATTTAATATTCAATCCTAAGTCTTAGGTTCGTTCGACCCTAAAATCATCATTTCCAATTCCTACTCTGCATGTCACCTCGACCTATACAGGAGCTTTTTTTAGAGCAATTTGTTAAACGCAAAAGTCAATTAGCACTTTTCGATTCAGATTCCGAAGTGAAGTATGATGATTTCTCGAATTTGGTCTTTGGAATCGCAAAGAGGCTTGTGGAGGTGGACCAACAGCGCATCGCGGTCGCAACAAAACATGACTTCGAAACGTACGCTTCCATCATCGCTATATGGCTCACGGGCAAAACATACGTCCCTCTTGATTTTCGGGAACAGCAAATATCTCTAAGCCAAAAAATCAACGACCTAGATATTAGATTAGTTCTCAGCTCACACGATATTCATTTTGGTCCTGATGAGGTTGAAATCATTGGCACTCGTGGCATAAGCTCCTCGATACAAAGCAAATTTAATCTACCACATAGTGATCATCTTGCATATATCCTGAGCACATCTGGCACAACCGGAATTCCAAAATATGTTCCTATCAGCTATTCAAATCTGAATTGCTTCGTTGACTCGTTCCTTGATTTGGATCATGGACTAAAAACCGATGATCGGTTTTTGCAATTTGCCGATTTGAAATTTGATATGTCCATTATCTCCATCCTGATTCCATTGTGCATCGGTGCGTCCATCTGCATTTTGAAGGAAGAGGAAAATCGAAGTTTACATGCCATTAAATTGGCTCAGGAACACGCATTGACCACCCTTGTGTGTCCACCCTCTATGATCCATCTTTTAAAACCATACTTCTCAGAAATAAGCTTACCTCATTTGAATCATGTCTTCTTTGGTGCTGAGACATTGACCTATGATCTTATGACGGATTGGAGCCAATGCTCCCCCAATGCGACCAATTGGAACTTATACGGCCCAAGCGAGGCTGGAATATTCATTACTGCATATAAAATCAAAGAATTGAAGTCAGGTTCGGTGCCAATTGGCACTGCTGTTAAACATCAAAACGTGCTGCTTCATGACGCTAACGAACATGGCATTGGCGAGATCTGGGTGTCGGGTCCACAGGTATTCAATGGTTATTTAAGTGATAATGAAAAAGACGAGATTTTTGAAATGCACGAAGATCATTTATGGTTTAAAACCGGTGACTTAGCCTATCAAAACGAAGCAAATGAATTGGTCTTTGTAAAACGAAAAGACCGACAAATCAAATCACTTGGCATTCGGCAAAATCTAGAAGCAATGGAAAGCTCTGTTGCTAAACTGGCCGGAAATCGAATCATTCAGTGCAGGGCCTTTCAGCAGGAAAAAGGTTTAGTGATTTCGCTGGTTGAAATTGAGGGGCCCTACAATGAGGAATTGGTGAGTAAAATCAACCATTTGTCAAGTGATATTCGCCCTGCTAGAATTAAGTTTGTTGAATCCCTAAGTGAATGGCCGTGAAGAACATGATTGTGCAAAAAAACATGTTTGATCTCTTTGACCAGCTTCAGGTTAATTCAGATCTTAACAAAACGGTTAATCGGGGCTATCGTTCCGTTCAGAGTCCAATCAATTCTTGGCCAAATTATATCTACGACCTACAACTTGATCTCAATATAATTTCAGAAGTTAAGAATGAAATTCGAACTGGGAAGCATCCCAATTTCATCATTCTCAATGAAGAACAGCTAACTGAGTACAAAGAAGATCTGCAGAATGCCAAAATAATGCCAATTGCAGAATGGCCAATATTATATGCAGATAATTCACCCATACCTGCAAATCCCAGCAGCAGCCTTATTGATATTATTGAGGTCAAAAGTCAAAATGAATTAAATGAATGGTGCCGGGTTACCAGTAACTCATTTCATACGGTAGACCCTAGAATATGGAACGGAAAGGATGCTCATTATAGATTCTTTTTGGCGCGCCAAAACAATCAGGCCATAGCCACCGCAATGGTGTTTTGCAATTCAGCGAGTTCAGGAATCTATCACTGTTACACCGAGCCCCAATTTCGAAATCAAGGAATTGGTTCCGACTTATTCCGACACTGTTGGATTGAGGCACTTAAAAGTGCCGACCTCCCTGTTATGGCACAGGCGACTCAAAAAAGTGCAGATGCTTGGACGAGGCTTGGAATGCAAATTTGTGGTCATTTATATTTATTGAAGTTTACCATTTAGCCAATGTCCGAATCCGAAATATTACTTGAACTGCAACCGATATTCCAGTCTGTATTATCCAACCCGAGTTTGGTTGTGAGCACAGAAACCACCGCACACGATGTAGATGATTGGGATTCATTGAATCACGCCACATTAATTGCCAAAATTCAACGACACTTCAAGGTGAAATTTTCATTATTCGAGGTGCTTAAACTCAAAAAAGTGGGAGATATCATTCAGCTTATTCAATCCTCACAGGCCTAACATTGAATCCAGCTGGACCATATTTCATTGGCTTTCTTTTGGCAGTGGTGTTGGCGTATTATCTTGTACCGAATCGATTCCGAAACCATGTGATTTCCATGGCAAGTGTGGGGCTTCTTGCATGGATAGATTTATGGTTTGCAGGCGCTTTTCTTGTCGTCACTTTAATGAACTTTTCTGCTGCGATTTGGATTGATTCTAAACACCAATTAAAGCAGCGACATCAAGCTTTATTACTATCCCTACTCGGAAATATTGCCCTTTTGGTGGCCATAAAGCACAGCAACATATTTCACCGAATTGGTGATCTTTTTTCTAATTGGCTGGGTTCACCTAACCCCATACCCGCGTTAAATTGGATCCTACCATTGGGCTTTTCATATTATATGTTTCAGGCTTTGGGTTATCAATTTGAGGTGTATCGCAAATCACATCCCGCAGAAAAAAGCTTGATCAATTTCATAGCGTTCCTGGGTTTTTTCCCTAAAATTTTTGCCGGTCCGTTAGAACGATCAACGGGATTCCTACCTGCACTCAAAACCCCGAGGGTCCTTGAATACGATAATTTCAGTCATGGATTTCGGCTCATCCTATGGGGAGTATTCAAATTCATTGTCATATCCAATTGGATCGGATCTATCATTGAAACTTCCTATATCCCAGACAGCGAAACATCTGGGCTTTATATGATGCTCTCCATGGTACTATACACACTTCAGGTTTACACTGAGTTTAGTGGATATACTGACATTGCCTTGGGTAGCGGGCGACTTTTCGGGTTTCAGCTTACTCAAAACTTTCGACAACCCTTCCTCGCAAAATCACTTAGCGACTTTTGGCGCAGGTGGCACATATCCCTATCCACTTGGGTAATGGATTACATCTACACCCCACTTTCACTTTGGATTTCGCTGCGAATCAGCCCTAGAAAATGGGGGATAATGGCGTCCATTTTCATTAGCTTTTTACTCTTGGGAATTTGGCATGGAAGCAGTTGGAATTTTGTGATTTTCGGAATGATTCAAGGATCAATCTTGGCCATTGAAATTATAAGCCTGCGAAGCCGTAAAAAACACCTGAGCAATCCTCTGGGAAGGATAGCTGGTCACATCAGCACCATGGCCATCTTTGTGGTTTCTGCACAGTTCTTTAAGACGAACAACTATCATGAAACTTTAAATTGGTTCCGCAAGGCTCTGGATTTTTCTAACTCCAATTCCAGTCTGACTTTTGAGTATAATCAATGGCCAACTTATCATTTGATCGCCATTCTCATATTCTTCGTGTTCGATCAATTCGTTGTAAGGAACAACATCGAAAAATGGCTTGACAAACGAAATGCAGTTCTTCGTTGGCTATTCTACTCCTTGCTGATCTACGCCATCATTGCGGGAACTGAATCAAGTGTACAACCGCTTATCTATCAAGGTTTTTAATGAGAGTCTTGCAACGCATATCGCTCAAATTGATCGTACTCCTAGGCGTGCTTTTCTTGATGAATTGGGCATATTCGGAATGGCAATATCCCGAAGATCTTGAAAAGTACACACCCATGCATTCGGAGCTTGAATCCGCTCAATTGGCCGACAAAATTTACCTAGGAGATTGTTCTGATGTGTATTGTGGCTCAGCATGCGATTCAGACACCAGCGTTAGTGCCTTTCTTAAGATACTCATGAATGATCAAAAAATTGCAGCACTCAGCGCCAATGGATATCAACCATCGTCATACTTGACATTGATTAAGGCTTTAGATTCAAAAGTTGGAGAGGATAAAACCATCATTCTTACATTAAATCATCGTGCATTTGCGGACCATATTCTATTGGATTGGTATTACAAACCCATTATCGAACAGCAACTGTCTTTGGTTCAAACCAGAATACCTCTTTTAAACCGTGCGATGCTGACATTTTACGATCCTTCATCTAAGCGGGAGTCCCTCACATTGGCCAAAACCGAGCAATGGAAAAACACAAGCATCGAGATTAATGGGAAAACAAAAACCATAGCAATGCTTATGGAAAAGGCAGCAGGTGATTCTGTTGCCACCAGTTATTTAGAGGACTTTGCATTTGTTATGGGAGAGGCTCAGCGTGAACAATTGGCTTTGTTTAATGACATCATTCACGAAGTGAAATCTAGAGGTTGGAAAATGGTAATACACTATGTTCCAATCAATCTAGACGGCTTATCCCATGAAAAACACTCTTGGTTAAAAGACCACGCCCTAGAACAAAGACAGATTTTACTGCAACACTTCAAAGCAATGGATGTGCAGGTGCTTGATCATTCCACACTTTTATCACAAGACGACTTTTTAGGAATCAAGTCAAACTCACACTATACTGCCAACGGAAAACGAAAATTAGCTTTGGGGCTGTCCACGGCTTTAAAAGTACCCGTGGAATGAATGTTTTAATAAACAATCAAATTCTAACTTTGGCCGCTCTTAAAAAGCGATCCTTATGGCTGTTTATTTAGATTTTGAGAAACCAATCGAAGAACTTGTGGACCAATTGGAAAAGTTGGAACAAGTCAAAGAAAAGAGCAAACTGAAGTCGCTAGACGCGATCAAAGAGCTTGAAGCGAAGGTGGTTTCCACTCGGAAAGAGATCTATAAAAAACTGACTCCTTGGCAAAAGGTGCAAGTCAGCCGTCACCCAGAACGTCCTTATACATTGGCATACATAGATGCCCTTACAGGTGGCGATTTCATCGAGCTACATGGCGATCGCGGGGTACGCGATGACAAAGCCATGGTAGGCGGATTGGGCAGCATTGATGGTAAGACATTCATGTTTGTTGGACAGCAAAAGGGCATCAACACCAAAATGCGTCAATACCGAAACTTCGGAATGGCGAATCCTGAAGGATATCGCAAAGCCTTGCGTTTGATGCGAATGGCAGAGAAATTCAACAAGCCAGTGGTTTGTTTCATTGACACTCCGGGTGCATTTCCAGGTTTAGAAGCAGAAGAGCGCGGTCAAGGGGAAGCAATCGCGCGAAACATTTATGAAATGTTCAACTTGAAAGTTCCTGTAATCGCTGTGGTGATTGGAGAAGGAGCTTCTGGTGGGGCACTTGGAATTGGCGTAGCTGACAAAGTATTGATGATGGAATACACTTGGTATTCTGTAATCTCTCCTGAATCTTGTTCATCCATTTTATGGAGAAGTTGGGACTTTAAGGAGCAAGCAGCCGATGCTTTGAAACTGACTGCTGACGATATGCTGAAAAACGGCTTGATCGATGGCATCATTAAAGAACCAGTGGGTGGTGCGCACACCAATCCCTTGGAAGCTTTTGAAAACGTAAAAAAGGAAATATTGACACAATATGACTCCTTGAAGCGCATCAAGCCTGAATTGCGCACCAAAGCGCGAATCGACAAGTTCAGCAACATGGGCGTATACGTAGAAGGATAAATCCTTATTCCATTTTTTCCTCATTCTTGACTCAACTCACTCGGTATATTCGTGCCGATGAGTCTATCCTGGAAAAAATACACGCTACAGTTTAAGCAGCCCAGCGGCACTTCGCGCGGAGTACTTCGCAGCAAAGACTCTTGGTTTTTAATCTACCAAGACCCGCTGTTCGAAACCCCCATCCTTGGGGAGTGCAGTGTCATAGAAGGACTCAGTCCAGATCCTATAGAGCAGATAGAAGGCAAACTTGATGAGGTTTGCAAACTCGACATTCACGACAATGACATCGATCTAGACGACTTCCCCTCTATTCTTTTTGGGCGAGAGATGATTCGGATGGAAATCGCTAGAAGGATTGAAAACAAACCCTCAAAATTCGAACTGGGAAAAACAGGAATCCTAATCAATGGACTCATTTGGATGGGCGACATAGATTTTATGAAATCTCAGATCCGAGAAAAAGTGAAATCTGGATTTGCTTGCATCAAAATTAAAATAGGCGCCATCGATTTTGAATCTGAATTGGATTTGCTTCGCTGGATCCGGACTGAATTCAGTGCCTCCGAATTGGAATTGCGTGTGGATGCCAACGGAGCATTCGCAGCTGCCGATGCACTGGAAAAATTGAAGCGACTCAGCGAGTTTAGCTTGCACTCCATCGAACAACCCATTGCCGTGAATCAATGGGAAGAGATGGCGCAACTCTGCGCTGAAACTCCCATCGACATTGCGCTGGACGAAGAACTCATCGGACTGAATCCGGGTCGAATGGCATCCATGATGGACACCATTAAACCACAATTTATCATTCTTAAACCAAGCTTGATTGGTGGATTAATGCGATCCAGTTACATCATCCAACTTGCAGAAGAACGCGGCATCGGATGGTGGTTAACCTCTGTCCTCGAAAGCAATGTCGGACTGAACGCCATCGCACAATACGCGGCTTACAAAACCGTTAGTATGCCACAAGGACTCGGCACTGGTGGATTATACATCAACAATCTCGATTCTCCTTTATATATTCAAGGCCAATTTTTGTTTATGCACCCCGAACACAAATGGAACTTAAACCCTCTACTATCATGAGCGATTGGAGGGATTTCAAGTCACTAAGTATTAATGGAACCAAGCGTTCTTTGCAAGGGTGGCGCGCCTATGCGCAGCAACAATTGCAAGAAGGTTATGGAATTGGCAACCTGGAGGAAATTCTAGAATTTGTTGTCGATTGGAGCAACCGAAAAGAATGGGTAGAGGCGCGCACCTCTGGCAGCACAGGCCGACCTAAAAACATCAAGATCAAAAAGGAGCAGATTTTGGCCAGTGCTGAACGCACGCTGAACACGCTGAATTTGAAGTCTGGTGATAGTGCCCTGCTCTGTTTACCCAACCGATTTATTGGTGGAAAGATGATGATTGCTCGCACCATCATAGGCGACCTGGACCTGTATATCACAGACAATACCGCCAAACCTGAACTTCCTGCTGGAATCAACATGAGTTTTGCAGCCGTTGTGCCGTATCAAATGAGCTCCATAACTAAGGACACAGAGGCAATAGCTCGTTGGCAAAAAGTGGAGAAAATCATCATTGGTGGTGGTCATGTAGATAACACCTTGGAGGCAAAACTTCGTGAATGGCCCAATGAGATCTATGAATCTTTTGGGATGACAGAAACCATATCGCACGTAGCGCTGAGGCGCATCAGTGGAACCAAAGAACGAGAGCCATTTAAAATATTGGAAAGCATTGATGTGGAGTTGGACGATCGCGGCTGTTTGGTCATTCACTCTGAAGCATTGCCCACCAACCCTACAATCACCAATGACATTGTTACTATGGTGGACGATCGATCGTTTCATTGGATGGGACGGGCCGACAACCTCATCAATAGCGGTGGGGTCAAGATCATTCCAGAAGTGTTGGAAAAGATCATCAAGCCCTTGTTTAACACCCGCTTTTTTATAGCCGGATTGAAAGATGAAGACTTGGGCGAGCGAGCAGTGCTGGTTTTAGAAAGCCAGCCATTGTCTCCGATGGACGAAGAAGAAATCATGAACGACATGCGCAATGATTTAAGTAAGTATGAAGTGCCAAAAGAAGTGTGCTACGTGGATGAATTTGTGGAGACCGAAAACGGGAAGATCAACCGCAAAAAAACGGTGAAGCTGATTGGGCAGAATGTAGGTTAAGCGCATGGCTTTTGCAGATCGAATTTGCAAAAAAAACATACCTTATATAAGGCTATTTTTCTCTGGTATATCAAAGACTTAGGGCAATGAAGATTGAAAAAAACCTTATTCTACATATTTATAATTGTTAGCCACAAGAAATGAAAAACATGAATAAAAAAATAAGGTTAGGAATTGTATTAATTATTATCGGTCTAATAGGAATTACCTCAATTCTTACGATGAATCTTCCAATTCCCCCAGAAGTAGAGGGTATTTTAAAAGATAGATTTACTCCCCAGCAGATAAAACTATTGACCTTAATCAATCCAACAATAATGTTAATTGTTGCTGTACTTATTGGAACTATTCTTTATCAGAAGGTAAACCTGAAAGTACCAATAATTGAAAAAATGATAGGAGTCGAGAATGATAATTTGAACATTTCTAATATTCTTAAATATGGCGTTTTAGGAGGGGTTTTATCAGGCATCTTATTAAGTCTTGTTGGATTAATCTTCAATCCAATCCTACCAAGCGAGTTTTTAGAATTAGGAGAATCAATTAAACCAACCTTAGCAGCAAGATTTTTATATGTAGGATTAACAGAAGAAATTCTTATGCGATTTGGGTTAATGACATTGATAGTTTGGTTAGCATCTAAAATATTTATGGGAACGAAACCCGTTGTGTATTGGATTGGAATAGTAGTGGCTTCAATAATTTTTGCACTTGGGCATTTTCCAATCGCTTATCAAGCAGTTGAAAATCCATCAATTGGATTATTAACTTAAATAGTAATTGGGAACACAATTGGCGGACTAATATTCGGCTGGCTTTTTTGGAAAAAAGGATTAGAAAGTGCCTTTTTGGCTCACATATTTGCTCACGTAATTATGGTTATGGCAGAACCAATGTTAAATTAAAAAGTAGCCAATGGCCAACAATGTATATGAAATCATTGCTCCCATTCTGTCGCTACGCTTCAAATACTAACCGTTGTAAACTAAATGCTATTAAATCTCTTCTTTCACATCCGAATTCCAGATTTGTAATCTTCATTTTGATAGGACTAAATGTAGGGCTAACCCAATGCAAGAAAAGGCCATTCAACCCACGCAATGAACACATTGGAACTTGGGAGTTTAAAAGAAAAACAATGACTTCAACGGTTATTGAAATGGATTCGAATCTTAGGCCTATTGCTTACGATAGAGAAGAATGTGAATTTGAGTTGATGTCGAGTGAAGGCAGGATTCGCTATAAGAGGAAAGACGAGCTAAAAATCGATTATTTCAATAATGATAATTGGTCTGAATACCATGTTTCTAAAAATGGCATCATCGGATATAATGAAGAGGATTCGCACAACGAAAAAGTCACGCAGCTAAGGGGTGAATTTCTGAGTAACGATTCGATGTATATTACATTAACACACAGCTACAACTACTCCACCACGGTTACCACCATTTCAGGAAAGAAGGTAGATTAATACTTCAACCAACTTCATTATAATTGAAAATCAGACCTATTCATCCCACTCACAACAAAGCCCTCGCAGCCTTGATCTGGCAAGTTTTTGAAGAGCATAGCGCTCCCCAAAAACCGATGAATGCATGTTCCGTGTCTTCTAATTATTCACGGTTTATTTTTCCAAACCAATTTCATCCAGGGACAAAGCACACATCGACTCATTCTTTAAATAGAATTGTATTTTCCGTCATTCAAAAAAGAGGCAGGTCAAAGCCATAGATCACCGGAATTTGTATGGTTGGCCTTCCACGCTAATTTTCAGTTTGAAAAACATATATACAACATAGGATGCGCAGGATTCTTATTCCCACAGATTTTTCGGATATAGCAGAAAATGCACTGAAGTATGCCATTGAAATCGCTGCCAAATTTGATGGTGAGCTGCTTTTATATCACGTTTATTCCATGAACAAAAAACTGGATTACGATTGGGATTTTCCGGAGGATGAGCAGCCTTATGTCATGGATTTGGAGCGCAAAATGAACAATCTAAAGGGAAAGTATAAAGAGGAGTTTAAACGAAAAGGAATATCGATCGAAACCAAAGTAGAAGAGCATCATATTTTTACGCTATTTGATACTTTGGTTAGAAAGCATGAGATTGATTTGATCATAATGGGTAGCCAAGGTGCTACAGGCTTGGAAAAAGTGGTTTTTGGCAGTGTGGCCGCTCAAGCATTGGACCTAGCGAAAGTGCCCGTAATAGTGGTGCCCCCCTTATATGAATATCAAGCTATTGATAAAATCGTATGGGCTACTGACCTCAACAGTGTATCTGCAAACACTCTTGCGCCTATGCAGGAATTGGCAGTGCGGTTTAACGCTCATTTGACCATTCTAAATATCAATACGGGAGAATCAAAAAAGAAGTCAAGTCACCAAATAGAATCCTATCTGCAGAATGTAGAAACCACCTACCAAGAAGCACCACTTTCTGAAAGTATCAACCAAAGCATCAATCTTTTCATTAAAGCCATGAAATGTGACCTATTATGCATGATCCGAAGAGAGAAAGGGTTTTTCGAATCCCTTTTTCAGACAAGCATCACCAAAGAGCAGGTTTACAATACTCAAACCCCATTTCTTGTATTACCTGAAGCATAACGCACAAAACTCCATTTAATACTTCTAATTGATATATTGACGGCCTATCAAAAGCTGAAGATTATGGAAGCAAGCAAAATGCTGAATTACATAGAAGACGTATTAAAAAATATGCCAGCGGCATGGTTGAATTTAACGACCCACCGGCTTGATGTTTATAATGAAGAATTGGCTAAAGCCCAATTCCTAGAGCAGTTTGAAAAACTATATGATGATGACAATGCCCAAGCGGCTGCGCTGAATGAACTACCCACTGCTTACGACTATATTCGACTAGGTCACCCACTGTCCTGCGTGCTGGAATGGGTAATCGCAGGCTTAAATAATCTCAAAGCAGAAAATGTCATTTGCTTTTCGTCTAAGACGACTCCGATTTTGGCTGTTCTTAGGAAAAACTTACTGACTCATAAAAACACACAGATCGTTTATACGGGTGAGATGCCCAAGAATTTTGACGCTGATATAGTAAAACGCATTTATGGATATGACTTTGAGTTGAAGCAGGTTGAAAAATCTGAAGATATTCCTGCGTTCAACGGCAGCACGATTTTCATTTCACAGCAAGATAAAATCGGTGATTTTAAACTCGCTCCGAATGTTGATTTCTTCCTTGGTCTTTATGACCACTTAGGCAGTATCCTACTGGTCAATGGCGAGCAAAATGAAAGCTATATCTCAGAAATTCAGCATGTAAGAAGAAGAGAGACCATTGCAATGACGCCATCCAATACCTTGGTCGCCCTCAACCGTTTAGTGGATAGATCCTCTGAGATGAAAGAGCTTGATAGCGCAGAAGTCAATAAATCGCTCGTTTTGGAATCAATTCGAAAAATTACTGGGACAAATGTAGAGGCTGTTGTTGCCTCCAGTGGGCTTTCCATGCAATATGCCATAGTCATGGGGCTGGTTCACCATGCTGTAGATAATCATCCTGGAAAAGCGATAAAAATTATCGTTCCTCCTAATTGTTATGGTGGAACCAACGACCAAGCAAGACGTGTTGCTGCCAGCATTAAAAATGTAGAGGTAGTGGATTTACCAGTGGATGGTGATCATAACATGGTTCAAAGCATAGATATGGTGTTAGATCAAGTTGCGCGCGAAGATGCCATTCCTTACATCATCGCTGAAATTCCAACCAACCCAAGAGTTGAGGTTCCCGATCTCGTCAAACTCAAAGAAGTTTTGAGCAAAGCACGTAAGACCGGCAGCGGTGATCTCGCGATCGACCCTGTATTTATTTTAGACCAAACATTTTGTCCGAACGTTCACTTTTTGGGTGAAGACGATATGCTTTCCACGGTTAGAACCATTGCTTATGTGAGCGGATCTAAGTTCCCAAGTGGCGGAAAATGCACTGCCGGCTATTGTGTAGCCAATAAAAAAGCAGCAGCGTTGATGGACAATATTACATTGCATCTGAGCCTTTGTGATAATGAGGCTACTGATCTTCAATTAGAAATACTGGCCAAACAACTGCCTTCCATGAATCAAAGGATTCATGACGCTTATTTGAATACGCGTGAGTTTGTGAACTATATCCAAGAAAAACTACCCACAGCGAAAATCAATTTTGTGTCAGAAGAACTCGCGGCTGAAGGATTTACTCCCTCAGTGTTTTCTTTGGATCTTCCTACCAAAGGAAATTCGGATGAAGAGCGCGAAGCATACAAGAGAGTGTTAAATCTTAAACTAATCCATTTAATGATCAATGAAATCCCCAATGAAAGCAAATACTGCGTGAGTTATGGGCAGTTAAAAGGATGTTATTGGACCATTCCCGCTACATCTACACAAGGCACAACAAAAGAAGGTGACAAGGATTATATAGCTCGTGTATCGCTTTCTCCAAATATGGATCTAGAGCTTCATAAGAAAGTGTTTGCAGATTTTGTTGCTGGAATCTGAAACGCGAATGGCGATGATATAAAACGTCCTTACGTGTCTTATTATCCTCAATGTAAAAATGGCACATTAAGGCACATACCTGAACGAATACATGTGGTGAAGATCACAAAAACGTGCAAATATTGGTGAGAATTTCGGATTTCTATTGAACTGTAATCTTTGTCGGAGTCGCCATGTTTTCATCTCTGATCAACACCGTGTAGATTCCCTTTCCATGAGCACTCGAGTTCCATGCTGCCTGGTGTGTACCTGGAAGTAAAAACTCATCTTTTAAGGTTTCTATTTTTCGCCCCAACATGTTATACACCTCTACAGTAGTGTTAGCCCCTACAAGCACTTCAAAAGATATGTAAGCTATGTCTGAAGTGGGATTTGGAAAAATTTTCACATTGCGATTTGTCGCTAGATTTTCCTCTATCCCAGTTGGGTAAATATCGATCCAATCACATGTTATTCCGCAGCTTGTTCCCGTTTCGTCCTTCAAGGTCAAACAAACACTGTATTCGTCAACCTCACTGTATTGATATATTGGATTCTCTGATGTGGATATGGCACCATCGCCAAAACTCCATTCTTGCTGTGAATAATTACCGGTTGAAGTATTAGTGAAGTTGACCGTCTGGCCTTCGCGAATCCAGGTAAAACTTGGGTTGCAAATCAGGGTACCAGAAATATTGACCTCCTGCGAATCTATGTCGCAGAAAAGGCCATCAGCATCAAAGGCCCATAGCTTGACCATGTATGTTCCAGATGCAGTATACAAATGCACTGGATTAGTTTGCGTGGATGGTGCAGTTCCATCGCCAAAATCCCAGCTGTAACTCACAGCAGAGCCACTAGAATTATTGTTGAACGTAGTCGTAAACTGATTGACGGATGCTATGAAGGCTGCGTCACAAGGCTCAGAAACTTCAATGGTAAACTCTGCAACCGCGCTATCACAAACATTTCCACCTTGAGTCAAGCCACGAAGCACTGCCGTGTAGGTGCCATTGCCTTGGTAGATATGTGTTGGTGAATTAGTAGTTGAAGTCTGACCATCTCCAAATACCCATTGGTAGCTTATTGCTCCTGTAGAATTATTGGTAAACACGACAGAAGATCCATTGACAGCATAATCGAAATTTATATTACAGTCACTTACTGAGTTTAAATGCTTTTGCACAGAATTCAACACTTCATTCCCATCACTTCCACCTGCGTCAAACATGGACACAAAAGCAACCACAGAAATTCGATCTTCATCATATCCTGATGGCAGTGTGTAGCTATAATCCTCAGAATAACTATTCCCAGATATGACCGAATTTGGAATTATTCCATTATCTCCTAAGTAGTAAGATAGAGCTTTACGCATCACGTTGTGGTGAGAGTAATTGTTGATTATAACAGGTGAGTTATAAAACATATGCCCAGAACCGCCAGCACCAGTGCCTTCTGATGAATAATAATAATTATCTTGTGGGTAACCTGTAACACTATCTTCTATGACGAATATATGCAATCGCATCGCACCCGTTACCGAATTTGTAAAATCAACAGACACTGTCGCTTCCAGCTCTCTTGACGTATGATTGTATGTCATTTCAATATCCAAGACACAGGGAGCACTCAAATTGTACTCTGATGCTACATGCGAATACCATAGAGCTCGATTCATTTCCCATACTGTGCTATTCGTGCCAAACAACTTACGGTCAATTGTTCCTGATGGATATCCTGTTTGATTCAAGAAGTCTGCGATTCCATCACCTTCAGTATTATCCATTCCATCTGAGTTATGATAGCTAATGCCTACCAACTCCGGATAATCATTATAAATGGGAGCCAACCGATGAGGTAGATCAGTAGCCCAGCCTGTCCAAGCTCCAGTGACATCTTCGAACAATACATTTCGTGGCGACTGCGCTCGCAGAGCCATTGAAAAGGACATTGTCAGTGCAATTAGTAAGAATCGTTTCATAATCAATTGACATTTATGTTTGAGAACAAATATTAATGTCAATTGATAATATGAAAGTCGGCACTTTGGATTTTAGACCTCCGTATTCTAATTATTCAAAACACAGGATGCAGTTTTCTGGTGTGTCCTTGGCATGGTAAAACAATAGAAAGAGCACATTTGTATCAAACAACCATTACATGAACCCACAAATCGATGAACTGATCCGAAACTCCAAATCTTGGAGACTTGAAATGGAGGCTTTGCGCCATATTTTATTGCATTGCGGATTGACGGAAGAGTATAAATGGAAGCAAGCTTGTTACACTCATCACGGTAAGAACATCGCTATCATAGGTTCGTTTAAGGACTTTTGTGGCCTGGCTTTTTTTAAGGGTGTGTTGCTAAAGGATGAAGAAAAGCTGTTGGTAGCAGCTGGCGAAAACTCACAATCTTCTCGTTTGTTCAAATTCACCGCGGTGGATCAAATTCATGCGATGGAAGCTACAATCAAGGCTTACATTTTTGAAGCCATCGAAGTAGTAAAAGCGGGTTTAAAGGTGGAGTTCAAGAAAAGTAAGAATCTTGATTTCCCAGAGGAGCTCCTACAAAAAATGGATGCCGAACCCGTTTTTAAGGCTGCCTTTGAATCGCTGACACCGGGGCGCCAACGCGCCTACAACCTGTTTTTCTCAGGAGCTAAACAGAGCACCACGCGCACTGCTCGTATTGAAAAGTATGTAGATCGAATCTTAAAGGGAAAAGGGATCAATGACTGCGTATGCGGCCATTCAAAACGGATGCCCAATTGCGATGGGTCGCATAAGTATATAGAGGTATATAAATAATTACCCCTTCCTCCTCGCCTGCTCCTTCAAGATCATGCTGAATTCCTTGCCCATTTGTCCTGCAATGGCGGTATTCTCTTTTGCTCGCCTGATTAGGTAAGGCAAAGTGAATTTCACCGGTCCATATGGCAAGTATTTGCTCACATTATATCCCTCTGCAGCCAGGTTAAAACTCATATAATCACTCATCCCGTAAAGCTGGCTGAAATAGATATTAGGGTGATTGTTCTGAAGTCCTTTGTCCTTCATCAAGTGAGCCAGGTATTGGCAACTGTATTCGTTGTGAGTGCCCGCACAAAACTCCACCCAATCGATGTTCTCGATACTCAGCTTTAAGGCTGCGTTGTAGGCTTCATCTGTTGCTGCCTTGCTCGGTTGGATTGGAGTAGGATAACCTTTGTCCTCAGCACGCTTGTTTTCCTTGTCAAGATAGGCGCCACGCACAATCTTCATTCCCACTTTGAAACCGCTTATTCTCGCCTTGTCGATGAGGTTTTCAAAATAGGCAAGTCTATCATGGCGAAACATCTGAACGGTTTGAAATACAATGGCTTTGTCTTTATTGAACTTTGCCATCATCGATTCCACCAAGCGATCAATCGCAGGCTGCAACCAGCTCTCTTCTGCATCCACATAAACCGGTACACCAGCATCGTAATTTGCTTGGCAAATACGTTCAAACCGTTGATGTAAAACTCCGCTCAACACCTTTTCAGGATCGGTTAAATCTGTACCCGTTGATAAGCGCTCTAACAATCGATTGGACGCGATGCCGCTGATTTTCATGCACGTGACGGGTATGTGAGGATTCTCCTTCGCAATGCTCACAATGCGAATAAGTTCCTTTTCTGTTTTTGCAAATTCCGACTCTGATTCCTGTCCCTCCACGGAGTAATCGAGGATTGCGCCAACCTTGTTTTCGCCCAGTTTAGTAACTACCGAGAGTGACTCGTCAATCGTTTCACCGCCACAAAACACTCGAAAAACCGTAGGCTTTGCAGCCCAACTCACCGGAAAATTAATCTTCATAGCCAATTCGGCCAACGATGTGGAAATCCCAGTCAGAGCGGGGCTATTCATCAATCGAAAAATCCAATAATTGAATCGAAGGTCGCTGTCATTAAGGTGCGCAAAGGCCTTGGAAGTATCGTCAAACTTGACGGGAGAGTCTATTTTTCGCGGCTCCATATCGATCACATATTTAACATCGCATCAAGCGTGTTGGTAGATACCGAATGATAGTTTGGTCGTGCTTTTATATAAATGGCTTTTGCGCGCTCCATACTAGGATCGGCAGCCACTAAGGCTCCATAAATGGGAGTCAAAAATTTTCTTCGACCCACTCTAATTAAAAACTCCTCAATGGCACCATCGGCTGGTACGTAGTCATTTTCAATGGCAATTACAAACCACTCTGCCGCTATCTCACTATTACCCGTTTTTGTGAAACCAAAGGTCTTGTCCAACGCTGCCAAATTCTCTTGGCTGACTTCCGATGGCATTTTCCTCAAGAAGTGAAGCCATTGGTGTGTAGTCCAATTGGTTGTATCAATAGTAGCCGCATTTCCTGAAGCTAAAAAAGAATCCAATTGAGCTTCCACTTGCGCAAACAAGGGCGATTCAACCTCCACCACATTCGATGGAATTCCAGGCTCATATACCCACTGCTTTACTTTTAATTCTGCATACTTCTCATCACTCCCATCTAAGAGTTGAGATTTTAAATTGGTCAAGAATTGCTCGGTCGTCATGGTCTTGAAAGCATTGCCAGTGAAGTGATTCTTCAAAAACACATCAAACTTTTCGCGTCCTACATTATCCTCCAGTGTACGCAGTAGGTAATATCCTTTCTCATAGGCAATATCACTCATACCATCGTCTGGGTCGCGGTTATCCAAATCCAACTTTAACTTGGTGTCGTTTGGCTTATCCGAGAACTCCTCTAAGGTGTGTTGCAAGTCTTGCCAACCCAATATGGCCAACATGTTTGCGTAATCTTTCCCATAGACATCTTCCATGATTCTACGCTCAAAATAGACGGTAAACCCTTCGTTGAGCCAGAAGTCATTCCAAGTGCTATTGGTGACCAAATTACCGCTCCAGCTATGCGCCAATTCATGCGCAACCAAAGCTGTCAAAGAACGATCTCCTGCTAAAATGGTGGGCGTAGCAAAAGTCAATCGGGGATTTTCCATTCCACCAAAAGGAAAGCTTGGAGGCAGCACAATCACATCGTATCGTTCCCAAGCATACTTGCCATATAACGCTTCTGCCGATTCCAACATTTTTTGCATGTCTGCGAATTCATAAGCCGCAGATTCCAGCACAGATGGCTCCGCATATACTCCGGTTTCTTCTCCAATGGGAGCAAATCGCAAATCACCTACGGTTAATGCCATTAAATAGCTAGGAATAGGCTGTTTCATCTCAAAGTGATACACTCCAGTCGAATCAATCTCTGTCGGATTAGTAGCGCTCATCAATGCCATCAAATCGGTTGGCACTTTGACTGTAGCCTCATAAGTATATCGAATGCCCGGACTGTCTTGACAGGGCAACCACGTTCGCGCCAGAATAGCTTGAGATTGTGTGAACAAAAAGGGATGCTCCTTGCCTGCTGTTTGTTGTGGATTCAACCATTGCAATGCTTCGGCCCCTTCAGTAGTAGCATACTCAATGGCCACTTGGTTAGAAGTATCTCCCACTTCAACCTCCAACGGTACGCCCATAAATTCTTTTTCAGGACCTAACCACCAATTCTTGGTGATGATGCCATCCACTCGTACCTCTTTGATGGTCAAGTTTCGCGTGTCAAAAACGATTCGGTTTTCGCCTTTGGTGACTTCAATATCATAAGCGGCCAATCCACTGATGGCCTTAGACTCAAAATCAACAGCAACGTCTAGATTTAAATGCTTTACCACTGCTTTATTTGGCTGAGCAAAACTGTGGATGGGTGTGGCATAAGCGGGCTCCTGAGGTTCTTCCACCACCTCTTTGGGTTCATTGGAACAAGCTCCGAAAATCAGGGACGAAATGACAAGTAAGGAAATGCGTTTTATCATGAATACAAATTGGTGGACGAAAGTAAGTTTCAGAGCGAAGTTTAAAGTGATATACCGTCCACAATCAAAAAATCTTACCCGGATTTAAAATCCCATTTGGGTCAAATACCTTTTTAATAGAGCGCATCAAGTCTAAGTGTGATTCGGAAAACATGATGTCCATGTAGTCCTTCTGTACCAAACCTATGCCGTGCTCGCCAGAAATTGTTCCACCCAGTTTCTTGACCATTTCGAACAACTCTCGAATCCCCACTTTGATGGTTTTGTTCCAATCTTCATCGCACATCTCATCGCGCAGAATATTGACATGTAAGTTGCCATCGCCTGCATGACCGTAGCACACGCTTCGGAATCCGTAAAGCTTACCCACTTGTTTCACCACTTTCAAAAGTTCTGGAAGCTGATATCTGGGCACTACGGTATCTTCCTCTTTATACACACTTTGCGCTTTGACCGCTTCACCCACTCTTCTGCGCAATTTCCACAGTTGATCTTTTTTCGCCTGGTCCTCGGCAAACAAAACTTCGCCACAATCAAATTGCTCCACCACCGCAACAATGCGCTCGCAGTCCATCATCAGCGCATCCAATTCATTCCCATCTACCTCAATCAGCAAATGTGCTTGTTCATCTGGGCCAAGGGGCACGGGTTCTTCTCCAATAAAGTCCATGGCATAAACGATGGCATCGCGTTCCATAAACTCCATTCCCGAAGGAATGATCCCAGCCTTGAAAATGGCACTGACTGCCTCGCAGGCTTTTTCAGCCGAATTAAACGGCACCAGCATCAACAAATCATGGGTAGGGTGCGGAATCAAGCGCATGATAATTTTTGTGATCACGCCTAAAGTTCCTTCACTGCCAACCATCAATTGAGTCAAATTGTAGCCAGTGCTATTCTTTAAGGTATTGGCTCCTGTCCAAATAACTTCACCACTACAAAGCACTACTTCAAGGTTCAGCACATAGTCTTTGGTGACGCCATACTTAACTGCTTTGGGCCCACCTGAATTCTCGCTTACGTTTCCACCAATGAAGCAGCTGCCACGACTGGCTGGATCAGGAGGATACATCAACCCTTTTTCACGCACTGAATCCTGAAAAACTTGCGTAATGACCCCGGGTTCGACCGTAGCTTGTAAATTCTGTTCATCAATATCAATGATTCGATTGAAGCGCTCCATGCTCAATCCGATGCCTGCATTTACAGCTAAAGCACCCCCACTCAGTCCTGTTCGGGCTCCAATGGGCGTGATAGGAAAACCATGGGCATTCGCTAATTTCATAATAGCACTCACTTCCTCCGTGTTGGCCGGTTTCACCACAACGGATGGAGGAAAACTGAAATCTTCCGTTTCATCATGTCCATATTCAATGCGCGTTTCCTCGTCCGTAAACACGAATTCTCGACCAGAAATCCGGATCAATTCATCTACAATCTGATTCATGATTCAATATTAGGGAACAAGCCATCTAATCTCATCTCATTATTCCGAAATCAATGAACCAGTTATCACCAAATCAATAGATTGGAAATCTGTTGGCCATAAAAACGTTCAATTCTATACTTTCGACAGCCCTTATAAAACACGATTCATGACATTACGATCCATCTTTTCGCTGTCCTTGACACTGATCATTCTCTCAGGAACGGCACAGCAAATCACCTTGGAAGACATTTGGAAAAATGGAACATTTAGACAGCAATCAGTCTATGGCGTTCGATCCATGAACGATGGCGTGCACTACACCAGCATGGACCGCACTGACAATGGTGTGGAGATCAACCAATACTCCTACGAAACAGGAGAGAAAGTAGCTACCTTACTTACTTCCGCAGAAATGGCATCGATGACCGGCCAGGAAGAATTTGACCTCGAGGGTTACGAATTCTCTCCTGACGAAAAGAAAATGCTGATCCGCACAGAAACAGAAAACATCTATCGTCATTCTACCATTGAAAACTACTACCTGGTGGACTTGGGCGCAAAATCAGCCATGAAAATCTACTATGACCTGAAGCAACGTCATGCTAGCTTTTCACCCGATGGAAGCAAAATCGCTTGTGTGGTTGAAAACAATATCGTCATCATTGAACCTGCACAAAGCAAAACAACCACCATCACGAAAGACGGTGCGATGAATCAAATCATCAACGGATATACGGATTGGGTGTATGAAGAAGAATTTGCTTTTGACAAGGCGTTTTTCTGGTCACCTGATGGGAGTAAGATTGCCTATTACAAATTCAACGAAGACAACGTTCGCCAGTTCAACATGCAATCGTTCACCGATTTGTATCCTGAAGATTACTTGTATAAGTACCCAAAAGCAGGAGAGGACAATTCCATCGTGACCATCCATATTTATGATGTGAAAAGTGGCAACACGAGTGATTTAAACCTCGGTCAGTACGAGTATATTCCTAGAATCAAATGGACTGAAAAAAGTGATTTCCTATCTGTCATGAAAATGCCAAGACTTCAGAATCAACTTGAGATAGTTTTAGTAGAAACAAATACTCTAGCCACTAAATCCATTTATAAGGAATCGAGCAGCACATACATTGAAATCAGTGACGACCTCACTTTTTACAACGACAACAATAACTTCATCTGGAAATCTGAGAAAGATGGTTATTTCCACCTCTATAGTTTTGACCTAAATGGTAAAAATGAGAAGCAATTGACCAAGGGAAATTGGGAAGTCCGAGATTTCATGGGGTATGACCCAAAATCAAAACAAGTATTCTTCACAGCGAGTAAAAACGACCCAATGAATACCGAATTGTATTCTGCAGCTGTGTCTGGCGGTGACCCCAAATTATTGAGCCCAAATGAGGGTTCAAATCGAGCATCATTTAGCACCACATTCGATTACTACATCCTTTATCACAACACAGCCAACTCTCCAATGAGAGTGAGTTTACACACCAAGGATGGAAAGGAAATTCGTGTATTGGAAGACAATAAATCATTGAACGAGGTGATGGCTGGATTGGACCTTTCACCACTAGAGTTTTTCAATTTCAATACCAGCGAAAATGTGAAGTTGAATGGCTGGACGATCAAGCCGACCAATTTTGATAAAAAGAAAAAATATCCTGTGCTGATGTTCGTTTATGGCGGTCCTGGTTCACAACAAGTAACCAACTCCATGAGCGGGAACTATTGGTGGCATCAGATGTTGGCTCAGCAAGGTTATGTAGTGGCATGCATCGACAACCGAGGAACAGGTGGTCGTGGACGTGATTTCAGAACACAGACGTACGGTCAATTGGGCAATTTAGAAACCAAAGATCAAATTGAAGGAGCCAAATGGTTGGCCAAGCAAAGCTATGTGGATGGCGCAAGAATCGGTATCTGGGGTTGGAGTTATGGCGGTTATATGTCAAGTCTTGCCCTCATGAAAGGAGTGGATGTATTTAAGGCTGCCATCGCAGTTGCACCTGTTACAAACTGGAGGTTTTATGACAGCATTTATACAGAACGATATATGGGATTGCCTCAAGATAATGGAGCCGGCTATGACGATAATTCCCCCATCAACCATGTGGACAAACTTCAGGGAAACTATTTATTGGTTCATGGCACTGGCGATGACAATGTCCATTACCAAAATTCAGTGGAGATGGTGGATGCTTTAATTGCGGCCGATAAGCAATTCGATTATGCCATTTACCCTGAGCGTAACCACGGTATATATGGTGGAAACACACGTTACCACTTGTTTACGAAATTGACCAATTTCGTTACCGAAAAACTGTAAGTGCAGATAACAATGCGCTATGCAATACATTTTTATATTTACCCACCGTTGATCGGATACAAACGATCAACTCCCTTAAATCAAACACTAATAAACATCTAATTCATAATCTATGAGTGAAGAAAAGAAAGGTCACCCAAGGGCGTTGTACACGCTGTTTGCGACTGAAATGTGGGAGCGATTCAGCTACTACGGAATGCGAGCATTGCTCACCCTTTATTTAACTGCAAAACTTGTTGATGATGGCTTTGGCCTCGACCGTCAAGAGGCATTGGAGCTCTACGCAATTTTCACTGGCCTTGTTTATTTAACCCCGATTCTCGGAGGTTGGGTAGCCGATAGATTTTTAGGAAAACGTAAAACGGTTTACATCGGTGGTTTAGTAATGGCAGTAGGTCAGTTTTTGCTCGCTGCCAGCGCATTTATGGCTCAATCGCTTGACGTTGAATCACGTCTTTTCCTCTTCAATTTTGGATTGGGAGTATTGATCATCGGTAATGGATTCTTCAAACCAAACATCTCAACCATCGTTGGTGATTACTACGATGACAATGATCCAAGAAAAGATTCCGCTTTCAACATCTTCTACATGGGTATCAACTTGGGTGCGATACTTGGACCATTCTTAGCCGGTGCCTTAGGCGAAAACGTACACTGGGGATGGGGTTACTTTGCCGCAGCCATAGGATTATTAGTAAGTGTTTTATGGCTTAAAGGTCAAGAGCACACGCTTCAAGACAAAGGTTTACCTCCCAATACCCCAGAGGGCAAATTGGTATTGGATGGAAAGGACTGGAGAGACATCTTCATGTACTCTATCTCGTTAATCGTTTCAACATTAGTCATCATTTTCCTTTGGGGACTACTTCCTGAAAACGTTGCAAGCATATTAGTCACGGTAGGATTCATAGGCTTACTGGTCGGATTAGCGGCTATCATATTCAAGGGAACCGAAGGCGGTGAAGAGTGGAGCCGTATGATGGTGATTGTCGTTTTGGCCTTCTTCAATATCGTATTCTGGGCAGGATTCGAGCAGGCAGGTGGTACGATGAACCTATTTGCAGCTGAAAATACGGATAGAATGATGTTTGGTTGGGAAGTACCCGCTACTTGGTTTCAAAACATCAACCCGATCGCCATTTTAATCTTCGCACCTATATTCTCCATCCTTTGGCTGAAAATGGATAAAATGAAACTGAATCCAAGAACACCTGTGAAATTTGCCATTGGTTTATTCTTTGGTGCTGCCGCTTTCTGGATTATGTCGCAAGCTGCTGATTTAGCAGCTGACGGAACATTGGTTTCTCCGCTTTGGTTGGTTGTAGTGTACGTGATATTGACCTTGGGAGAATTAATGCTATCACCAATTGGACTTTCAATGATTACTAAGCTTGCTCCAAAGAAGTTGGTTTCTGTGGTTATGGGTCTTTGGATGGCCAGTTTTGCTGCGGGTAATTACTTTGCAGGAGTCATGGAAGGAATGCTCCACAACTTTGATTTGGAGTTGTATCCATTCATCACCATGATCATGCTTGGAACGGGTATTGCTATCCTCGCTTTATCGCCTTTATTAAATAAAGCAATGCGCGGAATCCACTAATTTGGATTACAATATTGAACCGAAAGCGAGTGTTAATTAATCTAACACTCGCTTTCTTCGTTTATAAGTCCTTGGTGTATTAATTACTTTCACGTTATGAAATCAATCGTATCTCTTCTCTTTCTCACTCTTAGCATTGCAGGATTTTCACAAGACAAAATTGAATGGATGAGCTGGAACGAAGCCATCGAAAAAAATGCGGTAGAGCAAAAAGTCATTTTTGTGGATGTATATACCAACTGGTGTGGTTGGTGCAAGAAAATGGATGCTACGACCTTCAAGAATGAAGAGGTCGTTGATTATATGAACGAGCATTACTACGCAGTAAAATTCAACGCTGAAATGCGTGACACTATCAATTTTAATGGTCAACAGTTTGTGAACGAAAATGCCGGTAAGCGTGGTGCTCACCAATTGGCAGTTGCCTTGTTAGATGGTCGCATGTCCTATCCGAGCTATGCCTTCATTGGACAACCTTGGGACAAGACCGTAGCTCCGGGATACATGGGTGCAAAAGACTTTTCATGTGTCATAAAGTATTTCGTAGAAGGCGCTACAGTAGGTAAAACCTACGAAGAGTTTAAAGCATCAGGCTGCGAAGTGGCTTCGGCTGAATAACAACCTTCCTGCGCCCTTAATGCGCTTTTTCATAGGCCTTTTCTCCTGCCGTAATTTCAGTCTTAATGAAATTTGACTGAGGAGGAATCGGGCAAGCAAAGCCATCACCATAGGCACAATATGGACTATAGCATAAGTTAAAGTCTAGCGTAATTTGTGCTCCATCTTCTGGAACATCGATATCCAAATATCGTCCACCCCCATAAGTACTATTACCGGTGGTCATGTCTTTGAACGGCACAAACAAGGATTCATGGCTAGGTGCACTCTGTCCCTCTTTTAGCACACGTTTGTATGCCGTAATGGGAAAGTAATTTCCATCAATGTAAATATCCAGCACGCCATAAGCTTGGTAGGTTTTAGAATATCCCGCACTTGTAGGAATTTCAATCACATCTTGAGTTTCATTCACTCGAAACCTAACTGACATTTTCCACTTTTCATCAATCTCGAAATAGGGTAAATCCTGAAACGTCTTTCGATCTGCTTTTTGCAATGGTGATGTCTTTTTAGACTGTAATTCAACATCCTTTTCAGCTCGATGTTTTTCGATTTTTTCGATGTAGTTATCCTGTCCAAAATTGAGCAAGCTGGATAATACAAATACGATTGATAAGATGGATTTCATAAGAGTTGGATATAATTGTGACGAATATAAATCAGTCAACCACACCGCGGCCATTGAAGCAAATCATAAACGATCTTAGAAATCACGTTAAGGCTGATTTTAAATGGCAAAAGGATGGACTTATTCTTGCCCTGCTGGCCATTCTTATTTTCTTTAATTACTACTTTGAAATTGAAGATCAATGGTTGGCCAATCTGAGCTCATGGTCCTATCTACTTTATTTCTTAATCCTTTATCCTGCGGTCTATTATTTGACCACTTACATTAAGGCTGGACCAAAGGTTTTCACCCGATCGTTTTTGGCCATAAGCGGTGTTTACATTCTGGCACTTTCTGTGAGCAGTGGGTTTCTGTTCTATCGCGAACTGACAGATACCTTACCGCTTTACGAAAGATATTACCTGCGAAATATCTTATCTAATTTCCAAGGGGTGTTCTGGATTTTCGCTCCGCTCATTCTGGTTTACTTTATTTCTGAGCGTAAACATCTGCCCAACTTCTATGGCTTATCACTACAAAAACACAACTTCCGCCCCTACCTCATTCTGATCGCGTTGATGCTGCCGCTGATTATTTCAGCAATCTATCTTCCCGGATTTTTAGACACCTATCCTACCCTCAAAGTTTGGAAATACGAGCCCGTTTTTGGCTTGAATCATGCGCAAATGGCCGCTATTTATGAGTTCTTTTACCTGAGTGATTTTATACGCGTTGAGACACTATTTCGTGGCGCATTGATCATTGGCGTAGCACGTTTTTTGGGCAAAGATTCCATCATGATCATGGCCGCGCTTTATTGTGTATTGCACTTTAACAAACCCATGGGCGAGACTATCAGCAGCATCTTTGGTGGATACCTGCTCGGAACCATCGCCTATTATCAGAAAAACATTGTGGGCGGATGCATTGTTCATGCAGGCATTGCAGGATTGATGGAGTTGGTGGCCTACATCGCCTGGTCGGTTTAGACCGGCCAACAGATAAGCCTTCAAAAACTCATACATTTCGCCAGTAAAACAGACAAAAAGATGAACACCCCAGATTGGATTAAGGTAAAAGACTACGAAGACATTACATATCACAAATGTGGTAAGGTGGCGCGCATCGCGTTTAACCGACCTGAAGTAAGAAACGCTTTTCGCCCAAAAACAGTGGCAGAGCTGTATGGGGCATTTTTAGACGCTAGAGAAGACACCAACATAGGTGTGATCCTATTCAGTGGCGAAGGCCCCTCTGCGAAAGACGGAGGGTGGGCATTTTGCAGCGGTGGAGACCAACGATTCAGAGGTCATCAAGGTTATGTGGACGAAGAAGGCATGCCAAGGTTAAACATCCTCGAAGTGCAGCGATTGATCCGATTTATGCCCAAAGTGGTGATAGCCGTAGTGCCCGGTTGGGCAGTGGGCGGTGGCCATAGTCTGCACGTGGTTTGTGATTTGACCTTAGCCAGCAAAGAACATGCGATTTTCAAACAAACCGATGCGGATGTCACCAGTTTTGACGGAGGTTATGGATCCGCCTACTTAGCCAAAATGGTGGGGCAAAAACGAGCCCGTGAGATCTTCTTCTTGGGCAGAAACTACAGTGCGCAAGATGCCTATGACATGGGCATGGTGAATGCCGTAATCCCGCATGATGAGCTAGAACAGGAAGCTTATAATTGGGCACTGGAGATATTGGAGAAATCTCCGACATCTATCAAGATGCTGAAGTTTGCCTTCAACCTTACGGACGATGGTATGGTAGGCCAGCAAGTATTTGCGGGCGAAGCCACGCGATTGGCCTACATGACCGATGAAGCCAAAGAAGGCCGCAACGCCTTTTTGGAAAAACGCAAACCAAACTTTGATGATGTGAAATGGATACCTTAGAAACAATGGCCATTCACACCTATGTCAGCACACGTGATTTGTAAAAATCATCAATCCGCTAGACCGAATATTAACCGATAAACCAATGACAACAAGACTTTTAGATGAATGAGGATAAAAAAATAAATGCTACCATAGCATTTTACATTTGTTGGGGGCACATTAAAAATGAAAAGTCAATCTATACTAGCTGGAATCTATTTAACCTTAAGTCTATTGACTCTGGGAATAATAATTTACATGATAGATATTCAATCTAATATTTCTTCCAGATTTGACTTTGGAACCTACTTTTTAGCTTCCTTAATACGGCCAACCGTCAATACAATACTATTTGCTCTTTGTGCTGTTTTACTATTCAAGAGAAATCAATTTGCAATCCATGTTTCCATTTTGGCAATACTTCTAAATATATTGCACATGAGCTATAATATGATATTTCATTTCGACTCAGATTACTACAGCTCAAAAGAAGCGATACTCGTAATTAGTGGATTCGCCAGTATAATTTCACTTGTAGGATTCTTGACATGGCGTATTTCAAAAAAACCTGAAAATCAAATAGAAAAATAAAAAAAACGTGCCCCAACAATCGCTAAAATAAAGCGGGGCGAAGTGTTAACCGCAGCTGAGCTTGTCTTAGTCAGGTTTTCACGGTTCGACAGAAAACCACTCCGAAATCCCGCCTTATCTTAGCGGAACCGTTGGTGTTCACCGGAAAAACCCAAATAAAACAGACAAACAATATATTAGCCAATAAAAAAACAAGTCTCGCAAATACAAACAAAGCAAAAATAAACCTCAAAAAGATAAATACAAGCGTTGTGTTTCTCCTCTTAGGTTTAGGAGGACTGCACGCCCAAGAAAGTACAACCGCCTCAGGCGGAGATGCCACTGGAAGTGGTGGTACCGTTGCTTACAGTGTAGGGCAAGTAGTTTATACTACTAATGCCAATGCTTCGGGCACTGTTAGCCAGGGTGCACAGCAAGCCTACGAGATTTTTACGGTAGGAATTCAAGAAACCGAACTGAACATTTCACTTTCGGTATTTCCAAACCCGACTGCCGATAATCTAACCTTAAGAATAAGCGATTATAACAACGAAAAGTTGTCTTATCAGCTCTACGATGTGCGAGGCAAATTATTTATTAACGGACAAATAACAGGACAGCAAACGGAAATAAATACAGTCAATTTACCATCTGCAACATATTTCATCCATGTTGTAAACAACAAAAACAAACAAGTTCAACTATTTAAAATCATTAAAAACATTGAGTCCCATTTCGGTTCCGATCCATAGGTTCTGCTCTGTATCCTCGTAAGCGCACCATACTTGGTTATGTGATAATCCATGCTCTTTAGATATTCGCATAAATCGCTCTGCCCCTTTCGGAACAATATTTAATCCACCATTCGCGGTACCCACCCACATGTTTTTATCAGCATCCTCAAAGACAGAATGCACAAAAGGGTAGCTTAAGCTGCCATCTCCGTTTGATAAGGTTTCAACTTGGTGGAGATTATCGTCCTTGAAAATGGCAAGTCCAGTGGAATGACCAATCCAAATGCTTGAATCTTTTCGGACGCATATATCTTGAATAATGGACACCTCGTCAAGTTGAACTATTGGTGTCAATCGAAATAAATCTGAGTTGAACTGGTACAGTTTGTTTGAAATAAACAAAAACGATTCCCCCATTTCTTCAATAAATCTATCATATGAGTTAGCCCTCGATGGAAGCTTCATCTCTTCCACTATTTCAGCATTTTGATTTAGTCGAACAAGT
>Ga0181605_10000700_pt1 | contig 33297 bp, 29 predicted proteins | sample 041ome_11_FD_148676 | JGI IMG/M metagenome (GOLD analysis project Ga0181605, IMG submission 148676) | Coastal salt marsh microbial communities from the Groves Creek Marsh, Skidaway Island, Georgia - 041411US metaG (spades assembly) | ecosystem: Environmental > Aquatic > Marine > Intertidal zone...
GTGTAGTAGGATACACTCTAGGAAATGGAACGCGCGTCACAGCGACGAATAGGGCCTATGGCCTAGTAGGCTTGCAACCCAATACTTCATATACGGTTTGGGTTAAAGATACCTGTACTGCAACACTGACCAGTATTTGGGAGGATATCACCTTCACCACCTTGCCGTGTCCCTCGATCTCCGCTTCGGGTGGTACCAGCGTCAATGGAACGAGTGTTACCGCCACGAACATGACCACGGCTGCAGATTCTGTGCTGTGGTATTGGGGCGACGGTACTTCTGATACGGGGAATGTAGTCTCTCACAATTACACTTCGCCTTTTGGTACGTTTAACATCTACCAGGTAGTCTTCAATACTTGTGGAAGTTCGGATTCTGTGCTCCATGCCGTTGATGTGTGTGATACCATGCAGATTACGACCGGTTATACTGTTAACGGATTGTCGGCAACTTTTACTACGACCGGATCTCAAGGGACCGGATTATCCTACGCTTGGGACTTTGGCGATGGGAATTCAGGGACGGGCAGCGGTGCCACACACACCTATGCAGGCGCAGGCAGCTACATAGTCATTTGTACCGCGACCTCTTACTGTGGCCAGACCATGTCGGATACCATTCTGCTTGAGATTTGTAATCCAGTGAACTTGAGCTTCTCGGAGACGGCGAGTGGAAACAACTTCAGTTTCGTAGCGAGCCCATCGAATTTGGTCAGCTATGCTTGGGACTTCGGAGATAGTTTCTATGGTTCTGGGGCATCTGTCAACCACACATATTTATCTAATGGATCGTATACCGTAGTACTAACGGCCACAGATTCTTGTGGAAATCAACATACCTTCTCTAAGGATGTGGCCACCTGTGATGTGCCGCAAGGCGATTTCAGCTTTAACATAGTATCTACGGGTGGTAATGGTATGGTGGTGAATTTCTTCGCTTCTGCCACGGATGCTACACAATACCATTGGTATTGGGGTGATGGAACCAACGACAAGGGGAACACGCCAAATGCGCAGCATACCTACGGGGTGATTACTTTGAGTTACACAGTTAACTTGGTGCTCATAAATGATTGTGGTGATTCTACGATAGTAACCCATAGTCTAACTGAGGCTGGCATTGCCGATGCGGAGCGTAATGCGAGTATCTATCCAAATCCGACTCAAGGCGAACTTAATGTTGTCTTTGATCAGCCGGTGGTAGGAACGTTGTATTACTATGCTGCCACAGGTGCCTTGTTGGGCCAGATGGAAGTGAATCACGAAAGTTCACTCATGCTGGATCTGAGCACTTGGCCGAGCGGAACCTATTGGTTGCGTTGGCAAGGGGAGGATGCGCAGTGGAATCAAAGTATCGTGAAGCCGTAATCCGTACGAGCAGGTGCTTATATTTGTGGTCTATCACTCTTTTGGGTAGCCCCCACGAATATGAAACAATTGACCAAAATCTTAGTCGCTAACCGAGGTGAAATCGCCTTGCGTGTGATGCGTAGTGCCCGTGAAATGGGCATTAAAACAGTAGCCGTTTATTCTGAAGTTGACCGTCGCGCGCCGCATGTATTATTTGCGGATGAAGCAGTTTGCGTGGGTCCAGCACCTTCAGCACAGAGTTATTTGAGAGGTTCGGAGATTGTGCGCGTTGCAAAGGAATTGGGCGTGGATGGCATCCATCCGGGATATGGTTTCTTGAGTGAAAATGCTGCTTTTGCTGCTGAGGTAGAGGCGGCAGGAATAACCTTTATTGGCCCGCGTACACATGCTATCGAGATCATGGGCGATAAGCTCAGTGCAAAGGATGCGGTCAAGGATTTTGAGGTGCCGTTGGTGCCCGGTTCGGAAGGCGAGGTGCAAGATGTGCAAGAAGCGTTGGCCATTGCCGAGTCCATAGGCTTCCCAGTGATGATTAAGGCCAGTGCCGGTGGTGGTGGTAAGGGAATGCGTATCGTACATGAGGCAGCCGAATTTGAGTCGCAAATGAAGCGCGCCATCAGTGAGGCCACCAATAGCTTCGGCAATGGAGCGGTCTTCGTTGAGAAATATATTCAGAACCCACGCCATATTGAAATTCAGGTCTTGGCGGATGAGCACGGCAACGTGGTGCATTTGTTTGAGCGTGAATGTTCCATTCAACGTCGCCACCAAAAGGTCATTGAAGAAGCGCCATCGGTCGTATTGACCCCGGAATTGCGAGAGGCCATGGGAACAGCGGCAGTGAATGTGGCTAAGGCCTGTGATTACCGTGGTGCGGGAACTGTAGAGTTCATTTTTGAGCCAGGTGGAACGTTCTATTTCTTGGAGATGAATACGCGATTGCAGGTGGAGCACCCGGTGACGGAACAGATCACGGGTGTGGATCTAGTCAAGGCCCAAATCCGTGTGGCACAGGGTGAAAAACTTTGGTTTTCACAGGAAGATTTGAAGATACAGGGACATGCGCTGGAAGTGCGTGTATATGCGGAGAATGCTGCGGAGAACTTCATGCCAGCGACAGGTACGTTGCGTGAATACAAGCGACCGCAGGGATTGGGTATTCGCGTGGATGACGGTCTTGAGGAAGGCATGGAGGTTAGTATTTATTACGATCCCATGATTGCGAAACTCATCACGTTTGGAGCGGATCGTACTGAAGCGATTGCCCGTATGAAGCGCGCCATCAGTGAATATAGAATTGCTGGAGTGCAGACCACCTTGGATTTCGCGGATTACGTCATGGATCACGAGGCCTTTATTAGTGGGGATTTTGATACACATTTCGTAGAGAAATACTTTACGCCGGACGTGTTACACGGCAATGATGCAGCCGCGGAATCCATTGGAGCTATGGCCTTGGCAAGTTTGTTGCAAGAGCAAAAGGGTCATCAAAAGATTCAAAAAAATGGAACGACCAGTCGCTGGAAGGCGAATCGTACTTAGTCTCCTTCTATGGGCGATGGGGTGGAACCTGCAGGCGCAGGTCGATACCTTATCTCGTGTGGAGGATGCCAGTAGTCCTTTGGTGGGCCAATTAGTCATTGATGGCGATACCATTCCTTGGACCGTACTGGACGAGATCTTGTTCGTTCCAGCACCGACACTCAACGATTTTCAGGCGCGTCGACAGTATTACATGCTGATGAAGAAGGTGAAGCGCGTGTACCCGTACGTGCGGGAGGCAGCGTTGCGTATGGACAGTGTGAATATGAAGCTCGAAGGAATCGAGGGACGTCGCAAACGCAAGAAGTACGTGAAGGAATACCAAGACTTTTTAGAGGAACGCTTCGAGCCTGAGCTGCGTCGATTGACAAGAAGCGAGGGTCAGATCTTGAGTAAGCTCATCTATCGAGAGACGGGTACCAGTGTCTACGATATTATCAAGACCTATAGAAATGGGTTTTCGGCCCGATTCTGGTCGCTCACCGCGTGGTGGTACGACATCGATTTGAAAAAGCCTTACGATCCCGTGGAAGATGCTGAGGATAAGTTAATCGAGAATATTCTGGTGAGGAAGTTCATTGCGGGGGAATTGGTCCCAGCAAGAGAAGAGGAGCGTCTGATGTATCAGGGTAAATAATTGCTGAGCGCATCAACTCCGCGCGCATTTTCCTAAATTCCCTTCGTGAAACTCGAACGCGCACTATCAATTATCGGTTTAGACCGTCTGCCCAAGGATGAGGCGGAGCTCAATGCTGTATACAGAGAGTTGGCCAAGAAGCTGCACCCGGATGCGGGCGGGAGTGAGGCTGCTTTTCAGGAGTTGGGGGAAGCGGTAGAGTATCTCAAACGGGCGCTCCTGTTGCTGAACCAGCGCGTTCAAACTAAAGCACGCACGGAAGATGCCTTGGCGAGGAAGCGGGCCATTTTGCGAGAGCAAATGCTGCGCCGTAGGGCAGAAGAGGATAGATTGCGCAATCAACAGGCTCAAAAGTGGACCATTGGACTTGTTGTAGTGCTCGCAGTGGTAGGCTTGTGGTTCATCGCCCAGCCGAAGATCAACCACTGGATGATCGAACGTAATAGGGTAGAGCGTATGGCCGAAGTGATCCGGCTAGATAATCATCGGACCTACACCATTGAGTGGACCTATAACGGCAAGCGCTTCGAAAAGGATATCAATGGCCGATTCATTGATGGCTCCTGGATCGTTGGACCTGCGGGAATGCCCATGCTCCCGGGTGCGAAGTTTGTCGTGGCCTTCAACGCCGAGAATCCTAACTATTACGAGCTTCTCGATCAGTACATACATACGGAAACCGCCGAGATCTATTTTGCGATGACTAAGCAGACCTTGGCAAATTATATGGGGACCCTAGACGGTGATCCGGATGTGGTTTGCCTGTACTGGGCGTTGTTGGACGAATACGGCGTGGAGGGTATTGCGCATTTGCATTTTAGGGAGTTGCCCATGCGGAAGAATTGGTCCCACAATGAACGCACCTTCAACGCCTTAGCCGAATCTCCGCGCTTCCAAGAATTGTACAGAAGTTGTCGATTGCCATAGCGGCAAAGCCATCTTTATGCGGTATTTTTGTCCAATAACAAACGTTAATCCGCACCTATGAAGCCTTCTATAGCGAAAGGGACCAGAGATTTTTCAGCCGCTGAAGTACAGAAACGTCAACACATCATGAATGTGTTGCGCGAAGCGTTTGAATTGCGTGGTTTCGATCCTATTGAAACGCCGTCGTTCGAGAATCTCGACACGTTGACGGGGAAATATGGCGAGGAAGGGGACCGTTTGATTTTTAAAATCCTCCGCTCCGGAGATTTCACTTCAAAAATTGACGATGGAGCTTGGGCAGGTAAAGACCCGAAAACACTAGGGGCAAAGGTGGCTGATAAGGCCTTGCGTTACGATTTAACGGTGCCTTTTGCGCGTTACGTGGTGCAGCACCAAAACGAGATTGCCTTTCCGTTCAAGCGCTACCAAATGCAGCCAGTTTGGCGTGCAGACCGCCCACAAAAGGGGAGGTTCCGCGAGTTTTACCAATGCGATGCCGATGTAGTAGGCTCTGATAGCCTGTGGCAAGAGGTAGAGCTCGTACACTTGTACGATGCGGCATTCACAAAATTGGGTTTGCCGACGACCATCAAAATCAACAACCGCAAAATATTGGCAGGAATGGCCGAGGTTTTGGGGATCAAGGACCAATTCATTTCTTTCACCGTAGCCATCGATAAACTCGATAAAGTAGGCCCGCAAGGCGTGCTTGATGAGATGGTAAATCAGGGCATTAGCAGTGAGGCAGTGGCCCGTTTTGGGCAGTGGCTCGAGGCGGGGATGACCCTAGCTGCGCTCAAGGAAGTCTTGGCGGAATCTGAAGAAGGCCAGCTCGGTTTGCAAGAACTGGAATTTGTTTTAACTAATTCAAAATCAGGTATTCAGTCGTCTAAGATTGAATTCGATTTTACCCTGGCGCGCGGCTTGAATTACTATACCGGAACCATCTTCGAGGTGGCTGCGGAAGGCGTGGCCATGGGCAGTGTGGGCGGCGGCGGCCGTTATGCAGATTTGACCAGCATTTTCGGACTAAAGAACACCTCAGGGGTGGGCATCAGTTTTGGTTTAGACCGCATCTATTTGTGTCTAGAAGAATTGGGTTTGTTCCCGACCGAGGTGAGTGCACGTCCTGCCATCTTGTTCGCAAATTTCGGGGAGGCAGAAGCAGTGTCGGCCTATCAATGGGTCACCAAGCTGGTGAGCCAAGGCGTTCGTGCTGAACTATATCCAGATGCTGCTAAGCTCAAGAAGCAGTTTGATTTTGCCGATAAAAAAGGTATCGTTCATATGGCCATGGTGGGCACAAATGAAATGGACGCGGCAGCCATTCCTGTGAAGAATCTCAGCACGGGCGAGCAAGAAGTGATGACCTTGGAGCAGATTGTTGCGCTGCTAGGCTAGTCTGGCAATTTTTTTCCAAAGTTTTGGATCGTTGTGCTCTGGTTTCATGAGCACACTGCGTACGACCACGAGTTCATCCTGGTCCCATTCCATTGGCCATGGGCATTGAGCTGGGGCTAATTTAAATAGCGCCAAATGCACCCCCGCCCGAGCCTGCTCCTCAAAAAACTCACGATTCTCCGCGCTCACTTGTGAGGCCTTCAACCCCTTTTTGCTGAATACGCAGATATCTAGGGCAGGGTCCATCACCCAATATCCTTCGTCCTCTAAGAATTGGGTCAAGCCGCGTGCGGCGGCGAGGCTATGTTCCAAGCGCTGAGCAAACTCACCGCCATTCTCCAATGGGAATTTCTGTAATGTGGCCCACAGCGCCGCCGCTGCTGCGCCCGGTCTGGAACATTCCAAGGTAATCTCGCCCAAATGGAGCTGGTCCGAGGTGAAATACGTGTACGGACTGTCGTGCTTGTAAAACTTCCCCTCTTTAGGATTCTTGAACAACACCGCACCACAACCATAGGGCTGCAGTCCGTGCTTGTGTGGATCAATAACCACCGAATCCGTCCGACCCAACGCCGCAAAGGCCGCCTCATCACTGGCCTCATTCAGCGCACAGAGCTTGAAATACCCTCCGTACGCGGCATCGGCATGGACGCGGGCGCCATAGACTCCGGCCAACTCCAGAATATCATGCAGCGGGTCAACGGCGCCCATACCCGTCGTCCCCATCGTAGCGACGATGGTGGCTGTGCGGCCTGCGGCCGCGAGTGTCTTCAAGGCTTCCTCGAGCTGGCCGAGATCCATACGGCCATGCTCATCGGCGCCGATGGCGCCGAACTCCATCCCCAACACCTCACTCATGCGCTGATGCGTGTAGTGACTTTGGGCGGAGGCGAGGACCTTGGTGGTGGGTTGGTTTTGGCGGGCGACCCATAGCGCCTCGAGGTTTGCGACGGTGCCGCCGGAGGTGAGGTGGCCCAAGGGTTGATCGTAGCCGATCATCGTCCCAAGGGCTTGTATACATTCTAGTTCGAGGGCAGAAGTGGCTCTACCGCCGTCAAGGGCATGATTGTTTGGATTGATGAAACTCGTCATCCAATGCGCCGCCTGGGCCAAATGGTGCGGCGGTTTGATCATCTGACCGGCATATTCAGGTGCCGCATAAGGATAGTTGTCCTGCAGCTTCTGCGCTAGGGCGTCCAAGATTTCCCGGTCGCGGGCATCGAGGTCTAAGGAATTAAATTGTAATGTGGTGAGGAAGTTCCAATCCATGGTTGGAAATTACATCAATCCAGCCAAGTATTGACATATTCTCCTTGCGGATCGTAGCGCTCCGCTTGGAAGGCGGTATTGAACTTTCGGAATGGACGAGGATCATTGCCCACACCAGCGATGTAGAGCCAATTCCCATAGTTCGAAGCGGGGTCATGATCGATGAGCATGGCCTCAAACCATGCAGCCCCATAGCGCCAGTCTAGGTGGAGGTCGTGCACTAGATATGAGGCAACATTCTGGCGACCTCTATTGCTCATAAACCCTGTCGCCGCCAATTCTCTCATGTTGGCATCCACCAACGGATCTCCCGTGGTGCCGTTTTTCCACATCTCGAAATGCTTGTTGCGGAAGTTCTTCTTTGGCTTGGCGGGTTGCAGTCCGCCCTGTAAGAACAAATCGCGTCCATGCTTACGCGCGATCCATTGGAAATACTCACGCCACAACAGCTCGAAGTACAGCCAATAGGTACTCTCATTGGAGGTGATTTGATGCTCGAATCGCTTGATTTCAGCATAGATTTCTCTCGCTGAAATACAGCCCAGGGCCAAGAAAGCCGAGAACTTTGAGCTGAAATCCGCCCCCAGCATGCCGTTGCGCGTTTCCTTGTAGGTAGTGATATGTTCGGTGTCCCAGAGGTAGTGGTCTAATCGGTCCCAAGCAGCAGCAGAACCGCCGGAAAATGGATGAGCCGTTCTTTGGTCCATGGTCGCTGAGAACTTTCGCTCCCAAGAGGGTGCCTCTATGGGACACGGGGTGATGATTGGCTCGGGTAGGGCAGAATGAGGCGTCGCATATTTCTCCAATTTCTTCCGAAATGGGGTAAACGATTGTGGCAAGCCTTCCAATGCAAAGGGTAAATGGCTTTGATTGAAAAGCGTTCGTTCTTCGAGCCAATTCGTTTCTATATCGTGTTCCGCGCCCCATTGCTGTAGTGCCAATTCTTCCATCTGTTCATTGTAAGCGGGTTCCGTCGGACCTATGATGGCATCTACCTTGAATTCTAAGGCCAAGGCCTTGATTCTTTCGACCACTGTTCCCGAAGATTGCTCAACGTAGAGCGTGGCGCCTTGACGTTCTAATTGGTCTTTTAACCAACTAACACTCTGATCTAGAAAAGCTCCTTTGTGTAATCCCCAAGCGAATGAACCCGAAGGATGTTCTGCTTCACATCGTGGGTATAGAAATATAGGAATGACCTGTTCGTACGATTGATACGCCTCGAACACGGGGGGATTGTCGCTGAGTCGCAAGTTATTGCGAAACCAAAGGAGACAAGTTTTCATATGAGGTTAGAGGTTTTCCAAATGATCGTGAATCCACCGTGCACGCTCGCGAAGAGCAACTTTGTCGGCTTCTTTCATCTTGTTTAATGTCCTATAAACCATTCCAATGCGTGGATTGTTCCCTAATTGGCCCTCATTTCTTTCATAAAAATCCCAGTAGAGGGCATTGAACGGGCAACTGTCCTTCTCTGCACGGGTTTTTCGGTCGTACGGACAATGCGCGCAGTAGTCGCTCATCTTGTGGATGTAGTTCGCGGAACTTACATAGGGTTTGGTCGCAATCCATCCCCCGTCAGCAAACTGACTCATGCCTCTGGTGTTGGTGATTTCGACCCATTGGAATGCATCGATATAAATGCCCAAATACCATCGGTCTACCTCACTTGGGTCAATACCGGCCAAGAGCATAAAATTCCCGGTGATCATTAACCGCTGAATGTGGTGGGCATAGGCGTGGTCCAAGCTTTGGCCTATGCTTTGCTTCATGCATTCCATCTTCGTCTTGCCTGTCCAAAACCAAGAGGGCAGCGGTGCGCTGTGGTTGAAATAGTTCAAATCCTCATAGTCCGGCATGGCCATCCAATAGGCTCCACGCATGAATTCACGCCAGCCCAAAATTTGACGTATGAAGCCTTCGGCAGCATTTATGGATACGTCCTCGCGTTCATAGTAAGCGCGCTCTACTTCCTGGCACACCCAAAGCGGATCAATCATCTTCGTATTGAGGGCAAAGGAGATCCGACTGTGGTACATGGCCCACTGATTGCGTGCCATGGCATCCTGAAAATCTCCAAAGAATGGCAGGTCGTGCTCGAGCCAATAGTGGAAGATGTCCTTGGCTTGTTCAGGTGTGGTTGGCCAATAGAAATGTTTGGGGTTGCCTAGAGAGCCTATAGTAGGGATGTTCGCTTGTTGGATATCCTCTACAACAGCACAGACATCAGTATCGGGGAAGAACCGCGGTGGTATGCTGTGTCCCTTCGGCAGGGCTTTACGGTTACTTGCGTCGTAGTTCCATTTGCCTCCTAAGGGTTGGGCGCCTTGCATAAATATACCCGTGGATTTACGCATTCTGCGGTAGAAGCTTTCCATGAGGAGGGTCTTTTTACCGGAGAATTGGCCCTTAAAATCTTCAACATCTGCGATGAAATGCTCGCTGCTGCACACCTCGATTTGGAGTCCATTTTCCCTTAAGCCAAGCAAATGCTCTTGCACTCTGTATTCGTCGGGTTGTTGAATTTCGATGCGTTGGGTGTTCAGTTCGGTGCACAGCCTTTGTAGGTTTTCTCCTAAAGAGGGTAGGGTTTGACCTATGCTGCCGTAATGCACTTTGTGGCCTTGTACTTGTAATGCTGATGCAAAAGCGCGCATTCCTGCGAAAATTCCCACGACTTTTTGAATGTGGTGTGGGGCGTAGGCGGCCTCATCGTAGCATTCGAAAAAAGCATAGGTAATGTCGTCGGACTGTTCCGAGAACCAGGTGTGATGTCTGTTGAGTTGATCGCCTAGAATGAGCCGAACCATGGGGGAGGGTTTTAGGCATAACCGCTCGCGAAGTCGAAAGTTCAGGCAAAAAAAAAGGAGCCAATTTCTTGGCTCCGTACCCCTAACCTAATTCAAAGTTGCCTTTGAATAGTTCTAATATAGAAAGATTTTACTTCCCCACTCACTATCGGTCTAATTTGAGACACGAAAAATCCGAAATCCCAAGAAATTAAGTGTAAATACTCATATAATTGGACCCAAATCCACCCAAATCGATTACAGGTAGATCTTGAAGCTTTCCATCACAGCGTCCAAACAACTTTGTCTGTCCAAAGCGAAAGAGTCCATCGGACAGGGCATTTGAAGTTCCAAAAACAGTCCGTTGCTCAAGGTGTCGCGCAGCATCAGCTTATGTGCGATGATATATGGAAAGGGTTCCTGCTCGTAATACCCATAATTGACCAACCAATCTTCTACGGTATCTTTTTTCAAGGTCTTCCAACTATCTCTTCGGGCAAACTGTAGGTTGATGAACTCCTGCGCTTGGGTTTGTTCTTTGACCGAAACGTAAGATCCCACGCGCTTAAAAGGGTGGACCTTGAGCAAAATACTCGCGGCGCTGTCGTCTGTGAATCGCGCGGCCTCATAATAGTTGAAGTTTTGCTTGCCAAATTCTGGCATGCGCACTTGCCAGTCGTAGCCTAATTGGAATGCGAAATCAATGTTCGGCATCGCGTAGTACTGTGCCTGCTCGAAGTTGAAGGTATATCGTGCGCTCAAGTCGCAGGATTTTTGTTCTGAGGAAGTTCCACAGCTCGCGAGGGCCGCGGCAAACAATATTGACTTTATCTTCGCATTCATAAGTTCATCTGCATGATTCTAGAAAGTATTCTACACGAGCACTCGCCAGTTCCTTCAAAAGTAATGAAGGACCTCATTGCTGGCGGCACTTTTCTAGAATCAATTGCCAAAGCTCCCTACCATTGGGAAAGCTTTGCCGACCAAGCCCAAGCACAGCAGGGCTATTCCTCCGAAACAAGAGAGGTGGTTGCCAACGCATTTGAACGTCAAAATCCCAACCTCAGTGCTTCCGAAAAAGCGTCGTTGAAGGCGTTTCGCGATGGTGCGACGACCATCACCACTGGGCACCAGCTCATGGTATGTGGCGGAATGGTGTTTTTCGAAGCTAAAGTCTTAGGGGCGGTAGCCTTGGCGAGAGCGGCTTCAAAGGAATTGGGCAAGGAGGTCGTCCCTGTATTTTGGATGGCTAGTGAGGATCATGATTTTGAGGAGATTACCTCTTTCCGAATAGGCGAACACCAATTCACTTGGAAGCAGCCAGATGCAAAAGGTCCGGTGGGGTATTTGCCTACCCAAGACTTAGCCGACCAATTATCCTCATGGCTCGAAAAAGTGCCGCTGAACGAAGCGCAGAAAAAATTGGTCCTTCCTAGACTTAAAGCGTATCGCGAGGGTAAATATCTTGCAGAAGCAACGCGTCAATGGGTGCGACAGTGGGCTGAAGGATTGGGGCTCCTCGTCTTGGACGGTCAGGATATGGCCCTCAAAGGCCAAGCTGCTCCACTTTGGACTGCCGAGATGGACGGTCAGTACTCTAAGCTTATTCAAGCACAGACCGACGCTCTTGTTGCACAAGGGTATAAGGCCCAGGTATTTCCTCGTGAGATCAATCTATTCGACTTGCGCGATGGCGATCGTCAACGCTTCGAACAACCTGACCCGGAGTGTCCGTATTTCTACGTTAGTCCCAATGCTTTAATGCGTCCACTGTACCAGGAGTGGTTGTTGCCCAATCTGGCCTATGTCGGAGGGGGTGGAGAGTTGGCCTATTGGTTGCAACTGGGCAGTGCCTTTGAACATTTAGGTCGTCCCATGCCATTGCTGTACTTGCGCAATAGTGTACTGGTCCAAGATTCCAAGCTCACTAAAAACTTGAAGAAATTGGGCATTACTCTGTCCGATGTACTCGCCTCAAATGCGGAAAAGCTCAAAGGGGAGTTGTTGGGTAAAAACACTGTCTTACAGGCTGAAGGAGAGTCTCTTCAAGCCCCATTGATGGAAGCTATTGACCAATGGAATGCGTCGCTTATAGAGCGTTATCCGGAGTTGCAACAGCACGCGGCGGCGTTGAAAGTGAAGATGGAAAAATTGGCCCAACGTACTTCAGAAACCAGGTACCGCACCCAGAAACGTCGTCATGAAGAGCTCATGCGTAGTGTTGAAAGTGCGATCCATGCTGTTTACCCCGGGGGCGTATTTTGGGAGCGCCGTGCTTCGTATGCGGATTTAGTAGGTATCCTAGGTCAAGATCCGCGGGATGTCATGGTTGAAAACATGTCAACAATAAAGGCCAGAACCATAGTCATACAGCCGAATTTTTAGTGGTATTTTTGTGCCATGCAAGAAACCATTTTGATCCTCGATTTTGGCTCTCAGTACACGCAGTTGATTGCGCGTCGCGTGAGAGAACTCAACGTCTATTGTGAAATCCACCCCTTCAATAATCCACCCGCCCTCACAGAGGACATTAAGGGTGTGATTCTCAGCGGTTCTCCTTACAGCACATTGCAAGAAGATGCTCCTCAGTTTGATTTGAGTGATATTAAGGGGAAGCTGCCATTGCTCGGTGTTTGTTACGGTGCTCAATACATGGCACTTGTAGGCGGGGGGCAAGTTGCTCCTAGCGAAATCCGCGAATACGGAAGAGCCAACCTAAGTGAGGTGGATGCCACTTCGGATTTATTCCAAGGAGTGGGCGCCGGATCTCAGGTTTGGATGAGCCACGGGGATACCATCATGGAATTGCCCACAGATTTTGAAGTCATTGCCTCTACGCACGACGTTCGTGTGGCAGGATATAAAGTTAAGGACGAAGCAACCTACGGTATTCAGTTCCACCCTGAAGTGTACCACAGTACAGACGGTACTCAGTTGTTGAAGAACTTTTTGTACGACGTAGTCGGGGTAAGCGGAGATTGGACTCCAGCACACTTTGTCGATGAAACGGTAGCGCAACTCAAGGCCCAGCTTGGCAATGATAAAGTCGTTCTTGGACTTTCAGGGGGTGTGGATAGCTCTGTCGCTGCCATGCTTTTGCACAAAGCAATTGGGGCGAATTTGTATTGCATCTTCGTCAACAATGGCCTCCTTCGCAAAGACGAGTTCACCCAGGTGTTGAAACAGTACGAAGGGATGGGCCTTAACGTAAAAGGCGTAGATGCTTCGGATCGTTTCTTAGATGCATTAGCAGGTATTGAAGAGCCAGAGGCCAAGCGCAAAGCCATTGGACGTGTGTTCATTGAAGTATTTGACGATGAAGCACATATGATTGAGGATGTGGTTTGGTTAGCTCAGGGTACCATCTACCCAGATATCATTGAAAGTATTAGCGTGAAAGGTCCATCTGCGACCATTAAGTCACACCACAACGTAGGAGGTCTTCCAGATTTCATGAAGTTGAAAGTAGTAGAGCCGTTGAAGACGTTGTTCAAAGACGAGGTTCGCAGAGTGGGGGCTTCTATGGACATGAGTGCAGAATTGCTAGGACGTCATCCGTTCCCTGGGCCAGGTTTAGCCATTCGAATTCTCGGAGATATCACGGCTGAAAAAGTGCGTATCCTTCAAGAGGTAGATCACATTTTCATCAATGGATTGAAAACAGAAGGTCTTTACGATAAAGTTTGGCAAGCTGGTTGCATACTCTTACCTGTGAACTCCGTGGGAGTGATGGGAGATGAAAGAACCTACGAAAAAGTTGTAGCGCTTCGTGCGGTAGAAAGTACTGACGGTATGACGGCGGATTGGGTACATCTTCCTTATGAATTCCTAGCGAAGGTCAGCAACCAAATTATTAATAAGGTGAAGGGAGTAAACCGCGTAGTGTACGACATCAGCTCCAAGCCACCGGCCACCATTGAATGGGAATAAGAAAGAGCATATGGATGTTCATGTTGCTGTTGGCAGCAACAGCTCACGGACAAAGTATTACTGAGCACATTGTGGTCAAGGGAAATACGCTGTATTCTATTTCAAAAACTTACGGTATTACTGTAGAAGCCTTGCAAGAGGCGAACCCTCAAATCTCAGGGACAGCATTGTCTGTAGGAGATACCCTGCTTATTCCAAGTATTGATCATCCGGCTCCCACGGCTGAAGTTCAACCTAGTGAAACCACGAGTCCAGCGTCTGTGGATGCGGGCTATGAAATGTATAAGGTTAAAAAGGGCGATACGCCGGCAGATCTTGCGAAAGCCTGGGGATTCACTACGATGCGTGCCTTCTACAGATTGAACCCTGATGCTCGTACAGATTGGAAGAAGGGGATGATTCTGGTAAAACCTGTACTGCCAGGTACTTTCGAGGAAAGCCCTAAAGATTCGGTAGCAATTACAGCTGGTTCCGATAGTGCAGTTTCCGTCGAACTTCTTGATGAAGTACACATCTTAAGCTTGTTGCCATTTTTCCACAGAGATTACATCAACGAAACGCCGTTGGCCAAACGCAGCCCTTTAGCGCTGAGTTTCCGTCAGGGGATGGAATTAGCCATTGATGAGCTCAATGATTCAACACGTACCGTTGGAATAACCTTCGCGGATACCTACAACCAGGCAGATTCGTTGCGCTTGGCTATTGAGCGAAATCCGTTGGATTCTTTTGACCTTGTTATAGGTCCCTTGTATTCCAAACGAGTGATGGAAATCAGTAAGCACTCCCTAGCCAACAAAGTAATAAGCCCACTGAGTAAAAATGCGTCGATTAATGCGTCGCCATTACAAAATGCGGTCGTAGCTGAAGAATATCAGTGGCAGGCTATTATTGATTTAGTGGCGCAGCGTCAAGAAGTGGCCGTTTTGATGGCCAATCCAAGAAGGACCCTCATCGTCGCCCAAAGCTCTGCGAAAACAGAGGCTGCCATGAACGGAATGTTTTCAGTATTGAATGACCCAAAGGTCATGAAGGCAACGGAGGGATGGAAAGAAAACGAACGATTGGTATTTTTGGATACTACCATCCATTATGATCTAATCGTCTATGATAATGATCCTGCCTTCGTACTCGATGTGTTGCGTAATCTCCGTACCGGAAATGCATCCTACACTTGGTACACCATCGAACATCAGATTGTCGACAATGGCATTACACAGGACAACTTTGCAAGAGAAAAAGGGGTGGTGTGTGCCTATTCCTCGTACATAGACTACCGCAGCGAATCTGCCATGTCCATGGTCCAATCCTTCCGTGAAAAGTTTGATGCGCAACCTGACGAATATGCTATAAAGGGATATGATGTTGCCAAGTTCTATGTACGTAATCTCACAGAGGGCACTAAAGCGTATCGCGGGGTATCACTTGGATTCCTGCCAAACGAACAAGGAAAGAACATGTATACTGAGCTCCGTATTTTCCAAAATTTGGAGTGGCGAAAAATCAATCCATAGATTGAACAATCAAGGTAGGCTAAGGGTTTAATGAACTATAAAAACCGTATTATGCCCCTACATAAAGCCCTCGATATCGGCGACCGTATTCCGGACTTCGAACTACAAGACCAACACGGTCAATGGGTAAAACGAGAAGATTTTGAAGGGAAACCTCTTGTGATCTTCTTTTATCCAAAAGACCATACGCCTGGTTGTACCGCAGAAGCCTGTTCTTTTAGAGATTTTGAAAGTGAGTTTCAAGCAGCTGGTGCACAGGTTATTGGTATAAATGATGCTGAGGTAAGTATGCATAAAAGCTTCGCCGATAAGTATGCTTTAACATATCCAGTACTCAGTGATCCTGGGCACATAGTTCGAAAATCATTCGGTGCACCTGGATTGCTCTTTAATACTGTAGCGAATAGAATTACCTATGTCACTGATGGTTCCCATAAAGTGGCGTATATTTTCAAAAGTTTATTTCGAGCCAACGATCACGTGTCGGAGAGCTTGGATTATGTAAAAAAATTGGTTCATGACACCCATTGAGATTAGCATCGCATTGTTGACCTTTTTTGCCATGGAAGGTGTAGCCTGGGCAGCCCATAAATACCTGATGCATGGTATTTTATGGTTTCTTCACGACGATCACCACACCAAGACGCCTGGTGCCTTAGAAAAGAATGATACGTTCTTTTTGATTTTCGCCATTCCTTCTTGGTTGTGCATTATGCTTGGTTTATTCAACGGAAATGGAATCAGCGTGGCTATCGGGGCGGGTATCGCTTTATATGGCTTCGCATATGCCTTGGTCCATGAACTCTTTATTCACCAAAGACTGCCGGTTTTAAAGAAATCTCGTTTTGTTTACTGGGAAGCGGTTCGATTGGCGCATAAGATGCACCACCGCCACCTAGGTAAGGAAAACGGAGAGAATTTTGGGATGTTATGGGTACATCCAAAATACATCCGACAGGTACGCCAAATGCGCGCCAATTCTTAGAAACCGTGTTAGAAACCAAATGGCTTTATTTATTGCTCAACCTATTCACGGTGAGCGTACCGTTGATCCGAAGTTTTGAACCTCGAATCGCGTATTACAAAAGTTTTGGGTCCTTGGGTAAAGCTATGCTCATTTGGAGCGGCTTCTTTCTTATTTGGGACATTTGGTACACCGATCTTGGCGTGTGGGGATTTACCCCAGATTACCTCAGTGGGGTAGAGCTGTTTGGATTGCCCTTGGGTGAATATCTGTTTTTTATTACTGTGCCTTTCGCTTGTGTATTCATCTACAAATGCATGGAATTATTCTTCCCGAATGGTATTGTAAGTGTGGCAGTAGCGAATCGAATTAGTCAGTTGCTCATCCCTTTTACCCTTGTCATAGGTTTGATGTCATTAGACAAGCTATATACTGCAGCGACCTTCTTGTTACTGGGGGTGGCGCTCATTTATGTGGCTTGGATTGCTCGTTGTGCCTGGCTTCCTAGGTTCTATGAGAGCTATATTATTGCTCTGCTTCCTTTCTTTTTGAAAAATGGAATCTTAACAGGTTCCTTCTTAGAAAGCCAAGTCGTTTGGTACAACGATGCAGAAAACCTTGGCATTCGGTTGGGTACGATTCCCTTTGAGGACATCTTTTATGGGATGTTACTCATCTTAGGGATTGTATACTTCTATGAAAAGTTTGAGGCGACCCGTAAGAGCAATCTTTAAAGTAAGGCAACCGTTTCTTCTAAGGTCATAACTTTAGACCGCAAAAATCGCATTCCTATGGAAGCACTATTGACCGCCCCTGGACTATTATCATTGGCCACCTTGACCTTTTTGGAGATTGTGCTAGGTATTGATAATATCATATTCATATCCCTTGTTTCCAATGACCTGGAAGAAAGTCAGCAGCCTATGGCGCGCCGTTTGGGTTTGGCGCTTGCGTTGGGATTCCGAATATTAATGTTGCTCGGCATTACCTGGCTTATCGGCTTGACTGCGCCGTTGTTTCATCTTGGCGATCATGCAGTTTCCGGGAGGGATGCTATTTTGTTCACAGGAGGCTTGTTCTTGTTGGCGAAATCCTCCTCAGAGATATTCAAGAAGACAGAGGGAAGAGGACATGGTGAGCATGCACGTAAACCAAAATCTCTAGTAGGTGTGATTATTCAGATAGGGTTACTAGATATCGTGTTTAGCTTTGATAGTGTACTTACGGCCATAGGGATGACCCACGATCTAGTCATCATGATCGTGGCTGTGGTCATTTCCATGGTGATTATGTTGACTTTTGCGAAGCCTATTGCGCATTTCATTGAGAAGCACGTGAGCTTGCAAATCTTAGCACTTAGTTTCTTGATTATGATAGGGACAGTTTTGGTCGCCGAAAGTGCACATGTTGAAATCCCCAAACCCTATGTCTACAGTTCTGTAGGATTCGCGCTAATCGTCCAATTATTGAGCATTCGCGCGGCTGAAAAGTCTAAGTCTACTGGTAGCGGCCCACGAGCCTAAAATAATCCTTGAGCACGGCCTGATTGGCCTTTTCATTGCTTTGTGTACCGTTCAATAGGAGGGAATCACTTCCTTGAACGATGAAGGCACGGCGGTAATCCAGCGCATTTTGAAACACCCAAGCGGCCAGTCTATAGTGGTCTGCGAAGTCCATATGGTCAAGGCTTAATGTCGCCATTGAATCCCCCAATGCGATGTGCACGGTATCTGCGAAATAACGTCGTGCATTCGGCTCGGCAATAATATAGGCCTGGTCCGTACGCCAAGAATTGATGATGGTAAAGTTCAACAACGGTTGGGTCGTGTCGTAGGTGCACTTTAAATACCGATGCACTTTAAATCCTTGTTGGGCCAATTCTGCTCGCTCCTCCGTCCTGTATTGATGAATACGGGTATTATTGAAAAAGATCTCGTCACTTTCCTTAACTAAATAATTGGGTTCCAAATCCCAATGCTGCAACTTCTGCTCATAGGGCCATAGGATGCTCAAAAGCAACATTGCAGTGAAGAAAATTAAAGCGGCACGGTAGAGTTTCTTTTCCATCGCTTTTACAACAATAAACGGAGTTGGTTGTTTACTTGATACCCCTAAGAAAATACCTTTACGCCATATGAAAAAGAATCCCTCCTCAGTAGCGGTCATAGGATCTGGAATAGCTGGACTCAGTGCAGCCATACGCTTGGCCGTGCAAGGAAAGCGAGTGGTTGTTTTTGAGCAAAATCCATACACTGGAGGTAAAGTTACAGCTTTCGAGAAGCACGGATTTAGATTCGATATGGGACCCTCATTGTTCACCATGCCTCATTTAGTAGAGGAGTTGTTCGAATTAGCAGGGAGGATTCCAAAGGATTACTTTCAATACCACACACACGATGAGGTTTGTAGGTATTTCTGGCTGGACGGAAAGCTCTTAACGCTCTATCCTTCGGTAGTTGAAAACATTGAATCCATTACGTCAGTTTTCGGTACAGATTCTGGTAAAAATGTCCAAAAGTATTTTGATGATGCTCGCAAGAAATTCGAGCTCACGGCCCCCTTCTTTTTAGAAAGTAGCTTACATAAAGCCAAGACATTCATTTCACCGAAGGTATTGAAGGTGGTTTCAGAAATTCCAAGATTAGGGTTGTTTTCGACCTTGGATGATCAAAATAAGCGTTATTTCAAGGAGCCTAAGCTGGTTCAATTATTCAATAGATATGCGACCTATAATGGTTCTTCACCATATCAAACGCCTGGCATCATGCAAATGATTTCGCATTTGGAACACGGTATGGGAACCCATTTTCCCGTCGGTGGAATGCACGCTATTTCCCAGAGCCTGACCAAACTTGCCGAGGAATTAGGTGTGCAGTTTGAGCTGAATTCTAAAGTCGAGCAAATTCTCATTGAGAAGAAGAAAGTACGCGGCGTAGTGGTCAATGGGGCGGAACGGATGTTTGACTTAGTGGTGTGCAATTCCGATATCAAACACGCATATCAAAAGTTATTGCCTAAGCAGGTACGTCGACCGAAGAAGACCTTGGCACAAGAACCTAGCTCTAGTGCGTTGATATTCTATTGGGGTATAGGTCAAACCTTCCCAGAATTGGACCTACACAACATCATCTTCAGCGAAGATTACAAGGAGGAGTTTGATCGGATTCGTACCAATGGGCCATTTTGGGAGGATCCAACCATTTATGTTCATATTTCCAACCGATTAGAGGTTAATGACGCCCCGAAGGGTAAGGATTCTTGGTTTGTGATGGTGAATGTACCGTACGATCAAGATCAGGACTGGGAAGATATAGTGGGTAAAGTTCGACGCAAGCTTGTTGAACGCATGTCCGCTGTACTGGGACAAGATATTACGCCCTTGATTGAAACTGAGGAAATTTTAACCCCGCCGCAAATCCAGCGCAGAACATCCAGTGTGGGCGGAGCGCTCTACGGAACTAGCTCGAACGAGCGAATGGCGGCATTTTTAAGGCATTCTAATAAAAGTAGCTCGGTCAAAGGGTTGTACTTTTGTGGTGGATCAGCACATCCGGGAGGCGGTGTGCCCTTATGTATATTGAGCGGTAAAATTGCCGCAGAATGGATAGAAGAAGATGAATGATTTAGGAAAAATCCAACTATTGGCGGCCAAGTACGGCGGCTACGTCCTCATCTTTTTCCACACCATAGGATTGTTTTTACTTGGGGCTGACTGGCGCCAAAATTTCGTATTCCTTACGCCCTATAACCTGTTGTTAATGTTGGTCGTCTTCTTGCTGGCCAGCGATCGTCCGAAGAATTGGGGGCTCTACATGGCGCCCATCGTATTGGGCTATATCATCGAGGTAGTTGGCACCAATACCGGATGGCCTTTTGGCGCCTATACCTACGGGACAGCCTTAGGGCCGAGGGTATTCAGTACTCCTCTCATGATTGGCGTATTGTGGTGGGTGTTGATTCGGGCTTGGTTTGATTTGTCGGATCGATGGACGCAAAATGCGTGGGCAAAATCGCTCATCACTGGAACGGCTATGGTTTTGATGGACGTGTTGATCGAACCAGTAGCTATTGAATTGGGCTTTTGGACTTGGGCAGAGGTCGAAGTTCCTATGGCCAATTATATTTCGTGGTTCATCCTTGCCACATTGTTCGCACGGGCCACGGCAGGCGGCAATACGAAAAACCCTCAGAGCCCTTGGGTTATAGCGGTGCTTACTGTGTTTTTTGCCGTACTCAACATAGCATATGCATAAAAAAAGCCCCTGCTTAAGGCAAGGGCTTTTTTAGCTCAGGGGTACTAGCCTAGCGATCTTTCAACCGTTTGATTTCAAGCTCTAGCTCTTCAATCTTCCGATCGATTTCATCGTCCATCGCTTCAAGTTCTTCTTCGATCGTTTCCTCGAGATCTTCAGCTGAATAGTATTCGATTACGGGGCAATCGGCACAGTCCAAACCTCTTTCGGTCATGATCCAGGTATGTCCTAACATGTCGCCGTCCCACAAGTTCTGCACATTTTCGAGATCATAAATGATGTTTTCAAGACTTGGGTCCAAGAATACGGTGGTTCCTACTGGCAATCGCAAGGTCACCTTTAGGTCTTGCCCACGGTACAAGGCATCCTCGGGCACGCTGAAATACTCGCTTAATCGCAGTGTTTCTCCTGTTTGCTCGGTTTTAAAATCAAACCGCTGTGCACGTTGTCTCGCCTCGGCATGGTTACGACCGCTGGCCGAATGCTTCAATTCTAAGTGGGCCGTGCTATCATTGGTTCGCTCGATGTTGAAGCGGACGTTTTCAACTCTTAATTGGTCATCGTCAATATCAAATAAAAATCCTGTGGACTCCTCCAATATATCGGCTTCGAGGACGAGGGAATTTCCTTGTACTGTGATCTTTTCCACTTCGGTGGAGCGCTCTTTAAAATCCGTGGCCAGCGATCCCGCGCTGATAAAAATGAGGATCAAGCCAATGATGAATGATGCAATGCCGGAGAAGGAGAGTAGGCGTGCGTTCGAGATCGATTTCCCAAACAATTTGGCCAAGAATACCACTAGGGCAAAGAGGGGCATCAATAGGGTCAACAAGGTTCCCACGCGCAATGACATCAAACGCCACCCCGATCCAAACAAGGCCTGCGCCCCGTCCATGCCGTAGATATAGCCATTGATGTCGATGAAATCAAAGCCGCCAAGATTCCAAGTACTGCCAAACACCCCGATCAGTGCAACGATAAGGGTAAAGGCGATTACTGAACCAACTATGGCCAATACGATCCCAAAGAATTTGAGGATGAATCCAAGGATGGCTCCAATGGTATTTGTGATGAAATCAAAAAAACCTTTAGGCGTGTTTTTGAACTTCTTTCCGAACGCTTTACCCTGGGCCTCGAACTCCTTGAACCTCTTTTCAATGTTGCCCAGGTTTACCGGCTCCCCCCGCATTTGGAGTTTTTGCGCAGTAGTTCTCGCTTCAGGAATGGCCGCCCATAGTATGATGTAGGTGATGAATCCAATTCCCGTAAAGAACAACAGCACCAAGAATAACACGCGAATCCAAACCACGTCAATGTTGAAGTAGGCTGCAATACCGCTGCAGACCCCGCCAATGACAGTCTCGTCTGGGTTACGGAAGAATCTGCGTTTGGCTTCTGTTTGAGTGGTTTCCGTCTCCTCAGCAGCCTCTGCAAAATCCTCAGGGCGCCCGAGGGTAGAGATGATGAAGTCAACATCTTCCTGCGTTACAACCTGACGTTTACCTTCAGAAAGTCGCATGGAAAAGATTTCCGCGATGCGTGATTCGATATCTGCGACTATTTCGGCGCCGCCTTCCTCGTGGGATAATCGGTCCTTGATCGCATTTAAATACAGATTAAAGTTCTCGTAGGCACCTTCGTCCAAGTGATAGATGATGCCGCTTAGGTTGATATTTATTGTTTTATTCATGGGGCGTTAATTCGAGGTAGTGATGTGTTCAACGGCTTTTTGAAGGGCATCCCAAGTACTTTTCAGCTCCTTTTGAAATGCCTTTCCTTCGGTAGAAAGGGAGTAGTATTTGCGCGGTGGTCCCGAAGTACTTTCTTCCCAGCGATACTCGAGGAGTCCCGCGTTTTTTAATCGGGTCAATAGTGGATAAAGGGTTCCCTCTACGACGATGAGTTCTGCATTCTTCAAATGCTCAATGATATCAGAGGCATAGGCATCACCGTTGCTGAGTATGCCTAAAATGCAATACTCCAGGACGCCCTTACGCATCTGTGCTTTAGTATTCTCAATCTTCATGTAGGGTCTTGCTTAGGGTGAAGTCTCCGTAGAAGGTGATCAATATGGTGTTGCTCTCCTCGGTCACTAGGAAGTGAGCCTCATCAAATTTGGTCCGGCTTCCACGGAAGTACAGGTAATGCACCTCGCCATTATCTTCTTCGAGTTCTACTTTTTTATACCCCGCGCGGTCCAAGAACTTTTGCCAGTCGTTGGTTACTTCTTTGCGATAGCGGTCATCGGATACTCTGAGCCACTGAACACGCTTGATTTCACCATTAAGGGTGCGTTCAAGGTCTCCGTTGGCGAAATCTATATCCAGGGGTAGGGCACTAAGTAAGGAGCCGCCAAAGCTGAATCCGCCGATATACGGTTTGGGCTCGTATTCCTCATATAGGTCGTCTGCCAATCCCTTGGGTTGTGCCATCAAGGCTACGGGAAATAGTAATAGGAAAAGGGTTTTTTTCATGGTCCAATTGAATTTGTGACAAAGTTATAGGTAAAATTAGGTACTATGCAATACCAAGTACTATAAATTTTATTCAATGGGCTTCCGGCAGGGTGGATTTGTCTCAAAAACGAAACAGTAATTCACTGTGCGAACGCATTTTATCAATTTTTGCAAGGTCTATACCTTGTTTTTGAATCGATAGAAAGGAACGACGGTTCTTGGTCAGTACTAGTTTAGAAGAAAACCATTTTGAATTATGACAACGTTATCGATCATGTTAGAAGTAGTGGGGTTGTACTTACTGCTGGACTTTTTAACAGGGGTAGTACACTTCTGGATGGACCGCTATGGTAAAGAAGATATGCCGCTCTTGGGCAAGGCTATTATCGAGATCAATACTTGGCATCACGAGAACCCACGCCGAATGACTACCCGTAGTTACTGGTACCTGTGTAAAAGCGGGTGGGTAGGTGTTGGCGCCATGTTGTTGGGTGTGTATTTAATAACGGGGACGGTGAGCTGGCAATGGTGGTTTATCGGTATCCTTGGCGCAAATGCGAATATTGTGCATCAATGGGCCCATATGTTCCCGAATGAGAAGCCTGCCCTAATTAATTGGTTACAGAAAATTGGAATCATTCAACGGCCTCACGATCATGCCCAGCATCATACGAAACCAGAGACGCGTAGTTATTGTACATACACACCGTGGCTCAATCCTATGCTGGATCGAATAGGGTTTTGGTTTGGCATTGAACGATTCTTTGCCACCTTCGGTATTTATACTACAGATAGAATTGATTAAAATAAAACCCGCGCTCCGCGCGGGTTTTTTGTTGCCGTACTCTGGCGGAAAGATTTCTTGGGATACCAGGCTTGCCCGTTCGTGCAATCGAGCCTCTTCGCCTATTAGGCTTAAACAGCGTTCTGTCTACATCCCGCCTTTAACGTAGGACCAGCCTTGCTCTTGTTTTTCCATGACTTCACCGATGCCCATGGGAACAAATTCAAATTCTTCCATGATGGCATCGCGTGGGATGTCGCGGCCTTTGAGAGTGTTCTCGCACGCCAAGAAGATGATGCCGCGTTCTTTCAGGGCGAGTAGTTCTTCGCGGTATTCCGTGCGCTCCTTATGCAATAGGTCTAAGCCCGGTCCATGGCAGACTACCTCAATGGTGATGGTGTTGCCGTATCCGTCTTTGAGGTTGTTGAGTTGCTTGATGAGCCCTTTTTGAACTTTGGGATTATTGTCGACCATCTGAACCACCAGCTGGTGTTCAGTTTGTGCGTGTAGTGTGGTAGGTAGGGCCAAGGTAACTAAGACGATGGCGGTGGTGAGATAGGAAACCAATGTTTTCATGATGCTTTGCTTTTGGTGGAATCAAAGTACGATAATTGGTCCCACCTCGAGCGGAATCTAGGTCACAGTTTGCGTGCCTTTAGCGAATAGACCAACGGGAATAGGCCTTCGCGCCCCTTGATTTGATAGCGACCGGGGGATGGGGAGGTGGATTCAAACAGGGCATAAGGACTCCAATTCGTCTCTCCGAAATACACCAAATCGCGTTCAGGATGTTCCACAATGGGCAGTACAATGTCGCTGATGGGGTGATTCCATGTTTGGTTCTTCATGCGTTTGGCTTCGGGCGAAGCATAGCTCCCTCCGCGCTCCTCTTCAATGACCCCGGTGTTGAAATAGGGGTAGGCGATGTGCTCGAAATTCTCGTCGAGAATCCAAAGGACAGGGTGGAAGTCCGCCATGATGAGCTCACCGCCGGGTTTCAAATAGGAGAAGGCCGCGTCCATCCACGGCTTGATGTCCGGGTGCCAGCCTAATACGCCATAGGAGGCGAAAACCAAATCGAATTGGCCCACCAACTCCTCCTGAATCTCAGTGGCATTGGCCAATACCCAATTCGCTTCCATGTCCAAATTCTGCGCCAGTGCCGCCGCCTCGCGAAGCGCCACAGGACTGAAATCCAGCCCCCAAACCTCGGCGGCGCCCAAGGTCTTGAGCGAGAGTGTATCCTGTCCAAAATGGCATTGCATGTGCAGGACCTTTTTCCCGGCCAATTCCGGCAACAACGCCCTCTCAATCTCGTGCAAGGTCATGGGATTCTTGCGGAACGCTACGGCATCGTAGAAATCCGATCGGGGATGCAAGTCCGCCCAATGGTCCCAAAGCTTGCGGTTGATGTCGAGGTATTCTTTCATCAGCGTCCGTATTTCTCCAAGGCCTCCTGACGCTCCTTCTCGCGCTCGTATTCTTCGTAACAATCGAGCAGGGACACGAGGAATTGGTAATCGTTGAAGGTGCGAATTTCGGTCTCGGAATATTTGCAATAGAACATGAAAGCCTCCATTTCGGCTTTCGGAATGCCCGTCAATTCTTCAATGATTTGGCGGTTGCTGCCCTCTTCGAGCATTTGACGGTAATAATCCTCACGTTGTAATTCGCGTAGGGCTTGCAATTGTTTCGGGCGTTTTCCGAAGCTGTAGTAGAGCAGATCGAGCGGGTTGGCGAGGGTAGGAGCCACCGCTTGTGGCATGCGAATGTCTTCGTTGCGCGGCACTCTAGGCTCTCTTTTGGGCATGGTCCGCGGGTTGTTCGAGGTGATGGCGTAAATGCTCACTTCGTCTAGCAGGTAGTTTCGAGGGACCAATTTTATCAGCAATTCCTCCCGTATGCCACTGACCAATGCGCTATCAATGGCGAGGTAATAAAATTGGTACCCCACATTTGAAATTACCAACGTATCTCCCATGGATACTGGGATTTCGAAATACCCAATGCCGTTGGATACGGTCCCAAAATAGGTCTTGTTGTTGACCACATAAGAATTGGGCACTGCAAAAGATGAATCGCGGTCTACAACCGTGCCTTTCAATACGTAACTTTGGGCTACGGCTGCGCGGGGCATGCACCCCAAGGCCAGAACAACAGCAAATACAAACTTTTTATAATCCATTAATCTCATGTCAGACGACGGTCAGAAGGTCATTTTTTCGATGTCCCGAGTGAGTAAGATCTTGCCACACAATAACAAGGCCATTCTCAAGGACATCTACCTTTCTTTTTTCTATGGAGCCAAAATAGGCATCTTAGGTTTAAACGGTTCAGGTAAATCCACACTTTTAAAAATCATCGCCGGGGTAGAAAAGAGCTACCAGGGAGATGTGGTGTTCGCCCCAGGCTACACGGTCGGCTATCTTGAGCAAGAGCCGGTACTAGAGGCGGGAAAGACCGTAATGGACATCGTCAAAGAAGGTGCCGCGGAAACTGTAGCAGTCTTGGAGGAATACAACAGTATTAACGACCAGTTCGGTTTGCCAGAAGTTTACGAAAACCCGGATAAGATGGAGGCGCTGATGGCACGTCAGGCGCTACTTCAAGATAAAATTGATGCCACCAACGCTTGGGAACTCGATACCATGTTGAGCCGTGCGATGGATGCCCTGAACTGTCCACCCGCGGACCAATTAGTCGATAACCTCTCCGGTGGGGAAGCGCGCCGCGTCGCCTTATGTCGCCTACTCATCCAAACTCCGGACGTGCTTTTGTTGGATGAGCCTACCAACCACTTGGACGCTGAGAGCATCCTGTGGTTAGAGCAGCATTTGCAACAATACAAAGGAACGGTCATCGCGGTAACGCACGACCGTTATTTCCTAGATAATGTAGCCGGATGGATCCTAGAACTCGACCGCGGGGAAGGTATTCCTTGGAAGGGGAATTACAGCTCTTGGTTGGATCAGAAGACCAAGCGCCTGGCCCAAGAGGAGAAGCAAGTTTCAAAGCGTCGTAAAACGCTCGAGCGAGAGCTGGAGTGGGTTCGCATGAATCCGAAAGGCCGCCAGAGCAAAAGCAAGGCTCGTTTGAACAACTACGAAGCCATGCTTGCCCAAGAGGACAAGGAGAAGGAAAGCAAGTTGGAAATCTTCATTCCTGCCGGACCTCGATTAGGAACGAACGTGATCAACGCGAAAAACGTGCGCAAGGCCTTCGGCGAGAAGCTCCTGTACGATGATTTGAACTTCACCCTTCCGCCTGCTGGAATAGTGGGAATTATCGGTCCAAACGGAGCCGGTAAGACGACGATTTTTAAAATGATCATGGACCAATTACAACCTGATGGCGGAAGTTTCGACGTAGGTGATACGGTCAAAATATCCTACGTTGATCAGAGCCACGAGAAGATGAATCCTGAGAAAACGATCTTCGAAGTCATCGGCGATGGCACCGAGGAAGTGATGCTCGGAAATCAACGCACCAACGCACGCGCCTACCTCAGTAGATTCAATTTTGCCGGCGGAGATCAAGGCAAAAAAGTCGGTGTTCTTTCTGGGGGTGAGCGCAACCGTTTGCACTTGGCCATGGCGCTCAAAGAAGGCGGTAATGTGTTGCTTTTAGATGAGCCTACCAATGATTTAGATGTCAATACCTTACGTGCTTTGGAAGAGGCCTTGGATAACTTTGCTGGCTGTGCGGTAATTATCTCGCACGACCGCTGGTTCTTGGACCGTGTGTGTACTCATATCTTGGCCTTCGAAGGGGACTCACAAGTCTATTCGTTTGAAGGCTCGTTCTCGGAATACGAAGAGAACAAACTGAAGCGATTGGGACGCTCGGAACCCACCCGATTCAAGTACAAGAAGTTGATGAAAAACGACTAAGGGAATTGGACCCTGAAAAAACTTTGAAGCCCGCAAGCACAATGCGGGCTTCTTTGTTATCTTGAGGCTCAACCTATCACAACCAACTATGAGAATCAATCTATCTGATGCCCAGCAGGAAACGCTGGAAATGATCCGTCAAACTGCACAAGATTTTGCCGCTACTAAAATCAAACCTCACGTCATGGAGTGGGATGAGGCGCAACATTTTCCGGTGGCTTTGTTCAGAGAAATGGGCCAATTAGGCTTTATGGGCGTCCTCGTTCCAGAAACCTACGGAGGAGCGGGCCTTGGCTACCAAGAATATATTACCATCATCGATGAAATCGCGCAGGTTTGCGGCTCTATCGGACTAAGCGTTGCCGCTCACAATAGCCTGTGTACCGGGCATATCCTGCAATTTGGTACGGAGGAGCAAAAGCAGAAGTGGTTGCCGAAATTGGCCACTGCGGAGTGGATTGGCGCCTGGGGATTAACCGAAACAGGCACAGGCTCGGATGCAGGTGGTATGGATACTACAGCAGTGCTCGATGGCGACCATTGGGTGTTGAATGGTTCAAAGAATTGGATTACCCACGCTATTTCCTCAGAGATTGCAGTGGTTATGGCCAGAACAGGCGAGAAAGGCGATAGCCATGGCATGAGCGCTTTCGTGGTGGAAAAGGGTACATCTGGTTTTAGTGCTGGAAATAAAGAAAACAAACTAGGTATGCGCGCTTCAGAAACCGCTGCCTTGTATTTTGATAATTGCCGTATTCCCAAAGAAAACATTCTTGGCCAGAAAGGAGAGGGCTTTATCCAAGCCATGAAGATTCTAGACGGCGGAAGGATTTCAATAGCCGCCTTAAGTATTGGTATTGCAAAAGGCGCGAAAAATGCTGCCGTTGCCTACGCAGATGAGCGCCAACAGTTTGGTAAAAAGATTCGTCAATTCCAGGGTGTGAGTTTTAAACTCGCCGAGATGGCTACGAAAATCTATGGTGCTGAGCTCATGACTAGACACGCCGCGGCACTAAAAGAGGAGGGTAAGCCGATGACTCAAGAGAGTGCAATGGCGAAGCTCTATGCCTCCGAAATTTCGACAGAAGTTGCCAACGAAGCAGTACAAGTTTTTGGCGGTTATGGCTATACTAAAGACTACCCTGTAGAGAAGTTCTACAGAGATTGTAAGTTGTGTACAATCGGAGAGGGAACCTCTGAAATTCAGAAGGTTGTGATCTCAAGAAACCTGTACAAATAGATTATTTATTGCGACGACATCGCTCGCTGCAATACTTTACTTCATCCCAATTCTTTTCCCATTTTTTGCGCCAAGTGAAGGGTCGTTCACATACTGGGCAAACTTTTTCGGGTAAATGAGGTTTCTTATGCATATGTCGGAAGCAACATCACCTCAAGAAGAAAGTTCGAAACAAGATTCAGAATTGGACCAAAGGGCCATTGACCGCATCGTGGAAATGGCGTGGGAAGATCGTACTCCATTCGATGCGATTATGCTGCAATTTGAGCTTACAGAGGCAGAGGTCATTAAGCTCATGCGACGTGAGATGAAACCGTCCTCATTTCGTATGTGGCGTGCCCGTGTTCAGGGTAGAAGTACGAAGCACCAAGCTTTGAGAGGCTTTAAAGTAGGTCGTAACCGTAGCGATCAACAGCGACACATTACTTTGAATAAAATGTCAAAGCGCCGATAATCTTCCCGTAATATTCAGTAAATGAATGGTTTGACACGTTCGCTCATTATGTTGATACCATTGTAAATTGTTACCGAAAAAGCAATTTTTATTAGCTATTTTTGAAGACTATGTTCGGTTTAAACACTATGAAAAAAATAATACTTACCATCCTTCTCGGTATTGTTACATTGCATGTTAACGCTTCTCATTTGTACGGGGGAGAACTTGTATGGAAGTGTCAAAACAATGGAAAATACAAGTTTTATTTGACAATGTATCGTGACTGCAATGGTATCAACTATACCAATACTGTACACACCATTTTCACCAATGCACCGGGTGGAAATTTTCAAGTAAACCGTGTCTCTCCTGATGCTTATGTCGCTCCTATATGCTACTCTACTACGCAGTCAGCTCAAACATTATGTAATAATACGACCCAATATGGAACAGGTACATTGCAAAAAATAGTATTTGAATCAGCAGAAATGACTTTTGCAGGAACTCCTCCTCCTTCAGGTTGGTATTTTTATCATCAGGATTTTGCAAGGCCTAGTCAATTGACTAACGGAGGTAGTAATCAAGCATTTATTGCACGGGCCATGATGTATCCATACACAGCGCCAGGTTCAACATCACCTTTTACCGGGAATCCATGTTACGATAGCAGTCCAGATTTCTTAGAAGATCCTGCACTATTGGCAGTTACTAATTCTGAAATTGTTTATAACAACCTAGGGTATGATCCGGATTTAGATTCTTTGTATTACGATTGGGCCGAACCGCTTTCTGCTTTTCCAAGTACATCCATAACTTGGAATACATCTTCAGGATATAGCGCTTCCTCACCCTTACCATCTGGTTTAGGAAGTACAGGTGCTCAGCTAATTAATGAGACTGGGGAGGTAAGTTTCACTTCTGCACAAGCAGGTAGCTTTGCGACTTGTTTGAAAGTGGAGTCTTGGCGTTGTGGTCAATTAATTGGGGAGGTCTTCAGAGATATTCCAATTAGTATCCTAACTCAAACTACTCCTACTGGACTTTGTGCTTCGTCTTACCAGCCCGGCCCTCCTCTCCTTACGTTGACACCAGATTTTAATTTGATGAATCCAACAGTATTGACTCCAATAACTAATGCTGCGGGTGATACTTTGTCTTATACTACCTCTGCATATCCAGGTGACACAGTCGCATTTGAAATTTTGGCGTCTGATCCTTACCCTAATCCAGCTCAATGTCAAGCACAAGTGATTTCATTAAGCGCCGCTGGTGGGAACTTAAGTTCAGCATCAAATTATGGTAATCCTAACACTTGTTTGTTCAATCCTCCGTGTGCTACGCTAACCTCTAAAAATACTGGAAATTATGCGGGTCAATTCTCAGCGACGGGAATTAATAAAGCCGCTTTTAATTGGGAAATCGATTGTAATCATTTATTCTACCAAGAATACCAGTGCGGAACTTTGAAATCAGACTATGATTTTTATTTCAGAATGATTGATGATCAGTGTCCAGTTAATGAGTTTTCATATGCTAAAGTCACGGTAAAGGTTTTGAACTATATGCCGCAAAATGTAAATGTTGATAACACTTGTATTTCTCAAGATCCTGTTAGTGGAGCAATCACTTTTAATTGGGTGAACAGTTTAGATACGGGTTTTAACTTTGACTACTACATAATCAATCACATTGATACACTAGGAAATAGCACTATCGTAGATACAATATACGATTGGTCTATACAGACCTATACCCACCTAACGGCAGATCCGAATGCAAAAAATGCATACACAATTCAAACTGCGGGTGGATGTGGATTGTTGACAGATCCTACGGATACAATACAAAACATACGGTTAGAATTAGACGCATTTCCTCCTCCGCCAAATAGTAGTATTGCTCGATTAGAATGGAATACGTGGAAAGTAAGTGATACGACTACCTCATATGATGTTTGGGTTGAAGCACCAGCAAATTCGGGTCAATGGACAAAGTTGGGTATAACGATGGATACCACTTGGACGGATACTGTTGCTTTTTGTGGAGAATGGCTGAACTACCAAGTTCGCTACCATACTACTTGTGAGAGTACCACGGATAGTGGGTTCTTCTCCGATAAGACACCTCCATCTCCTGTGGTATTTGATAGTGTCACAGTTGCCAATGGTAATTTGGCCGCACTAGCATGGCAAGGATCAAATGATAGCGATGTAGTCTACTACCGCATCTACAGAAAAGATAATGGTGGTTTCTTCCAGCCAATTGATTCTATTTCAGCGGCGGACCATGCGACATCTATGCCGTGGATTTATGCATTATCTAATGCTGAAAACGAAAGCGAAACCTACCTCATCACTGCAGTGGATAGTTGTGGTAATCAAAGTTCGGTCGGTAACACCGTTCCGTCAAGCACAATCTTCCTTAACCTAGGGGTAGATCCATGTGATGGATATGCTCGTATTCGTTGGAATACCTACAAAGAATGGACGCAAACACAGACGGCTTCTTATAATCTATATGCAGATATTACAGATCCACTTGGTGGTACGTTGACGGGAGTGCTCTTGAAGGGGGGTAATTTAGATACTACTTTCAACCATTATGGTATCATCAACGGATATACCTATTGTTACTACGTACGTGCCGTGGATACTACCGGTACAATTAGTTCAACCTCTAATCGTATTTGTAACAGTTCTGCCGTGGTACAAGGTTCGAAAGTGTTATATCTTGGTCGTGCTTCTGTAAACTCTCAAAACGGTGTAGACTTGTACGCTTACATCGACAAAGATGCGGATGTTATTGACTTCAATATTCAGCGTGCGGATGATGAGATAGGGCCATATATGACTATTGGAACCGTTGCTAAACCAGCATTGGGTCCGTGGGAAGTGAAATTCATTGACTTCACCGGTGATCCATCTAGCCGCAGTTACTACTATAGAATTGCATCGCGTGATTCTTGTGGTGCCTTGGATACTATTTCCAACTTAGGAACGAACATTCTCTTAAATGTAGAAGCGATCGGCAACTTGACTAATCAATTGATTTGGACGAAATACCGTGATTTCGATGCTGGTGTAGAAACCTATGAAATCTATCGTTCCATTAATGGTGGTGGCTCATACACACTGGCTGGCAGTACTACGGATACGGCTTTCTTAGATGATATTAAGCCTTACTCGAATAGCAAGGGTAAATTCTGTTATTACATTAAAGCCATCGCCAAAGACGGTATTATCCCTTGGCGTGATGAGTTCGGTATGAAGTTCAATGCACGTTCAAACGTGGCTTGTGCCGTGCACAAAGCCCGTCTATGGGTGCCTAGTGCTTTCAACCCAAAATCTGATGTAGTTGAAAACCGCGTGTGGAAACCACAAGGAGTGTTCGCGCGTCCAGATAGCTATACTATGTTTATTCAGAACCGTTGGGGACAAGAAGTCTTCCGTACCAATGACCTGAATGAAGGTTGGGACGGTATGATCGGCGGAAAGGAAGCTAAGATGGGAGTATACACCTATTATATCAAGTACAGAAGTATTGAAGACGTGCCTATTGAAGAGCGTGGAAACTTTACATTATTGTACTAATTGTTAAAAGAATATGAAACCTTACGGGCGGCCAGCGGCCGCCCGTTTTCTTTCAGATTAATTGCGTACCTTTGAGCGCAATTCAAATCGGAATTGCAATGCCAAATAACAACGATAAAGTTCTCAGTTTAGGATTGACGTACGACGACGTTTTGCTCGTACCGAGTTACTCTGAAGTCTTACCACGTGATGTGGATCTTTCCTCAAAATTCACCCGTAACATCGGGATGAAAACACCTATAGTTTCTGCTGCCATGGACACGGTTACGGAAAGTGCTATGGCCATCGCGATCGCCCAAGAGGGAGGT
>Ga0181605_10000703_pt1 | contig 33287 bp, 19 predicted proteins | sample 041ome_11_FD_148676 | JGI IMG/M metagenome (GOLD analysis project Ga0181605, IMG submission 148676) | Coastal salt marsh microbial communities from the Groves Creek Marsh, Skidaway Island, Georgia - 041411US metaG (spades assembly) | ecosystem: Environmental > Aquatic > Marine > Intertidal zone...
TATTTGTATATACGATCGACCATCGAGCTCTATATAGTATGTGTGACTTTATTTAGGGTGCGTGGGGCCTGGCCATCGGTGAACGTTGGCGCCGTCCGTCGACGATGCGATCGATGCACGCGCGAGCGCGCGCGATCGATGCGTGGTGTATGGTTCTCGCGAGATCAAAACAATCCCACCCGACGCGGTGGATCGATCGATGGGATCGGAGGTCGGATCGAGAGAGGGTGTGGATGTCATGTGAAATGTGTGATAAATACAGTATATAGAGGGTTTAGGGGGTTGTGTATTGCGTGGGCGCACCGATGGGGCCGTTGCCGCGTGGGCGCGCGCGCGCGGGCGTCGCGCGCGGCGCCGGCGCGGCGTCTGGCGCGCGCGAAGAGGCGGGACGTCGGACGATCGTGGTCGTGTGCTCGTCGTGGGTTCATCGATCGTGTGCTCGTGGGTTTGTTTAATACAGTGAGATATACTGCAAAGCGACTAGTATGAGTATGGGGTGCGAGCGAGCGCGCGCGTCGTAGCGAAGAAGCGCGGAGCGGCGACAGCCTAGAGCCGTACGCGCCGCCCAATCGTCTTGTTCGCATCATGGATGCACACACACGTTCGCGGTTGTGTGTTTTGTGTTGTATTTGTTGTGTTTACGCGATAAGGATAAATCTCAAGTAAAGGGCGGGCAATCGTCGCGCTCGCGACGACCGCCCGCGCGCCTCACCGCGCGCGCCTACGCTTCAAACGTGCCAACCTTACCCTGGAACTTGATGTCGATCGGGTTCGGGTTCTTGCCAATGGAACGCATGTTTTGGTTGGCACCGACACGACCCTTGTTAACCTTTTCGGGGTAAACACCATCCTTGGGGTGCAAGTACTGCACCTCACCAGACGGAAACACGCGGTAAATGCACCCGTCGAGCTTCATCTTCGCGCGAAAGTTATTCAACAACGCGAGGCATTGCTCCTTGCGCGCGAGCTTCAACAAGTTCGGGCCCTTGCGCATGATGGCAGCACCACCAGTCTACACACATCAATCAAAACAACATATTTTTAACGTCAGTCATCAGTGTCACACACACGCGCATCGCGCGCGCGCGCGCGCGCCAACCGTCGAGCGTCGCGGCTTTCAAAAGCGCCTCGCGCCCGCGCGCGTATCTTTCGCGTCCTCGTCTCGCGCTCGCATCGAGTACCCACCGGCATTTCAAAGATGGCTTCCTTCTTCGCTTCCCACGTGAGCACGTAGAACTCCTCAACCTAACCATCACACAAAAACACACCACAACCGTCAGTATTTTTCGCGCGCTCGGGACGCCGCGCTCGAGAGATACTCTCTCGCTGATACGCTCAAATGCTTGGCGTGGATCCGCGGACGATCATCGCCCACGCGACGCGTGCACGACCGCGATCGCGCGCGTCCGCGATAGAACACTAAAATATCCATCCCTCACGCGCGCATTCACCGCAATCCCCGCGCGTTCGCGCGCCAACCACGCCGCGCGAACGCGCCATCGGCCCCGTGGACCTAAGGCGCGTATCTCGCGCATGCGTTCGATCATCGACGATGCGTACCTGCGCCTTGCGCAACAACCCGCCCGTGGACCCACCGAAGATCGGGCTCGGGGTATTGGGGTTTAATTTCGGCGCCGTCCACACCGCGGGCGCGGCGGGCGCGGCGTCTTTCGCGGCGTCGGCGGCGCGAATCACGACGGAGGTGCGCGCGCGAGACGCCGTGCGCGGGGTGGTCGCGATCGCCTTGGTCGTGGCGTACGACGCGGAAGCGGACATGGCGAACATGTTCTACGTGCGAAAGCGGGTGTGGCGAACGGGGAGCGATACGACGCGTGAGGTGCGGTATCGGTCGCGGGTGTGCGGCGCTTTGTGCGGCGTCGTCGACCGGTCGCGTCGTCGTCGTCGCGCGCGTGCGATGCGATGATGGGCGACGGGGCGTCCGATATGACGCCGAATGTCCGAAGGGATCGGGGCACACTCGTACTCTGAACCTATTTTGCTCTGTGTGCGGTACGCGCGGGTTTTGTTTATCGCGATAAAAGAACGTGCGTGGGTATGTGATGGTGGGTATGCGGGGTCGTGTATGGGGTGTTCGGACACTCGGCGTTGTAAAAATACAGGCGCGTCAACATCACCGTCACTCACGGCGTCACATCATGGCGCTCGCGCGCGTCGTCGTCGCCGTCGCCTCGTCCGGGTCCTCACCCGACTCATCCGGGGCGTCGTCCAACGCGTCGTCGTCGTCGTGGTGGCGCGATCGCACGCCGCGTCCAGGCGCGCGACCGTTTGCAAAAGCACCGCCGCCGACGACCGAGCATCGAGGCGGCGACAAGACATCGGCGCCGACGTCGCTCGAGGACGAGCTTCGCGGCGCGCGACGGGCGAGAGGCGAGGTCATCGCCCTCGGCGTCGATTACGGCGCGCGACGCATCGGCGTGGCGGTGTCGAACGGTGGGGCGGCACCGAGAGCGTTGGGGGTCATCGCGAACGCCGGGAGCGCGTCGACGACGCGCGCGGTGAGCGAAATTTTGCGCCTGGCGCGGCAGGAATGCGTGGATAGGATTGTTGTGGGTGTGCCGAAACCACCTGGGCGGGCGGCGGCGCGTGGGGCGCGCGGTGGGCGCGGTGGGCGAGGGGCGGTGCAGATGCACGTGATTTGCGCGCGCTTCGCGGGTGAGGTGGCGGATGCGGCGGCGCGGTCGGATGATTTGCGAGATGTCGATGTGTTTACGTGTGATGAGTCTTTGACGAGTAAGGAGGCGATGGATAGACTAGAGGCGACTGGACGGATCGGGGCTGAGGCTGAGGCGAGGTTGGATTCCGTCGCAGCTGCGGTGATTTTAGAGCGATACTTTGACGGTTCGTACGGGACGCCCAAAAAAGTGGAGCCTTTCAAGTGATGATACAAAGAATTTTAGCGACTACCTAGTGTTGTACTGTACTGATACATTGTATTGTGTGTTTTTAGACGTCCTTGTCGTCTTCTAACTCGTCCTCGTCGTCTTCATAGTCGTCTTCATAGTCGTCGGCAAAGTCTGCGCCGTCGCCTCGGCGCATGACGCGCTGGAGCTCGTCGCGCATCTTTTTCATCTCTACGGTCTCGTCATCATCATCCGACGCATCTGATTCGATGTTTGCGGCGGCGTCTTCGAGTAAATCGATATCGCGCATCATCTTCTCATCTAACTCGGTCATGACGTCGTCGATGCTTCGACGCGCGTAGTCGCTCGGAATGTCAAAGAAACCGCTCGCGATTTTCTCATCGCGCTCCACCGCCGTCAACGCCTTGTAATCCTTAAACTGCAGCTGCGCGTAAATAGTAAACATCAATGGTACTTGTATCTTGACTGGAAATAACTCGTCGTGGTTGTCGCACCAATATTTCACCGCTCGATTGACGTGTTTGGCGCTTTTATTCGCGTGCGACAAGACGTCGAGAATCGAAGACAAGTGACGGACGCTGAGCGGGAAATCTCGCACGAGCCAGCACCGCGCAGAAACGTTGCGCGTTTTGGGTGGTTTCTTTTGTTTCGTCGTGTCTCGATACGCATTGAGACCAGACGGATCGTCGTCGTCGTTGTCGTCGTCGCCGTGAAACACGCCGCCGACTGGTTTCACGCGAACAACGTTGTCCCGTGCCGCGCTCGCCGACTCAATATACTCCTCAAACGACCCATCGAGTTTATACCCACCACCTGGCATTAACTTCTCTCTAATCACCTTTGCGCTGGCGTCCCACACTTCAGTTTTCCTACCCTTTACCCACGCGACGGCGCGGCGAGACATCCAACCGCGCGCCGGCGCAAACGTGAAGCCTTCCGTCTTGACTTTTCTCTTACCCGCGCCATCCAAGAACATCGCATCTAACTCTAGTTCAATCTTTTGCTCCTCCGTGAGCGGCACCGCGGGAGACTCACCAGCATCATCGCCTTTTCCGCCTCCTCCGCCGTCGGCGCGCTCGAGCGCGTTGAAGACTTCGCGCTTTACGTGATCGACAAACCAAATCTTCGCCTCACTCCCGCCACCGCGGTCGATGATCAAGCTAAACTTTCCTCGATGCCATCTCGGCATCAGCGTCTTTGCGCTTCGCTCGGCATCAACGCCTCGTAATTCACCATCCACGCGTAACTTTCCTCCAACCGCCGAAATCGCGTACTCGTCCCGAGGTACACACATTTTAATCAATGGCGCCAACGCGCGCGATCCAAATCGCCACCCACACGCCAATTCAAAATCCGGCATTCGCGATATCGCCTCCATCAGCGCCGGTGCGCTCGCCTCGACCGTGGCTTTGCGTCGACGTTCGCGTTCGATCCAAATCGCGCGCGCGCACGCTCGCGTCCGCGAATGAATCGCCAACCGCAACGCGCTCCAACCCCTCGCACTCGTCGCATTCACATCCACGCGCGCGTCCGCGCACAGTGCCTTCACCGCACCAATCGCCATGCGCAGCGCGGCGACGTGTAGGGCGGTGTGACCGGCGCCATCGAGGGCGTTCGCGTCAATGTCAACGACCGATGCGAGCAGCTCTCGAATGCGTTTCGCGTCGTTCGCAAACGCCGCGCAATGCAGCGGGAACAGTTCGGCAGGCGACGCGGCGTCGGCGAACGCGCGTTCGTCGTCCTCGCTCGATTCGGACGCGGCGTCGACGAACGCATCGTCGTCATCGTCGTCATTCATCGTCGCGCTGTGGCGTCAGCAAAGACATGACATCCATGGTTGCCTCATCGATTCGACGCGCCGCCAGGGCGACGCGCACCGCTCTGGCGCTCGCGCAGTGCGACGGTGCGTGCGTGCGATCGCTCGCGCGCGCGGATGGTGGGGAAATCGCGCGTGCGCGCGCGCAGAGTGCGCGAATGATGAATCAATCGATGAGGCGCGCATCGACATCGTCGTCGTCATCGCCCGCGGATGCGGATGAATACTCGCGCTCGCTCGCGGCGCGCGCGGCGTACGCGCGTTCACAGGCGAATACACGCGGGGAGGCGTCGAGCGAGCGCGTTGGGGCCACTATGCGCGCGGATGGTACCGCACCAAAGTTTTACGACGTGGTAAACGTCGAACGCTCGAGCGACGGTTGGCACGTCATCCTCGACGGTCGACGCCTGCGCACGCCGAACCGTGGGACGTATGTATTCGCATCTAAAGCGCTCGCTGTGGCCGTGGGCGATGAGTGGAACGCGCAGGAGGAGTCGATTGCGCCGTTTACGATGCCGCTCACGGGGTTGAGCGCCACGGCGCTCGACCACATGCACGACGCCGAAACGAGACATTTACACATTGAAACGCTCATAAAGCACTTTGCCACGGATGTGGTGCGCGTGAGAAGCATTGATGAAGCTCTCGCGGCGAAGCAGGCGGAGGTTCATGACCCAATCATTAAATGGGCGCGCAAGGAATTCGGCGCCGTGGACGTCTCCGATTCCATCTTTGGACCGGCGCAAAACGAAAAGACGAGCGACGTCATTCGTAAGCGCTTACACGGCATGTGCCCGTGGGAGCTCACGTGTGCGTTTGCGTTGTGTGCGTCGACGAAATCTTTGTTGATTGGGTTGATGACGCTTCGTGGTGAGCTCACTGTGGATGAAGCCATCGCGGCGGCGAGAGTCGAGGAGGAGATGCAAATCGCCGAGTGGGGCTTGGTCGAAGGCGGACACGACTTGGATCAATTGGATATTCGCGTGCGCGTGACGGCGCCGGTGATGTTGATGAAGTTTCGGGCGATGAAAGATGACGCGTAATGGCGCGGTCTCGCGCGCGCGAGAGAGTAGTATTCGGTTATGTAAGGTATGGTAGTTTCATTCGGCGTTGTTTTATTTCAATGGTGCGCGAATATTTTTATGGGAATTCTTTCGCCAGTTGTCTTTATTAGTTTGTTTCGCGCAACGCGCCTCGTCGCGAACGCGTGGATTCACGCGTGGGCGTTACCTTTGGTAGGGGCTTTTTCAAGTCGTCGTCGACGAGCTTCTCGGACGCCTTGGTTTTGCTCGCTCGAGAACGCGACTCACGCGTTGGAACCGCCGGGGCGGTTTTCACCTTGGCATCTTTAACTTTGGAGCCCGTGAAAGGGACTTCGTTGCTATTGGCGAGCTCACGGGCGTATTCCATGACTGCTTCGCGAACATCGTCGTTGAGTTGTGTGGACAAGTCATCGTCATCCATTGGAACATCGAGCGCGGCGTCGGCGGCGGTTTCATCGGGTTCGCCTTCCACTGCTGCTGGCGGTATAGGCGTAGCGACGCAGTGCGATCGCAAACGTTCAGCCGCGCACGCCAAGTCCTTTGCCGCCGCCTTTTCATTCGTGCGTTCCGCTGCGAGCACGGCGGCGTGCCACGCCTTGGTGAGCACGTCGTTCAATTCAACCTTTTCAGCCATGTCGACTTCATCCTTGGCTGACTTCACCGGAATGAGCGACAGCACACGCGCGACGCCGTTAATGTACGCCTTAGCGAGCGTACCTTGTGCGCCCGTAGGCGTTTGCTTTGTGCTCAAAGCTAAAGATTCATTCGCCAAGGCGAGCGCTAATTCCGCGCCATTCGTCGTCGCCCCCTCGCCGGCGGTGAGCAATTGCACGAGAAGCGCGGCGACGCGGGATAAGCCCTTAACTTTCGCTGCAGCTCGTAACGCCGGTAACGCACAATCGGCGAGTAAGCGACGGCGGTCTTCAGGTGCGCTCGCGAGCGCAGGGAAGAAGACGGCGAGGCATTGCGCGAGGCGAGGACGTCTTTGCGCGTCTGCGGCAAAGTAGCTCCCCAATAATCGCGCAACCACCGAGGCGGCAGCTTCGAAAGCACCTTCGCCACGACGAAGAATGATCTTGCACAATGACTCCGCGGCGACGGTGCCGACGCTTTCTTCGGCTTCGACGGCAGCCGCAGCCTTTGTCGCGTCGACGTCTTCGACGTTGACATCCTCCAAATCGTACGCATCCGCCTTGAACGCGAACGGCTTACCTTCCTCGTCCAAGCACTTCATGAAAGCCGTTTCGAGGGGTAAACTGGCGTTGAAATCGCTTTCACTCACGTCTTCGTCTTCCAAGTTGACTAAGACGCGATGCTGGTCGAGTGCGGCCAAGCCGTGGAGGAGCGCAGCGTCGCCAAGCGCTCGCGCCGCCATGCATCGCACGGGCGCCGCGTCCGCGCTCAACGCCGTTCGGAGGATAACGACCGCGTCGGGGTTGATGACACCTTGCGAAGCGACCAAGAGTCCGAGAACGCGCATGGATTCGCGACGTACCGCTGTGGTGGCGTGCGTCACCGCTGGCTTGATTAAAGAATCCATAACGGCTTCGGCGGCGATGGATGGCAAGCGCTTTTGTGTTTGCTCGAGAAGAGTACCGGCAATGAACAAGGCTTGCGTGAGTGACTCAGCGGTGTTGAGCATCTGCAGAGAATCTGCGGCATCGAGGATAATGCCAGCAAACTCAGTGGAACCGTTCGCGACGAGGCGAGCGATTTCAATGAGAGCGCGTTCCCACTCACCGTCACCACCGCACGCGTAGGACGACCCGCGAGCGTCGACAGACGGCACGACGCGAAGTTGTTCTGCGACCAGGTGCATGGCACCGCGACGAATGGCACCATCGTTCAAATCTACGCACTTGAGCAACGGTAACAATTGACGAGCGGCAAACTTCCCCCCCGTGGTTGTGGCGTGCGACTGCACGAGAGCCAACAAATCCATCGCCGTCGGAGGCAAGGCGCACTCCATGGCTTCAATCATTTCACCAACTTCGGCGGCAGCGATTTCACGCGCTTGACCTACGGACTGCGCAGAGTTTGAGCCCATGGCGTTGGATGCGTCAGCCAAATGTTGCATCACCACGCGCCAATACAACGCCTCCTCAGCGCTCATCAAGCCATCAGCCTCGGTATCGCGCTTCAAGCCCTTGCGCACCATGTCTTCATCCTTACACACCTCCATGGGCTTCACGCGCCCGATGGCGATGAGTTCTCTGAGTGCGAGCTCGGCTTCGTTTTCGTTGAACTCGACGGCGAGCGCGGTGAGAAATTTAATCACATCCCCTTGGAACGCATCAAGCCAGCGCTTGAGCATTTCTACGCTCGCGCTTCGCACCATGGGCGCGCGATCACTCAACCCGCGTCGCAACACCAACGCACGGTGCGCGATGGATACCGATTCCACGGGAACCTTGGACGTGAGCGCCAAAAACGCGATGCGTCTGACATCCTCCGCGACGTCGCGCGTCCTCTCAACCACGCACGGAATGGTAAAATCAGAAATCGCGAGCGACCCCAAAATTGCCTTACGCACTTCCTTATTCTTTTCACTCCCGAGTAACTCCACGAACGCTTGCGTGATATCATCCTGCGAGAAATCGTCACTCTCGCCGCCGTCTTGTAAACGACTCAACGCTCTCGCCGCTTGCGCCCGCACCGGTGGCATCTTATCCCGAATCCGCTCCAACATCACATCCGTCATGCGCTCATATAATTCATCGCTCACCTCCGCATCGGGACCGAGGCCGTTTAACACGCCAGCGATAATTTGACACGCGCGGAATCGAATCGCCTTGTCTTTCGCCGTGTGCAAGTTTAACAGAAACCCGAGAAACGCTTCGTTGAATTCATCCGCATCCTCCTCCATGCCTTCCTCACGCCACGCGCAGAAGGTGACAATAAATCGTACCACGCGTTCGGTGCATAAGTCTCGCTGCGCGTGCGAACGATGACGACGCCACGGGCGCGTGAGCTCTTTTGGTCAGTACACTCAAAGGCTTGATGCTGATGCGCACGTCAACGACTGATTTCCCGGCGTACGCGCGCATCGACCGCGCAACCGAGGCGCGAACACACCCAACGCATGTGTTTACGCGTTATCATCGCTCTCGCGCGCGCCGCACGTACCTTGTACTCGAGCAATACGGGTAAGATTGCGTTGCAAAAGACTGGAAGAAACGTCTCTGGGTCATCGTGTCGCGCGCTCGCGAGCATTTTCGCGCACTTTTTGTGCGTCGCGAGCGATATCTGCGCGTCGTTGAGCGCGCGAGGGATTGTTTTATCCAACGGCATCGTCGGCGCCATCGTGTGAGACGTCGCAGGCGTGGGAGACTGTGAGGCTCGTCGCGCGCGCAAAGTGTCTTTTTAAGTTCCCCTCGGCGCGTATTCGTGGTGGTTTTAGTGTGTTTGATTGTACTTTTTTATGTCAACGCTAGTAGAGATGAAACAACAGAAATAAGAAAATATTTTGTGACGCCAAACGGCGATAGAGCTCTCGCGTTTACGATGCTGGGTCGTAAATGTCTCTGTCGTAGTCATCGTCCAAAAACGAAGCCATGTCCGGCAAGTCGTCGTCGCTGACTGGAAATGAATCCAGCATAGACGGCTCGGGGACGACTGAAGCGCAGATTTCATCAGGGTCGAAATCTAAGCCGACGAGCTCGGCTAGGGAGCCGACGATGCGGTCGGGGAGGGCGGCAGCGGCGTCAGCGTTGGTCGCCGCCTCAGCCACGAGGGCTTCGACGTCATCCATAGTCGCAACGCCAGTCATGACGAGCGCAGTCATCGCGGCTTTGCCAGCCTTGCCGAACGCCACGTCGGTATCTAATCTATCACCAATAACGAGCGTGCGGGATAAATCAATCCCAGTGTGCTCGCTTAACAAGTCCAACATAAACCCGCTCGGTTTGCCGGCATAAATTTCTGGCGCCTTGCCGCTCGCCTTGGCTACGGCGTCCACGAGCGCTCCGGCGCCCGGGTAAAAACCAGGACCGAACAAATCCGCCGCATCTGGATTCGTCGCGATGAATCTCGCGCCGCGTTGAATCATCAATGACGCATACGCGAGCTTGGCAAAAGTAAAAGAAGAGTCGCTCCCAACCACCACGGCGCCGACGTCGTCCCGTTCATCCAACCAATCTCTCATCTCTTCCCAATCCTGTGGCGAGCATCGCACGCTGTCATACACCCCAGCCTCAACATCAATGTTTGCCTCTGCTAACTCATCCAAAATCCCTCGTTCACCAATCACGTACACGCTCGGTTTCTTCGCGTCGTCCAACCGTTCGCCATTCGCCCCAAACTCCGCGCCCTCCTTGCTCACCTCATCAAACCCCTTACTTCGCAAATAACACGCCGTCGCATACGCACTGGTATATATCTCATACTTTGACACATTCATACCCAACGCCGCAAACTTCGCCGCGTACTCGGCGCGGCTCTTCGTCGCGTTATTCGTCGCGAAGAACACGCGCGCGCCCGCCGACCGCAGCGTCTCCACCGCCAACTTTGCCCCAGGTATGAGCGTGTTCCCGTGCCATATCACCCCGTCGCAATCGAGCACCACGGCGTCGATGTTCGCGGTGATGTCTGCGAGCAAGCCGTCGGCGTGCGTGACGAGCAGCGACGCGATGGTTGGCGCGTTCTCTGCGCGCGTGAAAACCTGGCGGCGGCGGCTCGCATCGGGCGCACGGTGCGCGCGCGGTGTGCGCGCGATGGCGCGGGCGAGCGCGCGGCTGGGCGCGGGCGACGCGCGTGTGTGCGCGTGTGTGCGCGGTGCAACGTGGCGGGACATATCGGTCCGGGCGCGCGTCGGCGAATGAGCCGTGAGCTGGAGAAAGAGATGAGGGCTTAGGCTTACAGCGGCTATGTCGGCTACGTCGAATGCGCGCGACGTTTAAGGGAATTTCGCGCGCGTAGACGTGATTTCGAGCGCATCACCGATGGCAAGAATGGTGCGCGCGTCCTGTGTGGTGGTACAAATCAAGTTCCAGCCGAAAAACACGGCTTGACGCCAGAATCGATTGGCGGTGTCGAGCGCGGCGCCGCTTCGACGCTGGGACATGTGCTTGGCGAGGGCGTGGGAGACATCAAATTTTCCCGTGTTCGGGTCGATGTTCGGGATGGAACATCGAGAACAGGGTTTGCAGAGTTCAATGTCGGTTTTGTGCGCGATTCGTGCGGTGGCCCAGAGGTCTTCGGCGAATGCGGGGGCGTCGGAGACAACGACGTTGCCACGGAATCGACGGCCGTCGATATTCGGCGCGCCGGTGGGATCTAATGCTCGCGCACCCGCATTCACGGCGTCGATCGAGGCTTGATTGACGAGAAGCATTGGGAATCCGTCGGATAATGTCGTCGTTGTGCGACGAGAGCCGTAGTCTTCGCTCGTTAATCGAGTCACGGCGTCGTCTACGTCCACGCCGTCATCCGCGTCTTGCGCGCCGCCTGGAAAGCCCCCTCGACCAGCCCATCGCACGCATGAATACTGTTTGCCATCATCTAAGAAGGCGCTAAACCACGCACGCGCGTCAGCGCCGACGTCGAGGCACGTGCCGTGCCATTCCCAGCACTCAATATCCACCGGTGTCGACGTCGCTCGCCCGCCCGCGTCCCGAGCGCCGCCCTCGGCGCAGTGCTCACGCACGTCGCACGCAATGACCAAATCATCCCTGCCCTCAGCGCTGACGATGACATCAAATTCTTGCACCGACGGGTCCACGAACGCGGTTTCCGGGCTCACGCGCACCGCAAGCGTCGCCAGCTTGGGGTGCGAGCGTTGACTGATGAACACCTTGGTCTCCGCGTCCACGAGCGCGAGCGTGCGGTCAAGCGCCAGCCCAGTGGACGTGAGCGCTATGCGTTCGCACTCAATCCCAGGGAGTGATTTGATGGGGTATGAAATCAACTTTGAGATGGTGGGCATCGCGTGGCACAGTGAGGGTGTCGTGAGTTTATTTCGTCTTTTCGAGGCGTCGGGACTGTTGGTTCCGAATCCTCGCGCTTCGTCTCGCAGGCGTCGCCAGAGGCTCGTTCGCCACGCCACGTCGTTTGGAACGTACAATTGCTGCGTTGGCCATCGTACGCGCCGTCGTTCGTATCATGGTGCGGGCGCATGCGGCGAAAATTAAGCCGCATCGAAGCCGAGTGGATGATTTCAAGCCGACGCGCGCGAGAAACCAATCCATGACGAGCGCCGACGTCACGAACACGCGAAATCGTCTCACGGCGATGGCCATCGCGACAAGTACGACGCGTGCAATTGCGGTTTCGATCGCTGTGAACGCGTCGTACAACCTGTAGACGAATGTCGAGCACGTGTGCGCCGCGTCGGCGGCGAATCGAGCCGCAGCCACCGCGCTCGCCGTCGCGCGCTCCACGCGTGTCAGCGCGCGAAATACCGCAGTCGCAAACGAGTCAAACTCGCGTGCAAAGTTGACGGTAATCTCGCGTGCATCGCTCGTCGTGCGCTCGAGCGCACGCACGTCCCCGTCGAGCACTCGAACGGATTTGGCGCTTGCGTCCACGCGCGCGTCCAGCATCCACAACGCCCCCATAATCGCCTCCGCCCGCGCCTCCGCGTCGTCGTGCATGCGAGAAATTTTATCCGTCAATCCTTCGAGCGCGCGGGCGGCGCTTTCGGCGCGCCAGAGCGCGACATGATGCTTACATTCGCGGTCAACCGACGAGAGCTCGTCTAAATACAATGCAAATTCCACTGAACGCTCGAGCACAAACACCATCGCGCTGTCCTCTTGCTCGTCGTCCTCCTTCGCGCGCCCACCGAGTGTGCGCAATACACACCGTTCGCATGCGCCATCGCCATCGATCTCCACACACGCCGTCGAACGCGCTCGAGCTCCGGCGAGCTCGACGCGACACCGCGCCGAAGCCGACGCCACGCGACACCGCGCATCCGCGCTCCTCGCCACCACCGCGCACGCATCCATCGCGCTAGCGATGGATGACGATTCAATCAGCGTTCCGTGCGCGCGCACACGACATCCTTCCGCGTCGCGCGCGCTCGACAGCGCCACCGCACCGCCGTGGTACAGATGATGGGCGTGCATGCTGAAATCACCCTCGCGGGCAAAGTCGCCAATCGCGTCGGCGCGAACGCCGCCGTGCGCGCGCGAGACGACGAGTATAAATAATGTTCGCGCGCATGCGCGCGCGCGAGGCGGCATTGGACGCGCGCGAGGCGGTGAATGCGGCGTCGTTCGAACGACTTTTCGTATCCCTTTCCTTTTCGAGTCCCCCCTCTCCGAGTCATAATTGGTCAATGTCCGTCCGACCGAATTTCCGTTGAAGGGGAACCGCGAGCCGCGGCCATGTTCACACCGCGACGCGACGCCGCGACGCCCGCGACGCCCGCACGCGCGCGCACACGAACCGCACGCGCACGTTCCACGCCACCGCGCATGTCGTGACCGCCATGAGCGCGTGTGAGGCGATGCAACGCGGCGTACCCCGCGTCCGCGCGGACTGGAGCAAACATCATCGCTGCGCGAGCTCCAACGGCGCTCGCGCGCGCACCGTCGCGCTTTTCGCGTGTACGCTCGTCGTGATCGCCGTGACGAGCGCACACGCAGCGGTGTATAATTCGTGCCCGCGCGGATGCCACGCGATGCTCGGGCAAGGGTCGTGCGAGAGCGATGGACGGTGCGCGTGCGCGAGCGGCTACGTCGGCGTTGACTGCTCTATCGCGCGCGCGACGCTCACGCCGAGTGCGTACGGGTTAGAATCTGATAGTATATCTCCTGTTCGTGGTCCGTCGTCGGGAGGGACGACGGTGACGATTACTGGGGTTGGGTTTCCTTTCGACGCGAGCGGCGGTTCGCTGGGCGACGGGTTGTCGCACGGCGCGGCGTGTCGATTCGGCGAACGAGGAGCGTTTAATAAGGCGACGTGGACCCCGGCTACGGTGCTGAGCTCGACATCGTTGACGTGTAGGACGCCGGCGTGGGAGGTAGTATCGGATTATGCCTCGCTCGTGGCTGAGGTGCAGATTAGTTTTAGCGGCTTTCCCATCGACGGCGCCATCGACTTGGGCGGGATTTACGACTCGTCGACGTGGGACACTGGGTTGGTGTACTTTATGTATTACGATGCGCCAGCCGTGCGCACGGTATCGATTGAAGGCACGACTATGTCGTCCATCATGTTCACGGGCGAGACGGCGGATGAAAACGTTGCCGTGGTCGCCGTCAGAGGCGGTCCGTTTCTCGCCGGCGCCGGGTTAACGTGTCGATTCGCGGCTTCGAGTGAAACCGCGGCGACGTTCGTGAGTGCGACGAAAATAACGTGTCCAGTGTGCGATGCCGACTCGAATGGGTCGTGCGGGGATTATCACGCTCCGTTATCGTGGCTCGCGACATTGCCGACGCCAACCACGGTGTCCGTGGAATTGAGCATGAATGGCGCCGATTTCCACACCGTGGGGGAACGATTGCATATTCATGGCGTGCCGCATGGAATTTCCCTAACGCACGCGCGAGCAAGCGTGGGCAATGCGGCATATGAGGCGAATGCAGATTCTGGTGCGAGCACGATGACGCTCGATGCGATCACGGTGGATCTGGTGGACGTACACGGCGTCGCCATTGAGGATGATTACGGCGTGGGCGGGACACGCGGATTTACAATTACTACCACGTTAGATGTCGCTTTAAGCCCGGTAAATTCACCAGCGGTGACGTTGAGTACGTCACCGGCAGTGGTAACGACGACGAACGGACGGGCGACGTTTCAGCTCGTGTTTAGCACGCCGCTCGTCGTCGGCGATTACCTCGTCCATGTTGTCGGTGAAGATTGCACGGGTAGCAGTTGCGTTTCATTGAGTGTCGGCGCAAATTTTTCGTTCTCCGTTGTCCCAGGAGTGCCTGTTGGGTTGGTGAGCGTGCCAGATTCGTCCAATAGCGCACAAGTACCCGCAGATTTGTCGGTGCCGCTTGGCGGCGTCGTCGTATACGTCGTCGACGCCGCGGGCAATCGTTTGAACTTATTTGACGAAGACGCGCATAGCATATCCGTCACTTCTGTCGATGCATCCAACGTTGCACGCGGTACTGGTTCGCAGCTCGGTGGCACGACCACGGTGACGTCCTCGCAGGGCGTCGCTTGGTTTACTGATTTAGTGCTCACCAATCCGGGCCCAACCGGGGCGCGCGAGCCATCTGAAACGTCCGTCGTGAACGACCTGACCTACGCTGCACCGTCGCGAGGCGTTTCGGGTGCGGACGACGTGTATAGATTACTGTTTAGCGCCACGTTCGGTGGCTCGAGCGTGGAAACCCTCGCGGTGTTTACCGCGGTGATTGGCCGAGCAAGATATTTAGAAATCGACAATCACGCGGTGGCAACCATGGTAACGAGCTCAACGACGTCGACGATCGCGTCGTCCATCGCATTGAAGCTATACGACGCTGGTAACAATGTCATCACATTGCAAGACGCGGGAATGCAAGTCGAAGTGGGTCCGTACCCGGCGAGTAATTCACCCACTGAACGCACATTGACACCTACGTCGACAGTCATTGAAACGGACACCGCCGGCACCGCGACGTGGACATTTGCTGCAAATTCCATCACTCTCCATAACGAACCCGCGGGGTATTATCGTATTGGCTTCTTTGTTGTCGGTTCTGCGTACATCCAGCCCGCGATACAGCTCATTCAGCTCACACCAGGCACGATTGGGCATCAATGGCGTTACGTGCTCGCCGACGGTGAAGACATTCGGTTCGCCGACGCCTCGACGCCGCTCGGAGATTTAAAAATCTACGTTGGTGATGTCAGTGGAAGCGCACTAGGTGACGCTGATAGATTCGACTCGGCTACGTCGGCGTACAAGGTATGGCGGACGTTTTCATGCTCGAGCGCGACGTTGACGTTGGTCGGAACGTTGACTGGGGACACGCAAGGTGCTGGCGAAGCGACGCTTTCAGGAATCACGCTCACGAGCCCAACCTTGGGAGCGCACACAATTTCGTGCGTATCCACAGGGAACACATGGAAGGATGAGCAATTAAACGTCATCGGCACGAGTGCGACGGCGCTGCAGGCGTTAGATATCAACATTGAAGTCACCGCGGGCGCGCCGGTTGGATTTGCCATTACAAGCTCACCGCGCTTGGCGTACACGCCCTCACTCGGTGTCGTCACCATGAGCTCGTTCCGCGACTACGCTGCAGACTTGTATGTGCCGTTGGATGAATTTACCATGAAGCTGTACGATACGTATTCGAATGAGGTGACGTATGCGTTGAGTAGCGGAGCGACGCGCGTCGTCCAGCTCTCGTACGCATCTGGAGTCGCGAGCGACACATTGAATAAAGTCAGCGACTACCTCACGTTCAACAGCACCGTGTCCACTCGGGATGCATTCATTGTCGTTGATCCGTACGTGGGCACGGGGAATCTTGCGCCCGCGTTGAGTGCGGAAAACAGGGCGACTTTGAGCGGATTGGCGCTCAAGCGCGCCACCGTTGGCTCACACACGTTTACATTTTCTGTTCCAGCGGACCCGGCACTCGCGGCAGTAACGTCCACGATTACTGTTACTCTCGGTCGCGCGCATCATTTAGCGGTGCGCGCGCCGTGTGATGATTATTACACGCAAGGCGTGTCGTGCACGGCGTTTAGTACGCTGTCGAGGAGCGGCGCAGGATGCACGTGTACGCAATACACGTCAGCAGCATTAGTAACGCTGACACCGATTCACGTCGTCATCATGGATGGCGGCGATAACGTCGTTGGGGCGAGTTTCGAAGCGATATGTCAGCCCGGCGATGCGTCGTGCACGCCAGTGATTGAAGCCGTGTTTGACGTCGCTCGCACAAATCCGTGCGTATTGAGCGGCTCGTCGTGCGCCGCGACGCAACCGACTCGACACACGAAAACCATCACAAGCGGAGCTGCAGAGTTCAGTGACATTGCCTTTCAGCTCCCAAAGGCATCGACGAGCCAGAACAGTGCGATACTCACGTTCAAGTCATTTGGCTTGGTTGACGTGGCGTTGACGTATGAAATTTTCCCTGGCTCTGCGACGGCGCTCGACGTCGTTGTTCCGTCCTCCTTTTCAGGCACCGAGGACGGCGCTGGATTAAATTCTGCCGAGAACACGTTGGTTGGTAAAAGCACCGCGCCGTTCATTGTCAACGTCATTGATGCCGCTGGCAACTCGCTCGGCGCGTACGACACCTCAACACGTACGGTGACGATTGCCGTCGTCGACGACACGGCGACGATAACTGGCGCGTTGAGCATTTCCACATCCTCCGGCACCGTATCTGCAAACAACTTTTATCTCGCGTCCCCGGTGCGCGGCAATCACGTATTGCGCTTCGCCAGCGCAGGATTGACGTCGTTCGATGTGACGGTGAAGATTATTGAAGGCAGGCCTCACGCCGTGAAACACATCACAACTGTAGAGACGATCACGTCTTACGCCTCCGCCGAGTCGGTGCAGCTTGGAAAGTTTACCGTACACATGACCGATGCCGGTGGCGAGCTCATGCTTGCCAATTCATTTTCAAAGCAAGTCACCGCCACGCTGCGGTCGAAATTTAATTCCACGCGAACGTCCACCGTTAAGACGTATGCGACGAGCGTCGTGACCTCCCCGATCGGTCGCGCCGTTCTCATCTTTGACGAAATCATTGTCCATGGTTTAGAAATCGGGTCCTATGCTTTGACGTTCTCTGCCGATGGTTTGACATCGGCATCAGTGGATGTTACCTTTACCGTCGGTTTGGCCAATCAGCTCAACGTTCCGTCTCAACACGGATATCCGACGGTGAATGATGCGCAGTATTATCGACCAACGACGCTCGCTGCGGCGCGGACGATTTCCATCGCGCCGTTTGTCGTCGCCGTCACCGATGGGGGCGTCAACGAGCTTCTCTCCGCCGACACCGTCGTCGGTCGGAACATCGGCGTTTCCATCGTCTACGCGCAAGCCACAAATCGGCGGGTGTTTAGCGCTGATCCCACGATTAGTGATTTCACCATTTCGAATGGCGTGGCGTTGATTAGTGCGATCAAATTATACAACCCAATCGCGGGAATCTACAACGTCACCGTGTCATCAACTGTGCCGGTGGCGTTGAAGACGTTTGAGTTTCAAATTACGATTACGTCTGGAGACGTGTCCTCGCTCGACGCGTGCGGGTGCGTGGATTGCGTGCGAGCGGATATTTCTGTCGCCTACCCGCAAGGCTTGTGCTCAAACGTCAACGCATATAAGAGCGCAGACGTGGTGCAATTGCAAGATGTCTTGGTCGCCACGCGCGATGCCGGGGGATTACTCATGGGTTCGACGCTCAACGCGGATGAACGCCGCGCGGTCAGCGTCCAGCTAGTTTCATATACTCTCGTCACTGGCGAGTCGTATACGCCCACGACGGCGACATCACCCATGCTCGCCGATGCATCGAATGAAGTATCGTGCTTGGACGCCACCGTCGGATGCGAAGAGGTGATTTCGCCACCGTCGCCGCCGCCGACAGCGTCCCCACCTCCGCCGGCGAATGGGCAACCGCCGGCGCCGCCGGCAACCCCTCCACCACCACCCGCCGAAACGCAGTACACGCGCGCCGCATCCGTCGGTGCGTTATACGTCATCAACGGTATCGTCGCCTGGTGCGCTGATGGCACGTCATTGCATCCATCGAAAAACTTTTGTACGCCTGCGAGCGCGAGCGCCGAAGCAGACAAGACGACGCACGAAATCGCCTACCTCACCGAACTCGCGGCGAATGGCGACGTGCTCCCCGACGTCGCCGGTACCCCAGGCACGGCGCTCGATTTCTACGGCGTTCGCACCGCGCCGGGTTTCGTCGGCGATGCCAAGTCGTTGCGATTCAACCGTCCCAAAGCCGGGAGCTACGTCTTGCAATTTACATCGACGTGTCTCGAGGAGAAGTGTCCGTACTCGCAAAACTTGGGATTAATTTCGGAATTTCTGGAAATCACCATCGAACCGGGCGTGCCGCACAGGTTAGAATTCGGCGGCACGCCACTGCCGCGACGATTCGATACCAACGTCACGCTGCCAGTCTTTGATGTGACGACGTATGACATCGCGGATAACGTGCTCGAGGCCATGGATGCCAACGTGACGTTAACCGTCGCTCCACCTCCGTTCGCCGTCGTCGGTGGTTCCGTGCCAATCGTACGCGGCAAAGCCGTGTTCGATGGCGTGAAAATCATAGGCATGCGCGGAGTAGAGTATGATTTGACGTTTTCAATCGCTGATGCGTCGATTACGCACGAAAAGATGCGAATCATTCCGTGCGAGGACGTCAAGCCGCACGCGAGCCCGATGCCCGACGGTTCGTGCGCATGCATCGCCGGTTACACGGAAGACCATGACGTGAGCGGCGCCTCGGCACTGATTTCTACGGCGAGTTTTCCTGATTTGTATTCGCAAATCACCACGAGCGTGCCGTTACAGTTTGCGTCGTACATACAATCGTTGCGTCCGTACGGCGTATGCGTTCCATGCGCTGCCGGATTTTACAAATCCGGCGTCGGCTCCATGCCGTGCGATCGCTGTCCGGCGAATATGGACACGTACACTGGCGACGATGGCATGCCCGTCGTCCCGCATGTGTCACAAAGCGGCCAAACTCTGCCTGGGTATCTCGGAAACACGCAGAAATCGGCGTGTCAATGCGTCGTCGCCGAAGCGCCAGCCAACAAAACCGAGAGCGTTCGAGCGTATTACAGATTAGACCCGCCAGAATCGTACACGTGCGGCGCCTGCCCCGCGGGCGCGGTGTGCGACGCGCGCGACGTGACATATCTTTCGTTACTCAGCGGCCACTGGCGCGCGAACGCATCGACCTTATCGGTGTTTACGTGCAAGTCGCCGCACGCGTGCGCCGGTGGCGTCGGCGCCGCGGATGCGCTGTGCAACGCCGGGTACGCGGGACCGCTGTGCGGCTCGTGCGATCGACACGCAGGGTACGCCTCGCTTGAAGATTCCAAGGCGTTAGAAACGTCGCTCAAGTGTAACAAGTGCTGGGCGCCCGTGGCGTCGGCATTTGTCATGCTCATGTTGCTCGCGGCGCAGCTCGTCGTCTGGCAGCGCGTGTGCGCCGCCGCGCAGAGCTACGTCGCCACATCCGTAGTATACACCAAGGTGTTCGTCTCACACTTCCAAATGCTCGCCACGCTCGGATTGATTGATCTCGGGTGGCCAAACGCGGTGGGAATCATATTCCCCATATCGCGCGTGACGACGTCGGTGTCGCTCAAGTCGTTTCCGGCGGATTGTCTGTTGAAGTGGTCGCACGCGTCGTACGCCATGTACTCGATGTTCTCCGTGTGTGTCTTTGCCGCGCTATGCGTGCCGTACTATTGCTACATGCGCATCACGGCGTTTTTTAAACTACGCGACGAGTGGTATGCGACGAAGCGAGAGCTCGAAGACAAGTACATCGCGGCGAGACGCAACGGAGACGACACGCGGTCGTTGAAGCATAAATTGGAACGCATGCGAAACCCACCCGAATTCGGCGACACCGTGACGAATGCGTACGATTTAGTGCTGAAAACCAAGGTCAATAGCGATGGATACATCGTGCAAGAATACTCGCACGAAGAGCTGACGAATATGGCGCCGACGGCGTGGGATTTAACGCTCGGATTGTTCTACGCGACGACGCTCTACATGTGCTGGATGCCGACGTTAACTGGGGCGTTGCGCATGATTCGTACGACTGAGATTGAAGACATTGGCACGTATCTGTACGTGGATTACAGCGTACAGACGAACACGGCGAGTTTCAAGGTGTATCTTACGATTATTTTAATCGGCGCGTCTATGTTTACGGCGTACATGCCGTATCTGGCATTCAAGGCGTTACGAGAGCGCTCGGAGACGTTGACGTGGATGAAGACGATGACGAGGTATGGATTTTTATACCTCGGCTTCAACCCTGAGCGATATTATTGGGAACTCGTCGTGTTCATGCGCAAAGGAATGCTCGTTTCTATCGCTGTATTGCTTCCCGACACGCCATTACTCGCGGCGTATCTATCTGTAGGCGTCATTCAACTGTCGCTCGCCCTTGTGTTGCTGCTCGACGTCTACGAACGCGAGCGACATCGTCGATTGGAAACGATTTCACTCGTCGTCACATTAATCAGCTACAACTCTGGGGCGTTGATGAGTAGCGTCAGGCACGCGGTGTCCGAAATCATCGCGTCGTTTGCGCTGTACTTTCTCAACGTTGCATTCGTGCTGTACTTTATGAGTTACATCCGGGGCGACCTCGAAGACGAAGTCATCGCGGCAAAGCTCGCGAGCGAACGTAAAGATGTAGAGAGCGAAGAGCACTTACGTCGCGAGGCGGTCAAACGCGCGTTGGTTGATACCCATCAAGCCTCTCGCGCGTTGCATCCACGCATGGCGAGCGATTTAATCGCCGCGTTTGATAATCAAACGCTCGTCGAAGAATTGTCGAAACCGGGCGCGAGCGACTTGAAATTGAAGCACGTGCAGTTGAGCGTGCACTTGGAGAGCATACGGAATAAATGGCGACAGAGCAAGAGCTTGTCGAATGACCCCGTGGCAAGGCGCGATTACGAAACTGCCGTGCTCGCGCTCGAGCGCAAGAAAGCCGCGATGGATCACGAGCGCTGGCGCCGGCGAGTCCAAGCGTGCGCGGATTCCGGCGGCGACTCGGACGGCGCCGACGTCCGCTCAGTAGCGTCAGAATCACGTTCGAGCGAGGGCTATCCGTCGAAATCCGTAGAGAGCGATGACTCTGCATTCGACCGCGTCGACGCGCGCGTGATGCAGTACAATGAAATCATCGCACAACAGCGGTTATTGGCGGAACGCGAGGCGAGGCGCGAGTGGCCGACGGATGCGCTCGGGCGCGAACTCGCGCGCGTCGAGCCCACGTATCCGCCAGAGTACGTGCCGCGCCCTCCCCGCTTACCCGCACAAGATTCAGTATCATGGACACCACCTTCGGCTGAAATCATGCTGTCGTCGCCGTTGCAATCGCCGACCAAGGCGCCGCGACCAATGCAGTCGGCGTCAGTAAAGCCGCCCAAGCCGCCCAAGCCGGGAGACCCGTTCACGTACGATTACTTTGAACTCACCGCCGTACGCGACGCGTTACCAACGGTTGAGAAACAAATGCAAGATCTCGAGTCGTCCATCACCGCGAACGTCGCAGCCACGCGCGCGCACGCGTCAACGTCAACGTCATTGGTTCCTCCTCCAGGCGAGCGCCAATCCTGGCGCGAGCGAATGAACGATTCCAGCTGGCGCGTCCAACGCCGCATCAACGCCCGTGAGAAGGCCGCACTTATGCGCGAATTCGGTCAAGACGACGATGACGGTCAAGACGACAAAGAACCAACTCGACGCATCACCGTTCGCGAAAACGGCAACGACGGCGGCGATGGACATGAGAGCGTCGACGACCAGCTGTCTTCGTCAGACGACGACCACGCCGCGCCGCGCCGAGCGCCGGCTGGACGCGCCGGTCGACGCGCCGCCTCGCGTCGTCTCTAAAGACACACACACACACATATATATCATAGTTCTGTACACCTAGTCACACAGTTTACTTAGCTTTCATGGTTGTCACAAATCATCGTAGCCTTCCTAGTTCGACGACGTTCCACATGCCAAAATATAACTGTTGTAGCTCGCACAGCTACCGCATAGCTCACCGCGACGACGCCCTCGCACAGCCACCGCGCGCGATGGAACGCGCGAGAGAAACCCTCGACACCGCGCACGATATCGCCAAGCTCCTCGATACCGGCCTCGACCGCGAATCCCTCGCGGTTTTGATCGCGCTCATCGAACACGGCATCAATCCCGAAGCGTTAGCTGCCGTCGTACGCGAGCTCAGACGCGAATCTGCGGCGTTACGCGACGGTGCGGCTGCGTGATTGGTCTGGGTTGTGATGTAGTGCGTAGCGTTAGGACGCGCGGGGACGGCGATGCCGCGTACGCGCGCGATAGAAGATAATGTAATGATAGTGACGTGTGATTTATTTTGAACGCACGCGTCGCGTTGACCGGATCGATCGGTTGATATAAATGAAATGTGTGTGTATTTGTATTGAACAGCTGGGTATTTTAAATTCATTCTTTTGTCGTCGTCGTCTTTTGTCGGTTTCTGTCGTCGTTCGTGCGTTTACGTGATGACAGTCGGGGACTCGCGTCCGGTGAACTTGGCGAGCTCAGACGTCTCGAGGGCAATCTTGATGAGCGGACCGAGCGCATCTTGGGCGTCGGCGCCTTGCTTGGCTGGGTCGGCTTCGTATTGCTCGATGTACATGCGCACGGTGGCGCCGGAGGAGCCAGTGCCGGACAAACGGAAGATGAAGCGGGAGCCATCGGTGAAGACGAAACGGACGCCTTGCTTTTTGGCAACCGAGCCGTCGATCGGGTCCGTGTACTCAAAGTCATCGGCGTAATCCAACTCATAGGAGCCGTACATGTCGCCCTTCTTGGCCGCCGCGCACTTGGCACGCAAAGCGTCAACCATGGCGTTGCACGGGTCGGATTCGCAGCCTTCATAATCGTAACGAGAGAAGAAGTTGCGCCCGAACTTGGCCCAGTGCTCCTTGGTGATTTGTTCGACGCTCACCTTTTGGCCACCGATGGGGACATCCTTGTTGCGGTAGGCCAAGATGGACAACCACGCGAGAACGGCCCAAGGACCATCCTTTTCGCGTACGTGGTCAGCGCCAGTACCAAAGGATTCTTCGCCGCACACCGACAAGCGGCCGGCATCCATCAAGTTGCCAAAGTACTTCCAGCCCGTGGGCGTTTCGAAGCATTCCACGCCGAGGTCCGCGGCGACGCGGTCAAGCGCAGCCGCAGTAGGCATGGAGCGCGCCAAGCCCTTCAAGCCCGACTTGAAGTACGGGATGCACTTCGGGGCGTTGGCGGCGATGATGGCGACAGAGTCACTCGGCGTGACAAAAAAGTTGTTACCCAAAATCATGTTACGGTCACCATCACCATCGGAGGCGGCACCGAAATCCGGCGCATCGGCGGAGAACATAACCTTGACGAGCTCTTCGGCGTAGGTCAAGTTGGGATCCGGGTGACCACCCGCGAAATCTTCCTTGGGCGTGTCGTTGACGCACGAAGACGGCGCGGCGCCCAACGTGTCAACAAAGATTGGCTTGGCATACGCACCAGTAATGGCGTGCATGGCATCGAATTGCATGCGGAAATCCGGGCGGCTCAATAAAGACTTAATCAAGTCAAAGTCGAACACTTCCTTCAACAACTTCATGTAATCCGCCACCGGGTCGATGACTTCGACTTCAAAGTCGCCGAACTTGGTGACGCCAACCTTGCTCAAGTCCACATCAGGGATATCCGCCATGTTCAACACACTCACGGTTTGCGTGAAACCGTAAATCGCATCGGTAATCTTCTCCGGCGCAGGTTCACCAGAAGAATAGTTGAACTTGATGCCCCAATCTTCCTTTGGTCCGCCCGGGTTGTGCGACGCGCTCATGATAAAACCACCAAAAGCCTTTCTCTCACGAATCACCGCCGACGCCGCGGGCGTACACAAGTACCCATCACGTCCAACATACATCTTTTTCACCCCGTTCCCAGCCGCGAGCTTCAAGATAATCTGCGACGCTTCCTTATTAAACCAACGCCCGTCGCCGCCGAGCACCATGGACGAACCAACCAATTCTTCCTTCGGCAACGCACTAAACAACGATTGCACCCAGTTCGCCAAGTAATTCCCTTCAGAGAACACCGCAGCCTTCTTACGCAATCCAGACGTCCCAGTCTTTTGGCCCTCAATCGGCGTCGTCGCGATTTCTTTCACCGTTAATCCATTCATGGTTGACGATCGAACAATGTGTGCGCTTTGACGCGTCGTCGTCGTCGTTCTTCGCGCGTGGTTCTTCGCGAGCGGTGTAGAATGCGATGCAAGAGCGTTTGCGGTGGCGGTATTCATATACCTTGATGGCTGGCGTGCGTCGCGTGCGAAACAGTGGCGCAAAACGTCGCCACATCATCAGGCACGCGCTATCCACTTCGACGCGGCGACGGTCGCGGCTTTGTCCGCCTCTCGTTCTCGGAAAGGCCTATTTTCGTACTTTGAGTGCTACATTCGCTATATCGTGCCTTAGAAAATCATGGGAAACATAAATAATCCGTTATGTCTCATGGAGCTCGTTCATGTTCGTACTATATCTACATTTATAACTATTTATAACTATTGTATTCAATTTTTAATCAGCATGGAACATAAAAGAGTTGTGGTTGGTCAGTATTTACGTATTATGATGGGTATTAATCTGTGTGTGGTTTTTTATGTGTATTGTGTTTGGGTGTTCCGGCGACTGCGCGACGCGCGTCGACGGGACTGTGCGACGCGCGACGCGCGCGAGCCGCGCGAGAATCGTTGACGCGTACATACGCGCGGACGCGTGTTTTCGTGTGCTCGTCGAGGCGTGTCGTACGGTGCGCGAAGAGGAGAGCGCGTTCGGAGAGGGTGCGCGTGGCGCGGAGTAACACCATTCGTGATTTCTGAATCGGTTCAACCATGGTTGCGGCCGAGCGTGCGTCGTTGTTAGGGGGAAGTGATACCGAAAGATTGGCGACGGGTGCATCAAGTTCGTCGTCGTCGTCGTTGTTTTCATGGCGACGAACGACGACGATAGTTTCGTGCGCGGCGCTCACGGCGGCGATCGCGTGCGCTGGGTTGGTGTCGGCTTCGCGCAAGAGCAACGTCTCAGGCGAGCCCGCGTGGTCTTGGGATACGAAAGAGGCGTTGACATTAAGCGAATGGGGGCCTGGGGATCTGCATGCGATAAAATGGACGACTGAGAGTGGGTTCGTGTACCAGCCGACGGTGAGCGAAAACGAGTTTGAGCGTTCGCAACAAATGTTAGGCGCTGGGATGATTAAGTGGGCGGTGAAGACGTATTACCCAGGGCGAATCGCACCTGATCAACCACCGTTTAATGTGTTTTTTACCGTGGAGGATTTTCCGCAGACGCATTGTTTGAGTCAGGCGAGACGCGCGAGCGGAGCGTGTCACGTCAACGAGTGGGCGCCAGTGTACGATTTTAGTAGCGCCCCGCGCGATGGTAAATTGCTTCCTTCGCTCGTTCCGGCGACGTTAATCACGCTGTCGCAGCCGATTTTAGATATGCTCTCTTCCCCGAGCGGGCCAACACTCAGTGCGCCGCCGGTGTGGGATCAAAAGATGTTCAACATTCAAGACGTGCCGGCGGCGAACCGCAAGGATTTCATGTGGAAAGCGCTCATCCCGAAAATCGTCTGGCGCGGGTCGGATTACAGATTCTTAGGCCCTGAGTTTGATGATTTCATCGAAGATTCATGCCATGCACCGGATTCGTGCATGTTGGATCAGATTGCGAAAAGTCAAAACCGCACACAAGCGATGGTTGAAATGTCGCAGCGCCAAGGCATCACCGCCCGTTTTAGAATGGTTCTCAAGTCCTTGCTCGAACCGGGTTGGCTCGATGCGCGATTTTTCTGCATCGCTTACTACGACAAGCGTTTCCCGATGCGAGTGAAGCTCGGAAAAGAGCTCGGTGTGGAGGACGACAAAGAAATGAGCAACTACGAGCTCGCCCGATACAAGTATCAAATCGACCTCGGCGGCGCAGGAGGCACGACGTGGACGGGAACGATCCACAAGCTCACCATGCCCGGTGTGTTGTTTCACCACGAAACGCGCATGAAAGATTCATACTTTGACTCTCTCAAGCCAATGGTGCATTACATCCCGGTCAAAGAAGATTTGAGCGACTTGCGCGAACGATTCGAGTGGGCCGAAGCCAACCCGCAACTATGCAAACAGATCAGCGCGGCTGCCTCACAATGGGTCAAAAACTTTGCCCAGCGCCGCGCACTGCTTCGTCACAACTATTTTCATCTCGCTATCCCACTCGGGCGCGTGATTGATCCGAATCAGCGATTTCTCAAGCCATTTGAAGCCGTGCATCCTCCGTCGGCTGCGTCTCGAGGCGCCGCTGGTGCCAAAGCCACCGCACGCGACGCGAAGTAAGTATGCTTCGCCGCGCGCATAAACATGTATTATCTTTTAGCTCCCCTATGGACATTAATATCAATAATAGACGCAACAATGCCATCACCAGACAACATCCCGCGACAGCCCGCGCGTCATAAATACACGAAAAGGTATATACCTGTCCCAGCGATCGCCATTCTCACCCGCGCCTGTCGAGAATCACGCGCGCCAATGCCGTCGCTCGGCGTCGTGCGCTGGTGCGCAATCACGCGCGCACTCGCCACGCGCGCCGTGCTCGAGCCAGCGACGCTCACGCGCGACGACTGCTATAGTTTAGCGCTGCGCGCGCTGCTGTTGTACCTGGCCAACGTCCTCATCCACGCGTACTTTTTGAGCAAGCGCACGCCGTACGTGCTCGAACGCGGCAAGCATCCATGGTTAGTGCTCGGAAGAACGATATATGGTTTACCCGTGGCCATCATGCAAGCGATGTGGATCGCGATGTGGATTATATTTTGGGAAATCTTGCGAGCGCCGATGTGGAAGCCGAGCAAGGCGCACCACGGGGACGTGGGGAAACACCGTAAACGCACGCCCATCGTGCACGATGGGCACGCGGCGGTGTGTTTATGTGGAGGAGGTTTTAGGACTTGGTATCATATTGGCGTCTATCACGGGTTGTATTCGATGTTTGGGCGTGAGACGTTGGATAAGGTGCACTGGAGCGGGAGCTCTGTCGGGAGTTTGATGGCATGCATAGCGGCGTGCGGAGTCGATCCAGATGTCGTATGGGCACACATTCCCGACATCGCATGCTTGCATAGAGATAGATGGTGGAGTAATTTCTCCACCGTGGGCAATAAGTGTCGGTTTTTATTGCAAGATGTGTTGCCCGAGGACGCGCACGTGCAGTGTACCGGGCGGTGCTTTATTTCGATTACGTCGTTGTTTCCGGTGCCGCACAACGTAATCGTGACCGAGTTCGAGACCAGGGATGATTTGATTGATGCGGTCATCGCATCAACGTATATTCCGTTGTGGACGCACCCGGGGATTTGTGTACATCACGGCATGGTATGCGTGGATGGCGGAGTGATGAATAATTTACCGTCGTTGAGCGAGTCGGCGTTGCGCATTGGACTCGATCCAGAAGACGCCACGAACTGGGGCGCCACTTTACTCCCGAGTGCACCTGCGCCTCGATTGCACACGTTCGTTCCAGCGAGTAATGAAGGATTAGAAGAGATGTATGCGTGCGGGAAGAAGGACATTGGGCACTGGTTGAAGACGGCGGAAGGCAAGCAGTTCCAAGCAAAGCTGCTCGCGTGAGCAAGTTTCATTATTATTTTCGTAGAGAGCTAACACACACGATGGCGTAGCGCACGAACACTGACGCGGTGATTTGTGTTTCGATTATTATTTTATACTTATTGCAGCATTGAACTCTATTTCTACATTTCACTAGGCTAATTTGCGCGCGCGTCACCATATCGCGCTCGTGAAGAAGTGCACGCCCTCACACGCGCCAATGGCACCCACCAACGCGTTCGTATTATCCACGTCGTCGTCTCTCGCGATTTTGTTCATAGCCACCTCGAGCACGCGCGCCGCCTGTTCGGATGAAAGCGTCGAATCCGGCGTCACCTGAAAGAATGTCTGGAGTAACACCTCTGCGTGCGCGCGCCACGCCGCATCCATCGCCGCATTCACGGCGACAACGAAATGCGGCGAACGAACGACGAGTCGAATTTCATTGACAAGCTGTCAACTAACTTGCTTTGTGTAGATTACGTTACATGGCGCGGCTACGGTCTTGAATCGGGCTCGCTTTGGTCGGCGACGTTGGCAAAAGCGCGGGAAAGATTGCGTTCTGCTCGTGGACGACTTTGAGTACTAGCGCCAGGTGTTGGCGAATTGGAGTCAGGGTCAGTTGGCGACGAGAAACGTCTTCTCAAGTTCGCATCTCTATCTGGACTCGAGCCCGGAGAATTGCTGCCATGCCGTGGGTGCGGCCTCCCCGTCAGCATCGCCAGCGCATACGACGCAGCAGTCGCGGGATCGTCAACTTGTGGCTTCATGGAAAGCGTTCGTAGCACATCTACAGCGATGTCCTCCTCTTCGTCCGACTCTACGTCTTCGCCGTCGTCTTCGTCTTCGTCTTCGCCCTCGCCCTCTTCCCCCAACGCGTCGACGGGTCTTTTGTTCATGTGCATGTTTTGTAGGCCGAAACATTCATGAAGAAAACTGTCCATAATGCCTACGAACCCGGATTGCTCGCCATTCTCTTCGCAATACGCTCGGTACACTTTGATCATATTGATCGAAGCATAGACGTCTCTGTTATCGCATTCGAGTGCGAATTCGCACTTCGCGTTCACGCATATTCGGCCATTTCTTTTATTTGGCGTAATTATGCGTCTTTTGCTTTCCGACGCGAACGAGGGTCTTCCACTTCGTGCCGGCACGAGTGCCTGGCAACAGCAGGGGCAATCCCTACTGGTCGCGTATTCGTTTACGTACCTGATTACTAATTTTTCGTGCTTCATGGCTGTCACCACATCCATGAACATCGCAGCGTTTCCGCCACGCGAAGAACGCGAAACCGGCGCTTGGGACCATCCTCGGTTCACTCGGACTCCTTGTTCACCTACTAACATAAGGATCGTTGGTTTGTCGTTTGGCTCGCGAACGTTCCCCGCTCGCGCCCAGTACGCGTACGCGTCCGCTACGAAGGTCTTGGCACACTTGAACATCTTGGCCGTTTTTCGAGACGTTGCTCTAAACGCCACGTTCATTGATGTGCTGCGTGCTTTGACATCCGCGATGGCCGCTCGCGCCGACGGGAAACCTTGAGCTTCAAAACTTTTCTCAGCTTTTCGGCGCGCATTCAGGTTCCGTCTTTGTCTTTTCCTAAACAATCGTGCGCCCATGGCGGAAAAATTGTTGGGTACATATCGATTGACGTATTCGACATTTACTTGAGATTCCTGCACCGCCTCATTTCTTCTAGATTTTCGTGACGCGACGATCGCACTCTGCCCTTGTTGCGTTTCACGTCGATAGAGTGTTACGGAGGTTAACGGTCTGTTCACCCCGGGATCGGCTCCGATAAGAATTAATTCTCGCGAATCTTTGATTGGTGGCGGAAGTTGATTTTCTACATCAGCCGCCTTCTGCGCTTCTGCGCCCAATTTGAATACTTGGCGCGTGTAGCTTACACTCACTCTAATCCGATTGAGCGTGATCGAGCCAGAGAATTCCCAAGGAGTTTCTAGATCAGAAGACTGATCATCTTGTCGCCTACGCTGCATCACTCTCCTGTTAAGGAGCGTATTGAATATCAAATTTCCTGGCTCAACCACCGAGCTCTTTATATCGAGGTCAAACGGCGGCGGTGGTGGCGGTGACGACGAGGACGAGGATGAAGAAGAGCTCCAATCGCGCGCGAATCTTCTGAAAAGCGTTGTAACCACCGTCCTATCCACGTACACCTCGTGTGGCGTTTCCGACGCCATGCAGAACGCCCGGCACTTTGCGCGAATGGGCGGTGGCACCCATATGTGCGCTCGCGCTATCGAGCCGGTATCGATACTCGCGGAGTCACTTGGCGTGTCACTTGGCGCAGCGGAGTCGCTCGGCTCCACGCCGCGCGATAAAAGCGCGACTTCATTTGAGATGACTTCTAGCATCTTCTTCTTGATCGCGCGTTGGTTTGCGCGCTCGAACCACGCGTCATCCTTTGTCTCTTCCCTTGTAGAATCGCGCGCTTGAGAAGTCACAGCGGTGACGTGCGGCAAGTGAGTAAGCAATCGCTTTGTTGCCTCCCCCAACTCGTTAATATGCTCGGTAACTGCAGCCCCTAGCGCACTGGTGTGCGACTGGAGCATCTTGATAAGATCTAGGTACACGAACTCTTTTCGAGCAGGTGCCTGTCCTTTGCATTGCTGCAAGAACGCGATCACGCTAGAGCAAACTTGCACCGATGTACTGCGCGTGAATTCCAATCCGCCCGCACTCCACTCGAACACGACCATGGTGGAGGCGTTTTCGGCAACCTCAGAAGCGACGGTGTCGGCATTTTCATCCTCGACAATCCCGGTCGCGAAAGACGCTGTTAATAATGCGCCTTTGATGGCGCGTAGCCACATAGTCTTGATGGACGCCTTGAGTATTCGTCGTTGGCGTTCGGACGCGAGTTCGAGTTGCGCCGCAGCGAATTTGTTCTTCAAGTTGGTGTTCCATATGAACGAAACCGATTCCTCGATGACGTATCGTCGCAGCGCGTTCGAATCATCTATCGCGGCGAGGGGCGACGGGAGCTCAAATGTAGCATTCAAAAGTACAGTGCCTTCCGCACTGTACTTTTTGGACCAGACAGTGAATGCAGCGAGCGCACTAAACGGCATTTTCACTACTTTCGCGCTTGGTATCCGCTTGTACCATGTAGCTATCGCGACGATCCATGTATCCTCTGAAGAAAACCCATGAAGATAACGCTCTACCTGCGCTTCAAATATGTTCTGAAGCGCAGATAGAGATTTTTTGACGCCGAACAATTCGAGCGCCTTGCGAACTGCGGGCCTCGGCGAGTGCTTGGCGAGCGGGCGCTTCTCCAATATGTTTTCGCAAACGTCCCTGTATGGAAGCATTCCAACTCGAAAGCCGCTTTCTGAGGGTCTATCTTCCGTCACAGTTTTATACACGAAATTATACTGCAGCCATCCAAGTAGCGCTAAGCGTGAGCGGCGGTGTCGCAGTAGACCACTCATCTCGATCGCCGCGTCTTCGGTTGGTTTTTGCCACGAGGCGACGATCGCGCGCGCCATATCTCTGAATCGATACTTCGCGTTACTAACTAGAGCGGTTTTCGAGTTTTGTACGAGCCTATCCGCTATATTGGCGATGGTGCTGTGGTGCGCGCCGGGGTATCCACCAAAAAACGCATCGACGTCGTCGACGGCGTGCTCGCGCGCAATAGCCATCTTCACATACGCGTGGAATTCGTCAGCACATTCCTCTAATACGCGTGCGAAATGCGCAATCGCGGACGATACAACTTCAGCACTTTCTAATTGGACTTTGATCGCCTGCACATTCCTCTCCGTCTGATCTGCTCTCGAAAAGGACCCAGAAGACTGGGGCGCGTACGCGATACATCGCGCAATAACCTTGAGCACGAGCGTCACGAACGCTTCAGGCTTCGAATCGAGCCAAATAAATCGGCGTTTCGAATCATCGATATCGCTCGCCCCATCGCTCAGCTCATCGATACATTGCGTGGCCAATTGCGTGGCGAACGGCAATACGAGCGCGGTCATTTTCATGCGTGTCGCGACTTTGGCCATCGTCTGAGCGCGTTGACGCGCCGTTTCGTGAACGACTTCGATGGCGCTAAAAAACTTACGTTTTTTAGCGGCGCCTGCGCGCACGTACTTGATACATTTTTCTAGATTTTGAAGATCATAAGCGAATCCCGTTGCGCACAGGAAAACTTCGCGCTTGCATGTTTTCGGTAATCGCATCGAGGACTCCTTCATCAGCTGTTCGGCATCTTTCAGCCCTGCGGCGACTCCTTGCGGCGACTCCTTCTCATATTTTATTCTCTTTTTGCGCTTGCGAATGTACTCCATCGCTTCATCGTCGAAAGCGCGCTGAACAATCACGACGCTCGACTCTGCCATCGCAATGAGCTCCTTTTCAAGCCAATCGCGCGAGTACGCTGGTTTTGACGGTTTTCCGTTTCTTCTTTCGAATAAATCGGATACCATTTTAACCTTGGCCTTGAAGATCTCGGGGTTCGTCGCTTGTGATCCATAAGCACCCGTCGCCACATCCACGACGTCCTGGACGTGACACCCCATCCGAGCGGCGCGCGAGAGGCCTACCGCTTTGGCCTTAATTTCCTTTATTTCCGGCCGAACGCTATTCAAGATGCGCCGGTGAGCGCTGATATTCACACCTTTGTCGCACGACGTTAACGTTGGGTACTCCAACATCGTGCCAATCTTCCCGAATACTGTGCGTCGCGCGCTCGAAATGTACCCTCCTCGTTTCTTGGCTGCTCTTTGGTCAACTTGCTTTGGCTTGCTGCCTCGTCCCTTCTTGGCCATGGTTGCCGTCACCCCTTTTCCGTGATTCCTCGCCAACGATGCGGGAATATTTGCTCAAACTCGTAACTATAATTTCGCGACGTCAAAGCGATACAGTCAGTCCCGTGTGTTCACGAGCAACGACGCGCGTGAATTCATGTGAACACGAACACTCTCGCTTTGGCGCGCCTCGTCGCCGTTCGACGCGGCGGAACGTCCGCAGCGATGCGACACGCGGGGGACGACACCGTACCTTTGCTTGACCACTGTCTGCTCCGTCGGTGCGTGCGGTCGTAAAGTGGCGACACGCGCGCGCGCGTTCCCGATGTCTCGGATCTCGACGATTCGCGTTGACCCGTCCATCTGCCTTCCCTGTTTTTTGAGGCTAATGTGAGGAAATTCGAGTAAAATCGCGCGCGGCGATGCCTACTAGTTCGCGG
>Ga0181605_10000706_pt1 | contig 33197 bp, 35 predicted proteins | sample 041ome_11_FD_148676 | JGI IMG/M metagenome (GOLD analysis project Ga0181605, IMG submission 148676) | Coastal salt marsh microbial communities from the Groves Creek Marsh, Skidaway Island, Georgia - 041411US metaG (spades assembly) | ecosystem: Environmental > Aquatic > Marine > Intertidal zone...
TCGTGTGGTGGCAAAACCAAAGGTGAAAACCTACTTTGTCTTCTGTCTGTAAAGTTTTCAAAATTTACAAAGGTTGTTCCCCATTTGAAATTGCGCATTAAAAGCAATCCCATAGTTATAAAATCCGGATACCAACTCCTTGATCATTTCATTCTATCTGAAGAAAGTTGGCTCAGCAATTACTATAGTCCTTTAGAAAAGGAGCTCGCAACTCTTAAGAAAGATCTTTCCAAAGACGAAGAGACAAAAGAAGTTGTTCAATCTTACAAAGATGAAATAGAGCTATACAAAAGGTTTAAGGATTACTTTGGGTATGGTTTCTATGTAGCGAGGAAGGTGAATTAAGAAATTCTTGGCTGCATCTTTGAATAATAGGGGGAGCAACTTATAATGATAAAACGGTTATACTTTTATAGTGTAGCCGTTTTTGTATTTTTACAGCATGTTAAAAAATATTATTTACATCTTTTGCGTGCTTCTGTTTGTCTCATGTACTAAATCGACTAACACTTCCTCTATAAAGGTTGTTGGTGAAATGAGAGATGTGATGTGGAAAGGAGATTTAAAAGGTAAGATTGCAACAGATTCATTAAATAACAAGGAAACCTATGGATTAGGACCTATTGAGTTTTTGAAGGGAGAAATAGTAGTATTTGAAGGACAAACATATGTATCGAAGGTTATTGACAGTGTTTCTCATCAGGTAACTAAAATCCCCTCAGTCAGGGCTCCCTTTTTTGTATACAGCACAAATAGTGATTTAAAAGTTGTTGAACTTACTCTTGATAATTACTCGCTAAAAGAAATAGAAGAACAGATTGATTCAGTTTATAAAAATTATGACCAACCTTTGTTGATACGTATTGATGGGGTTTTTAATAAAATGAAACTTCATAGTGTTAATTTACCTGAGGGTAAGCAAGTGTCATCACCAGATGAAGCTCACCAAGGATTAACTCAATATGAGTTGAATGGTATTAGCGGATCTTTAATTGGTTTCTTTTCTCGCCATCATAAGGCTGTTTTCACCCATCATGATAGTTTTTTCCATGCGCACTTTATTTCCGACGATCGTCAAGTATTGGGGCATATCGATGAACTTGACTTTAATTCTTCTAACGTTACCATAAAAGTTTCAAAGTAATTTTATCGTCTGAAAACAAACAAATCGAATGAAAAAAACAATATTTGAAATCACCAAAATGGACTGTCCATCAGAGGAAAATCTAATCCGAATGAAATTAGACGGGATCTCAAGTATTGCAAATTTAGAATTTGATATTCTCAACCGAAAATTGACTGTTTTTCACTGCGGAGAAATTCACCAAATCGAAAAGTCTGTTATCGAATTAAATTTAGGCGGAAAGAAAATCTCGACCGAACAAACTGACCAAACAGAATTTAAAGAAAATTCAAACCAAAAAAAACTACTTTGGTCTGTACTTGCTATAAATTTTACGTTTTTCATAATTGAAATAACAATAGGAATTATCTCTAAGTCAATGGGACTTGTTGCCGACAGTTTAGATATGCTTGCCGACAGTTTCGTTTACGGAATTAGTTTGTTTGCCGTAGGGGGAACTTTAATTAAGAAAAAACGAAACCCAAAACAGAATTAAGAAATGACTTTGCAACACCATTGCATTGAAATTTATTTATCTTTGTGCCAATGAAATTTATAACTATCATACTATCATTATTAATTCTTGGTTTGTCAATCAAACCTTGTTCTGACGGAAATAATACTGAAGACCAACACCAAGAAGAAATATCTGCTGAACACAATCATCAAAACGATAGTGATGATACTTGTCCAATAACTTGTATTTGTAATTGTTGCGGAATCGCAATTACATATGAACCAATTCAAACTTTTGAATTAGGTGTTAATAATCAAATCTCTACAGAAATATTATCTGTCTATCAATCAATCTACAGATTTAACTTTCATTCCAATATCTGGCAACCGCCACAATTAATTAGCTAAAAATATCGACTAAAAGTCAAAATTTTAAAGTTAATTAATATTTACATTTTCAATGAATAAATACATATTGAGCGCAATGCTCACAATTATAACGTGCTTTTCTGCTAAAGCACAAACATCTGATATACAAATAAAAGTAATTTCAGAATCCGAAAACGAGCCAATATTTGGAGCAACAGTATATTTTGAGGAATTAGAAAAAGGAGCAGTAACCGATTTTGACGGAATTGCAACTTTTAACGAAATTCCGAATGGCGAACATATAATCATAGTTTCTTTTTTAGGCTTTGAAACTCTAAAGACAACTATTCAAATCCCAAGTAATTCAGACTTGATTTTCAAATTAAAAAGCGGTGGAAACGAATTGGATGAAGTTGTATTACAATCTTCAAGAAGTACAAGAACCGTAAAAAAAATTCCAACAAGAATTGAATTTATTGGAGTTGAGGAAATGGGAGAAAAAGCAATTATGAATCCAACCAATATTTCTATGGTTCTACGTGAAAGCACAGGAATTCAAATGCAACAAACCTCTTTAAGTAGCGGAAGTACAAATATTAGAATTCAAGGACTCGATGGTCGTTACACACAACTTTTGAGAGATGGATTTCCACTTTATGGAGGCTTTTCAAGTGGTTTGAGTATTTTACAAATTCCACCTTTAGATTTGCAACAATTTGAAATTATTAAAGGAAGTTCATCTACACTTTATGGTGGTGGAGCAATTGCAGGTTTAATAAATATGGTATCAAAAACACCAGACGAAGAACCTGCTTTAGATATTATGCTTACGCAAACACAAGCGTTGGGAAGTACTGCAAATGTATTTTACAGTAAACGGAATGAAAAGTTTGGTATTTCGCTTTACGGTTCTGGTCACTATCAAAAAGCTTATGACCCAGAAGATGATGGTTTTAGTAATTTACCAAAAACTAAATCTATTTCATTTAATCCAAAATTCTTTTATTATCCTTCTGACAAAACTACGTTTTGGTTAGGTCTAAACGGAACTTATGACGATAGAATTGGTGGAGACATTACTAAAATAGAAAGTGGCGAAAATGGAATTCATCAATATACAGAGGAAAACATTTCAAAAAGATTGAGTAGTCAAGCAGTTTACAAAACTCAAATAGATTCTATTAGTTCTTTGAGCATTAAAAATAGTGTATCCTTTTTCGATAGAAATTTAACGATTCCCGATTTCAATTTTGATGGTAAACAAACCAACACATTTACGGAAATCACTTATCAAAGAGAGACTTCAAAAGCGGATTGGATTTTTGGAGCAAATTTATACACTTCCAACTTTGATGAAAATGATAATGCAACTTTGCAACGTGACCAAACCGACATCACTTACGGTTTGTTTGCTAACAATATTTATGACCTTTCCGATAGTTGGATTTTAGAAACTGGATTAAGAGCAGATTACAATACTGATTTTGGCTTTTTTCCGCTTCCAAGAATTTCTTTGCTTTATAAAAATGATAATGGATTTTCAAGCAGAATTGGTGGTGGTTTAGGCTACAAAATTCCAGATATTTTTACAGAAGAGGCTGAATTTATCAATTTTGAAAATATAATTGGCATTGATAAATCTTCATTAAAAGCAGAACGTTCTTATGGTGTAAATCTTGATTTCAATTATCAAACACGTTTATTTGAAACCATTGGTTTTTCCATTAATCAACTTTTTTATGTTACAGCGATTAATAACGGATTGTTATTAAATAGTACAAATAACGGTTTGTTTGCATTTGAAAATGCAACTGACGAAATTTTAAGCAAAGGAGCAGAAACAAATATTAAGTTTACTTATAAAGATTTTAGATGGTTTTTAAATTATGCACTTATAGACACGAAACTGAACTATTTGGCAGGAAATCCACAAAAACCATTGACAGCAAAACATAACGCAGGAAGTGTATTAATGTACGAATCTGATAAATGGCGAATTGGTTACGAGACATTTTATACAGGAAAGCAGTTTTTATCAAACGGAACTGAAACGACAGATTTTGTCACAATGGGATTATTGTTAATGCGAAACTTTAAATTTGGTAGTGCTTTTGTGAATTTTGAAAATTTCACAGACAGACGACAAAGTAGGTTTTCGCCTTTGGTTTTACCACCACACGAAAATCCAGAATTTCCAGAAATTTATGCACCAACAGACGGCTTTATTTTTAGCGTAGGAATTATTATTAAACCATTTGGTAACGAAGAACATTAAAAATTATGCAAAAAATAGAACAATTTTTAGACTCAAAAAATATTAGAGTTACAGCAATGCGATTATTGATTTATAAGTTTCTTGCCGAAAAACAAGTTGCTGTAACATTAAGCGATATAGAAAATGCTTTCGAAAAAGCAGTCTAACTTACACTCGTTACTTAAGTATTTTAAAGGAAGGAGAATTGTATATCGTCCAAGTTAAGTGGATCGTTAAAAGAAGAAATTATGCTGCAACTTTGAATAATAGGGGGAACAAGTAAAATGATAAAACCGTTATACTGTATCGGTTTTTAATACCCCTTCAAATCATACCCCACAAAACTCCTTTGTAACTTATCACAAACTCTCCCTGTTGTTCCACTACCCGTAAAAGGATCTAACACCAATTCAAACTCTTTGGATGTTTGAAGTATTGGTAAGGTTATAATTTCTTCAGGGAAAGGAGCAGGGTGTTCTCCTTCAATATCTAACTTTTGATTCGCTACTGAGGTTCTCACTATATCTTCATTCCAATAATCTCCCATGTTCTTTCCTTTGATATTTGGAAGATAAGGTGATATTGATTTTGAGTAATCCCCATTCACACTTCTATGTCGAGGTGGTAAAGAAGGTTTAGTATTCTCAGAGAGTTTATTAGGAGTAGGATAATAATCATAATCCATAGACTTCACCAAATGAAAGATGAATTCATATGATGGAGTAAGATTCGTTTTAGAAGAGGAAGGTTTAGGATTCGTTTTAGACCAAATGATTGTATTTCTTAAAATCCATCCTTGTTCTTGAAGTTTGATTACTACTCTATGAGGAACATTTTGAAGATTTCCATTGTAAAAAGTATCTCCAAGATTTAAAAAGAAACTTCCTCTATCATTTAGAACCCTTTTACAATCTTTTAAATGTTCTGAGAGATTAACTACAAACTCTTCTGAGGTTTTTTCATTCCCTAATCCTTTCTTCTCTGAATAAGTTCTTTTATTCCAATAGGGTGGAGAAGTAAAGATGGTTTGAACTTCACCATCAGATAATTCACTCATATCATGAGATGATTTCTGATAAAATCTCCAATTAGATTTTTCTTTTGAATCTGATTTTCCAATAATGGATGAACTTCTACTATCTCTTTCCTTTTCTTCTCTTTGGATTTGCAAGTAAGATTGATTAACCGTGAGGATTCCTTTATCCAATAATTCTATATGTTCAGGATGGTGTTTACTTATATATACCAACTTTTGAAGTTGACCAGAGGATATTCCTATCTCTTTTGAAATTGTTTCCCTTGAAGAACCTTTGCCAAGTTTGGCAGAAGTTAAATCCGTTCTCCTACCTTGTCCTTTTCTATAATACCCATCAAGTATTAGATATTCATTAATAAGCTCCTTAAAACTCTTTATTCGTTGTTTATTGAAGTGGATAAGTAGTAATTCTTCTTCTCCATCTTTAACTTCAATTAAATTAACCTCTACTTCTTCCCATCCCAATCGTTTGATAGATTCAAATCTTCTGTTACCACTGATTACTTGATTACGAGAATCAATGATAAGAGGTTGTAACAATCCGACTTCAGAGATACTTTCCATGAGTTCTTCAATAGAGGAAAGGGTATAGATTTCTTTATTCTTGGGATGATGTTTGAGTGAGGATACTTTAACCTTCATAGAGTGAAGGTAGCGAAGAATTTTGTGGTATACAAGTAATCTTTGTACTTAAGTATAATTTCCACTCCGTTTTTAAAATTAACTACTCTTAATAAAACTCCATTTTATATATTTCCCACTAAAAATTTATCTAGGTGTTTTTCATACCAATCATTTGTTAATTTTTTATTATTTACTTATTTAATACTTCTTTTACTATCAACGCAAGTTTAGAGATGTCTTCTGAAGTCACCCCCCAAGATGATTGAATGTTAACTGACCAACCTATTATCCTTACACGATTATCGTAAAACCCAGTTACTAGTTCTCCTCCCTTTGGTATGTTCAGTGATGAATATTTTAATTTTACATCACTCCAATCGTGGAAAGCATTAATTACTGTTCTTCCATTTAGTAGAATAGTTTTTAAATTTTTAGATTGTAGTTGATATTCTAAAAATGATCTTCCTTCCTGAATGAGCATTTTTTGTTCTCCTTTTGAAATTTTTTTCCATTTTTTTTTTGTTGCCCATTGAACAAGATCAACATGTGCCGCGAAAGGTGTGGAATAAAAAGAATATCCTATAGATTCAAGTATTGGTCCGAACTTATTAAACCAATTGTATGGTCTTCTGTTGAAGTAGTCGATACAACCTTCAAATACTTTGGCAGACTGATCTTTAGATAGTGAAGAACAATCTGAAGACTTTAATGAACTTAATGTTTGAAGCCTTCTGAGTTGGTTTTTCAAGAGGTCACCATTATCGTCTAAAAATTCTAAGTTGCTTGGATTAATCCCAAGTGTAAACACCTCTGCTTTCTGGAAGTCACCAAACGATAAAACAGGTGTGCTTTGATTTACTACCAAATCTTTTCCAGGATAATTAGACCTTATACGTTTTAGAATTTCTTCGTTCATTTGATTTGTTAACACAGATTATCAATAAAGTTTTGTAAATAACACCTTTTCATCCCTTAAGTTACTATGTGATATACAAATTGTAACTGTTTTTTTTATTATATTTTTCTAATTGTTTGATTGATAAGGTTTCTATTTCCCTTGTAACATTATAATATAATTTGAATACACCAATGTTAAATCTTTTAATTCTGTTTTAGATTCACCATCTAAATATAATTTTCTCTCTTTTTGGAACATTCAACACAAATATAGTTTTCAAAATATTCAAGAAACTTTTTTCGGTCCTTAATATTAACCCAAAAGTCTTCTTCCTTATTACAAATATTACATATGGGTGGTAGACTCATCTTATTATTGTTCAAGGGTAAACAAATTGTTAGTTAGATTTATTATACCCATAAGAAGCAACAACAAAAACATGAGTTTCACTTTTTGATATTCCAAAACCTACTTGAGTATTATTCCCCCAAATTACATTCAGGAAGTCTGAAATGTCATTAGACTCAAAACAGATTTCTTCTCCTTTTTTATACTTTTCATATTCGATTTCAAGCTGAGTCCATTTCAATACTGCATTTGTGATATACTCTCTATCTGAAAGGAAAACTTTGCTTCCATCATTTCCAATTGCTATCTCTGTAAACCAAAAGTTTTTATTATGGTCACTTTCATTCCATTTGAAAAACTCTATCGCTAGCTTGTCTGATCTTTTTTGTGCTTCTTCTGATAATTCTTTTGAATAGGATATGTATGAAATTACCCCATAATTGTTTTCATCTAGTTGAAATTTGTCTATTGAATAATCAGTATAGATTTCCCTTGCATTATTATGTAGCTTAATCGCATACTCATATTGTGAATATCCGATAATAGGTAACAACATTAATAAAATCACTTTTTTCATTTCTTTAGTTTTTTGGATTAGTTGTTTTATTATCAAATAGAACCAAAAAGTGCCTCGTATTTACTCCGTGTTTTAACATATGTTTAACAACTGATGGTTAATTACTTTACAGAAAGATAGATTCATTTCAGTTTCTTTATTTGTTTTTTTGAATATGATTTCACTTTACACTTCACCTTTATTCAAATCAATTTTACCTGAAAGAATTGGGTATATAATCCAACAAAGAAGGTTATTACTAAAACTTACACAAAGTGACCTTGCAAAAAGAACTCACTTCTCGGTTTACATGATTTCTAAAATACAAAGAGGTAAACACGATATAAAAATCACCGAATTAGAAAGAATTTCATTTGGATTAGAAACATCAATAAAAGTCCTAGTTGTTGAAATCTAACCTTTATCTCTTTCTATATTTTTATCTATCATTTCAACCTTAAATCTTGGGTCTTTTTGATGCCCAATTTTAGACCAAGGTGATGATGCATAAACTTGTTCAGCACATTCTTTGTAAATGATACCAGATGTATAACCAAATCCTACTGGTATACCTAAACCTCTAAATGTTACTTTGAATGTTACTTCTCCTTTTAGAACTGCCATAATATTAGTTTTTAATTAAACATTAGTTATGACCAAGAAAAGAATGTGGATTCTCGATTTATTTGGACGAGTGTCCCGTATTCTAAACCACCGTGTTTCGAGATAATCGGTTGGTACACTTTCGTGTTCTTGATACTTTACAAACTTAGAAATTAAATGGGATGAAAACAATAAAGAATTTTTTTTTGTAATACTTATAGGTAAAAACAAGAACTAAACTGAAATACTATGAACTTAAAAAACATTCAAATACCAGATCACGAGATCGAAGGGTTAATGAGAACCTTAAAGGAACTCGGTATAAAAGGGTTGATGGAATGGAGCGATGTATTGGTGTGGAATCACCTTATTGAAAGAAACTTCGTACCATCAAATAAGGATAAACAAATCCAAGTATTAAAAGAAAATACTGAAATGACCTATGGTCAAATCGTTGAACTTCTACAACGATATGATAAATGGAAAGAAGTACTCCCATCTTACTCACTCTCTTTAAACCAACGTATGGATTCCATTAACTCTCAATGGGGTTCTAATGTGGTAGTTCCTTTCACTTGGATTGGAACTGGTCCATATAAAAAACTAATTGGGATAGTTAAGGAAGGTAAAGGATATACTATTTATGATAACACAGGGAAGATCCATATGTTGGTGGGTAACGTAAACGAGAATTATGGAATCCATTGGAATGATTATATGAAACTAACCACACCTCAAACCAAATACCTTGTAGACAAGGTAAAAGAACTCAAGGAAAGAATAGTATAATGGAAGAACCAGATTTTTTTAACGAATACATTGAATTTTTAGAGTCCTACAAATGGGTAGGTGTAAAGGATCTCTCAGAAAAATTTGAGATATCTGAAAGAACCATATTCAAATGGTTGAAAGATGGTAAAATTCAAGGTATTAAATGGAAAAACAGAAGATTAATTAATTCCGTTAGTATACTTGTTTATCTAATGAAAAAGAAATGTATTGAAATAAATAGAATCCACGATAGGGAGATCAAGAGAGAACTTGAACTGAGGGACTACCAATACCTGAAATATTAGAGTTCTTGTGAATGGTACAATGATAAGGGGGAATCTTTTTCATCTTTCGATTATGATATAAAATTGACTCAATCCCCCTTTGATTTGTACTAATACTTTCTAAGTAAACTCTCTAAAACCCCCTTCATTACATTCTGATCATTCTCATCTAACTTATTGAAACCCTCTAGGAATTCTTGATCAGTTTTTGTTTTAGTATCCTTATCCACTTTGTATAACTCTCTTACCCTAAGAACATCCTCTCCTGTAACAGAGATGTATTTCGAAAATTCCGAAAAAGTTTTGTGTCCACTTAATTTCATTATAGTACGATAATCCATCTTTCCAAGATCAATAGAGTTTTTTACAAACCCCCTTCTACCACCATGTGATGAAATCAATTCCCAGAGTGGTTTTTCTTTATCATCTACAACCTCTGATCCAACTCTCTTGGGATTTGATACCGGTCTATTTAAGAATCCCGTACTCTCACAGAGTTTCTTTAATTGTTTATTGAATTTTTGTTGAGATATCTTTGGGAAAAGAGTTTGAGACCTTGATTTACCAGAACTAAACTTGGTGAATATGAAACCTCCCATAGTATTCAAGGGAACAGATACTTTCTTATCTGTTTTCTGTTGAGTCCAAGTTAAAACTTGATTTTTAGTAAAATCCATATTACTTACCTTGAAGTAAGGAATATCTCCAATTCTACACCCAATACAATTCTGAAATAAGAAGATGTACTTTACCAACTCCCAATTGGTAACCTTTAAAACCCCTCCATACTTTTCAGAGTTCTTACCTTCCAAGGGTTGTTCAATTATTTTGATAGATTTGTTCTCTAAGAGTTCATCTTCTTTATTTGGATCATAATCCCATTTTTTATAGTTAAATAACTTGATTATCTCCTCTGAATTTAGATAGATCTTCTCATCTTTTTCTAACTCTGTTTCTAATTTGAATTTGGGTTTTCTCTTTATGTATCCCATCTGATGACAGAAGTGGAGGAAACCACTTAGGTTATCGTAGTGTTTGTTTACATAAGAATTAGAATGGTTCTTTTGATTCCACAGGAAATCATTGAATTCACCTTGAAAAACAATTGTTTTGAGAATTATATAATCAAAAGAAAGAGTTCTTTTAGAATACTCCTCAAACTCTTTGAGATGGTTTTTAAGAGTATTAATTGTTTTTCTGTATCCGTAGGAGGTATTCTTCTTTGTGTTCCAATACTCCTTCCAAACCTTCCAGAATTGATGATCCTCTTGTATTCGAGGTGTTTCAACCTCGGTTTTAATTGTATTTAATTCTTTCTTTTTCTCGAACTGAACTTTAATGTATTTTGGAGTAGGTTCAATCCCCTCTTCCATGGATTCACTAATCAACCTCTCTACTTGATCTAGTACCGAGTTTATTATTCTTTGTTTATTAGTAAAGTTTGGAGTTTTGGAGGTTATACTCCCTTTACTAAAGTGTTTTTCAGAGACCTCCACACCAGAAAATATACTTGATTCAGAATATTTTCCATTAGAATTTTTATTTCTAATTCTAACATAGAGAGGAGATTCTCCATTAGAGTTTTTGAACTTCTTATCTAACTTCAAACTCGTGTTCATAATACTAAGTTAGTGATTAAAATTCAAATTTGGGGAGTAATATGGGGAGTAAATAAAATAGGGGTATAAAAAAACCCTCTAAAACGATGATTTTAAAGGGTTAAAAAATTTTTTTAGTCGGGGTGGCAGGATTCGAACCTGCGACCTCCTGCTCCCAAAGCAGGCGCGATGACCGGGCTACGCTACACCCCGAAAAAAGTGTGCGCAAATATAACATTAAATCATTTTCCTGCAAACCATGTTTGGGCATAATTCTTAAAGAAAATCAACTTTTCACCACTGTTGATTCGTAATTGCCTTATTGATTGGTCAATAGCAGGGAAGGGGGGGCTAGATTTCTTTTTTGGGAACACAATCCAAACACTCCAATTGGTCGTTGTGCATTTTCCAATAATGATCTCCCATCCGACTTCGCGAATAATCTTGGTCATTAGGAATCGTTCGGTCAAGCATTTTTAGTACACTGCGATCAATATAAAGAATCTGTCCTTCCTCCAAATAAAGCGTCATTTCCAGTGATTGTCTTCGGAATCGGTCTTGAATTTCTAAATTTAGGGAAGGATCCAGCCAAAGCGTGTGGTCTTCTTCTTGCCAGTTGTAGTTGATGTTTTGTGCATACTGTTTGGCCAAATCCCATTTTGGACCATCAGCGGTGGTGTAAAACTCTAGTAGATTTTCAGGATTATTATTAGGTTTGATCTGCAAGCGAACCCGTTCATCGTAGTGCCCAAAAAAGCGGTGGTGTCTCCATCTAAAAACCCAATCGGATCTAATTATGGGGTTTTGGCTGATTGTTTTTTTCTCAATTGTGGCTTTGAGTAGCAAGGTGTCCGAAGGCTGGGTCAGAAGCAACTCTTGCGTATAATGATCCGCGGTAAAAGCAAATTGTCGGATTTGATTAACAGCAGCAATGGACAGTATAAAAACACTTCCAATCCAAAGTCCAGCAATCGTCCAGCGTCCTCCTAGTCCAAAAAAGTGGGCACGGGGGTTGATGAATTTTCTTCCTAGAGCAAACAGCCCTAATAAAGGGATTATAACCACCAAAAAAATAGCGATCCAAACCAGTATGCTAAAGGTGTTTGAGGTGTTAAAAAAATCTATGTAGGGGTTTATAAATGAATTTGACATCCCAAAAACACTGACCAAAAAGAAACTCAAAAACCATCCAATACAGCCCATAAAGGCAACAAAAACGATGATTAAGCCGATGATTTTAAAAAGGATTCTAAAGAGGCTTTTTAAAAAGTGCTCTAACTGACCGAAGAAATTCTCGGATTTTTTTTTTACGGTCGATCGAGCATCTTCATAATCGTCTTTGAATTTTTCGGAGACTTTTTCAAAATCTTCTTTTATTTTTTTTTCAATATTATTGATATTGATGGGTTCGCCTTTCATGCGCAGTTTGTCTGCCGTGGTTTTGGCTTCGGGAACTAAAATCCACAAAACGACATATACCATAAAAAATGTTCCTGCTGAAAATACAGCTGCGAACAACAAAGCCAATCGCATCCAAGTAGGGTCGATGCCCAGGTAGTGCGCCAAACCGGAGGCGACTCCTCCAATGTATCGATCATCGGTATCTCTAAAGAATTTTTTGGATGTGTGTGTAGTGTTTTTCGTACGCGCATTGTGGTCTTCATTTTGTTCTTCATCCAATGCTCCAGAAATAAAATCCTCGGGCTGCCCCAAAACTTGAATGACTTCTTCTACATCTGCAGTATTGAAAACATAGGAGGTGTGTTTTTTGCGTTCTTGAAACAGTTCGGCAATCCGCATTTCAATGTCATTCATGATGTCTTCTTTGCCTTGAGTGTTCTGAAAGGTACGCTCCAAAGAGGTTAAATATTGTTTCAAAATCCGATACGCATCTTCATCAATATGAAAGAATGTACTGGCTAGGTTAATGTTGATGGTTTTATTCATGATTCACTTTTTTCTTGTGGGTCGTAATTTTTTTTACTGCTTGATTAAGGGTTTTCCAGGCATTTTGAAGTTCTGCCAAAAACAGTTCCCCATTTGGGGTAATGGCATAGTACTTCCGGGGAGGACCGGAAGTAGATTCTTCCCATCGGTAACTCAATAAATCTGCGTTTTTAAGTCGTGTGAGCAGGGGGTATATGGTTCCTTCTACAACAAGCATTTCCCCTTCTTTAAGGGCGTTAAGAATTTCTGTAGTGTACAAATCCTCCTTGGCGATAAGGGATAGAATACAAAACTCTAGAACTCCTTTTCGCATCTGCGCCGTTGTATTTTCAATATTCATAACTTGTTATTATGCATTGCAAATATATAAATAAAAAAAAGAACTATGCAATACATAGTAGTTAAAATTTATTTTAACATTTTCACAACATTTTAAGCTTAATGAAATGAGTAATTTGTATGAAATTTTTGAATAATGGCCTACACAAAAACACTCTCTTACTATCAGACCATTCTCCGCAAAGTAAGTTTTGATGCAGCTCTTTTTTATAAAGAATTAAAAAAAGCGCTATTGCATTTAAACGATGATGAAGGTGCTCTTTTAAATGTTTGGGTACAGCATTTTATTCGACAAAACGAACACCTATTAACCGCTGTCCGTCCGGTTTAAACGCCTTGTTTTGCTGGGGTAATAATCTTAATGTCATCAAAGCGAATGGCACCGCGCAAAACTCCTTCTATCGAATCGGAAAGCGCCTCAATAACAGGCATTTTGAGTTGACTTTTAGTATGAATCAAGCTGATTTCGCGTGCTGGTTCTGGAGCTTTAAAAAAACGTAAATTTGATTTCTTGTCACGGTCAATATGTAGCGTGTGCAAATAGGGGAGTAGGGTCATCCCAAGTCCCTCGTCCGCCAAGTGGATTAGCGTTTCAAAGCTTCCACTTTTAATGTCAAACCCTGGCGCCAAACTGTTTTTCATTTGACAAAGATTGAGCACGTGTTCACGAAAACAATGTCCATCTTCTAGCACCAAAACAGGAAGCATTTCCAAGTCTTCGATGGTCAGTTGTTCGAGTTTGGATAAATTGTGTTCTTGGGGGATATAGCCTACAAAAGGTTCATAATATAGGGGTCGTTCCACGACATGGGACACATTGATGGGGGTGGCTGCAATTCCGGCATCAAGTTTTCCGGTACTCACTTTTTCAATAATGGCTGCGGTGTTGAGCTCTTCAATCTTTAAATCAACCTTGGGGTATTTTTTGACAAATATTTTTAAAAACATGGGCAATAAAGTAGGCATTACCGTTGGGATAATCCCCAATTTAAAAGCTCCACCAACAACTCCTTTTTCGGTGGCTACGATATCTTTCATTCGTGTAGCTTCTTCCACCACGATTTTTGCTTGTTCAATGATCTTACTTCCAATCTCAGTCAATGCGATGGGTTTGGTGTTTCGATTAAAAAGCTTCACCCCAAGTTCATCCTCAAGTTTTTGTACTTGCATACTCAAAGTAGGTTGGGTTACAAAGCTTTTTTCAGCCGCTAGAGTGAAGTTGCCGTATTCGGCTACGGCAAGTGTGTATTGGAGTTGCGTTAGGGTCATGACTTAAAACTATTAATTTTATAAAATTAATAAAAAATATTTATAACGCTATGGTAATGGCGCAAAAATAAGATAAAGAATACATGAGTATATATGAAAATCTTATTCAATAATCTCAATTTCCATAAATATATTATGAATAGGGGCTTCTCTTCCGTCTATGGCCTGCTGGTTGATTTGATCCACCACATCTAATCCTTCGATCACTGAACCAAAAACCGTATAGCTTCCATCCAAATGATAGGCACCCGGTTGTTGCGCTACTATAAAAAACTCATATGGGGAGGCTAATTTGTGGGGATTTTCAATTTCGCTGCTGGGCATGGATAACGCCCCGCGATGGTGGGAATGGCCCTTTCGAGTGTCGGGAGGAAGTAAATAGCGACCAATAGCAGCTCTTTTTTTAGCAATTTTTTGGGTATCCGAATTCCCTCCTTGAATGATAAAATTGGGAACTACACGGTGGAAAGTGGCACCATTAAAATACTGTAGTTTGGTGAGGTATAAAAAATTGGCACGGTGATAGGGCGTATTTTCGTACAATTCAATATCAATATTTCCGAACTCCGTTTTTATCCGCACTTTATTTTCCTTATTTTCTTTTTCATAATTAAAAAAGAAAGGAATGACATTTTCATCAGTCAATTCGAATTTGGGTACTGGAATCTCTTTTTTTGTTCCCGATAAAGTTTGGTTTCGAAGGCTGTCTACCGTTGGGAGCTCTTTCTTTTCTTGGCTTGTAATATTAGTTTTTTTCTTTTCGGGTGAAGATTGACAACGACTTAGCCCCAAAACGAGGAATCCTAAAATCAATAAAAATAAGAGTACTTTTGAACGCAACATGGAAATAGATCAGTTTAACGAGTTTCGGTCAAAAATAATGGATTTCTCTTTACCGGGGGACATTGCACACCACGCTTTGGCTCCTCCAGGGCGAATGGAACGTCTAAAAGAATTGTTTTCTACGGATGCAGCCCCCAAAATCGCAGCTGTAATGCTCTGTTGTTATCCCAAAGCCGATGGGCAATATTATTTCCCGCTCATTCAGCGTCCGCGTTACCAAGGACATCATTCCGGACAAATGGCTTTTCCTGGTGGGAAGCTTGAAGCAGGGGATGCCTCACTATGGCACACGGCATTGAGAGAAACGCAGGAGGAGATCGGAATTCATCCAAAAGAGGTAAAGTTTCTCAAAGAGCTCACTACGCTATTTATTCCGCCCAGTAATTTTAAAGTAACGCCCTTTCTAGCGGTTATGGAGTCTGCTCCAAATCTAATTGCCGATCCCGCAGAAGTAGCCCATATTGTTGAAATTAAATTGGCAACACTAGTACAACTGCCCGTAACCAATACCTTGGTTACCAATTCTTATATGCAAGCCGTTGAAGTACCGTGTTTTGAATTGGCAAAATCTCCTGTCTGGGGTGCAACGGCCATGATGTTATCCGAATTTAAGTTTCTTTTAGAAGCCCACCTATCTAATTAATTCTATCTTTGACCATAAGAATTTGGCATCAAAATGTTTAAAAGAAATCCATTTGGTCATTACCTCATCCTAAAAAAATGGCTGATTCGTTATTTGGGTTTTATGACGCACCGTCGCTATCGCGGATTCAATGAATTAAAGATTGAAGGATCTGAAATCATTAAAGGACTGCCCGATAAAAACGTCTTGTTTATTGCCAATCATCAGACCTATTTTGCTGATGTTACGGCGATGTTTCACGTATTTAATGCCAGTCTAAAAGGGCGTATCGATTCCATCAAAAATGTAGGCTATTTGTGGGATCCCAAATTAAACATCTATTATGTTGCTGCGAAGGAGACCATGCGTTCGGGTTTATTACCCAGAATTTTAGCCTATGTAGGGTCCGTATCGATTGAGCGTACCTGGAGAGATAATGGAAAAGAGGTTAAACGCCAGGTAAGAATGAGTGATATCACCAACATTGGCATTGCTTTGGACGACGGTTGGGTCATTACCTTTCCACAAGGAACTACCCGCCCTTTTCATCCCGTCAGAAAGGGAACGGTTCATATTATCAAGAAATTCAAACCCATCGTAATTCCAATTGTTATTGATGGATTCCGTCGCTCCTTTGACAAAAAGGGGCTGATGATTAAGAAACGAGGAATTCTTCAATCCATGGTCATCAAACCGGCTTTGGACATTGACTACGAAAACGAGTCTGTGGAGGCTATAATAGAAAAAATTCAATACGCCATAGAGCAACATCCTTCTTTTTTGAAAGTGATTTCCAAAGAAGAATTAGAGGCAAAACGCCAATTGGATGTTACGCGCCAATGGGATTTCTAATTCCCTTTTAAAAAATTAATCCAGCACAACTGACTCGTGCTCCGGCGGCTCCGGAAGGCTGGGAAGTTAAATCATCCTCTCCTTGATGAACAATAACCGCTTTTCCCATAAGGTTTTTAACTTCATCTCCACATCCCAAACACCATAAGTCGGTCGTGAATTTGACCATGCCATGTCCAGAAGCATCGGCGGTAAAGTTGCCGATATCACCGCGATGAAATCCGGTTTCAGCACCCCAAGCACCATGATCTTGAAAGGTTGGATTCCAATGTCCCCCGGCAGATTTCCCATCATCTGAGGAACAATCCGCCGTTTGATGAATATGAATGGCGTGGGTTCCCGGAGTCAATCCATTAATGTGCGCTTCCAGCGTAACTTGTCCATCTTCTTCCGTCAATGTGACTTTGCCTTGGGCCGTGCTGTCGCTTTTGGGATTTAATTCAAATTGCACTTTTTTAACCCTCTTTTTTTCAACCGTTGCAGCTTGACTGTTTTGAGTTAAAAGATCCACTTTGGCTTTTACTTCCTCATAACTCCCTTCAAAAGTTTGTACTTCTTCCGATTCTTTCCCGTCTTTCTTGGTGATGGTGGTTACGGTAGCCACGGTCATGTCTTCATTGCGTTCCATTTTAACGGAAATGGTTTTTTCTTCTTTAGCTTCTTTTTTAGCAGTGTTATTACAACTGACAAAAGTAAAGCAGAACAATAAGCTAAGTGATAAAATTCTTGTTTTCATGGGTGATTTTTTAAATTTTTATAAAAATACAAATTTGATTTATAAATAATAAGCATGCGGGTAAAGGTAGGAAATAAAACAACCGTCTTCGGAAGTACTCAGGGGTTTCAATGAAACTGTTATCTTTGTGAAAATTGCTGAATGAAATTCTATCTAAGATCTTTACTTCTGCTCCTCTTTCTTTCTTGTAAACCCATGTATAAAACGACCCAGTTCAATAGGGAAACTGTTCCCACTGCACCCGACTATTCCAAAAGTGAATCTTGGGCAGCACTCCCAGGAAAATATCCGCCAAAGCTAACGGAATTAGAAGCTGCTCATACGGTCAAACCCGTTGATGTTTTTTACGTCTACCCAACCCTGTTTTCCAATAAAAAAGACAGTCGTTGGAACGCAGATATTTTTGAGGCAAGCACGCGCCAGGATGTGGAAGACCGCGCCATTGCCTTCCAAGCCTCCGCCTGGGTAAATGCAGGAAACGTCTACGCTCCCTTCTACCGTCAAGCGCACTATCGCATTTTTGTTGATCCCTATAAAAATCAAGGGAAGGAAGCCGGCGAATTGGCATATGCCGATGTGCGGGAAGCATTTCTGTATTATTTAGCTCATTACAATCATGGGAAACCTATTATTATGGCGTCGCACAGCCAAGGGACGTTGCACGTGAAGCGGTTGTTGAAAGAATTTTTTGACAATCAACCTCTTCAAAAACAATTGGTAGCAGCCTATTTGGTTGGGACAAAAATCATGAATGAAGAATATCAAACTATTCCCCCCATGATTTCGCCCACCGCAACGGGTGGCTTTGTGAGTTGGAATACCTATAAACAAAAAAATTATCCCAAAAATTATGAAAACTGGTATAAGGGAGGAGTGGCTACCAATCCGATTTCTTGGAATCTAGAACAGCAAACCCCCAGCAGCAAACACCTCGGAGTGCTCAATAAAGATGGGCGCATCTATCCCAAAAGTGTTTCGGTTTCTGTAATAGACGGAATGATTTGGGCAAGTGTACCCAAAATCCCCAATCGTTTTTTTCTTTCCTTGGTTAAAAATTATCACTTTGCCGACATCAATTTATTTTGGGCGGATATTCGGGTCAATGCCGAACAAAGGGTGAACGCTTTTCTCCAAAAATCGAAACAGCAATAATGGACTTAGCTTCTTTTTTTTCTAAATGTGAAAAGGCGTTGGTGTCCTCATTAACGGAAAAGGGACATCCTTTTCGATACCCTGTCCTAGCTACAACGGGAAAAAATCATACCCCCAACATGCGAACGGTAGTCCTTCGGGCTTATGATGCAGCAGAAAAAACTTTTTGTATCTATACGGATGCGCGTTCTCAGAAGGTTGAAGAGTTGGATCATAATCCTTCAGCAAAAATACTTTTTTACGATCCACAGCAATTATTGCAGCTTGTAGTGAGTGTTCGATTGATTTTCAAAATTGCCGACTCAGACTTTTATGCGCAACTCCCCGAAAAACTTAAAAAAGACTATGCCACTGTAAGGGCACCGGGAACTCCACTTGAAGTTGCCGATACGGTTGAATACGACTTTGACTCGGGGCATTTTGTGAAATTGATCTTTGAAGCCGAACAATTTGAATGTTTAAAACTCCAAAGACCCCATCACCGAAAAGGGCAATTCTCCAAAGTCCACCAAAAGTGGGAGGGACGTTGGTTGATTCCATAATTAAATTGGGCTTGTAAAGTCAGCGTATTTTGTTAACTTGAATCCGTTTTTAAAACAATACCCAACGTTAACATAAATACAGTATCCATGGCTTCTAAAAAACAAAAAAAACAATCGGTCAACCGCAGATCATTCATCAAACAAGGGGTCGTTGCATCTTCCCTGTTTATTGTCCCTCGTCATGTTTTGGGAGGTGTGGGATTTATAGCACCCAGTGACCAACTCAACCTCGCCGGAATTGGAGTAGGAGGAAAGGGGCAATCGGACATTCGCAACGCTTCTGTGATGGGGCGTGAACGGGTATCGGCCTTGTGCGACGTGCAACCCTCCGGCACTCATGGGGTAACCAAAAGTATTGAACGATTTCCCAATGCCAAATTTTACGACAATTTCAGAACCCTTTTAGATAAGGAAAAAGACATTGATGCGGTGACAATTTCTACCCCCGATCACACCCACGGAGTGATTGCAGCGGCAGCTATGGAAAGAGGAAAACACGTGTATGTTCAAAAACCGCTCACCCACAATATTCGAGAAGCACGTTTGTTGACAGAACTTGCACGTCAACAAAAAGTAGTCACTCAAATGGGGAATCAAGGGGCATCCAACCCCGAACAATTGGAAATCCAAAAATGGATTCAACAAGATTTGATCGGAGCGATTGATAAGGTGTATGTGTGGACCAACCGCCCTGTATGGCCACAAGGTGGAGCGATGCCTATGCCCGAGCCCGCCTCAAAACCCGCCGATTTAAACTGGAATCAATGGTTGGGGCCTGCTCCCGAAACTCCTTATGTACCAAACATGCATCCCTTCAATTGGAGAGGATGGTGGGATTATGGAACCGGTGCTTTGGGAGATATGGGGTGTCACTTGATTGATATTCCTTTTAAGGCCTTGCAATTGAAATACCCCACAGATGTGGAGTGCAGCGTGGGAAGCACCTATACCAAAATGTGGAATGCCGATTATCACCCCGAAGGCTGTCCACCCTCTTCTGCGGTTAGTATCCATTTTGATCCAACCCCCAACAATCCGGTGCGTATGAATATGATTTGGAACGACGGTGGAATCCGACCTTTCCACCCTGATTTAATTCCTGCAGATGTGGATTTGGGAGGAAATGGTGTGATTATGATAGGCACAAAAGGGATCATCACCTGTGAGGCTTATGGAGACAATCCAAAACTCTATCGCCAAGGAGAACCCGTGCTTGAAGGGGCTGTCATTTCCGAAAACAGTGAACCTGAAAATGGACATCAACGCAAGTGGATCGATGCTTGTAAAGCCGGATTTAACAGTGCCGAACATTTGGCACTGACCTCCTCGTTTGATTATTCGGGACCACTAACAGAAACGGTTTTAATGGGAAATATTGCTATTCGCAGTTATATGTTAAAAACAGAAAATCCCAATGGAGGTACCACTTTTGAAGGTCGTAAAAAACTACTTTGGAATGGCGATGCAATGCAGATCACCAATTTTGAAGCGGCCAATCAATTTGTTGGAAGGGCCTACCGCGCGGGTTGGGAATTTTAATCGAATAAACACTTTACCTACATTATGAAAATATTAGTAACAGGAGGTCTGGGTTACATTGGTGCGCATACCTCTGTTTTACTCATCGAGCAAGGGCACCAAGTGATTATTTTGGATAATTTGGAAAATTCCAGCCTCCGTGTTTTAGACGGGATTGCGTCCATCACCAACCAACGTCCCCTATTTTATCAAACCGATTTAAGAGATCGGAAAGCGGTCGTTGAAATTTTTAACAAGCATACAGACATCGACGGCGTCATTCATTTTGCGGCTTATAAAGCTGTGGGAGAAAGCGTTGAGCAACCCCTTAAATATTACGACAATAATATCAACGGTTTGATCGCACTTTTGGAATGTCTTATTCCCCAAGAGATTCCACTTATTTTTAGCTCTTCATGTACGGTTTATGGTCAAGCCGACCGTATGCCTATAGACGAAACGTCTCCGATGAAAAAAGCGGCTTCTCCCTATGGGTACACCAAGCAAATAGGGGAGAATATCATCCAAGACTGTGCGTTGGCCAACTCCAGTTTTAAGGCAATTTTGTTGCGATATTTTAATCCTATTGGTGCGCATGCTACTGCTCAAATTGGTGAAACCCCCAATGGGGAACCTCAAAATTTAATTCCCTACCTCACCCAAGCGGTGGCAGGCAAAAGAACCGAGTTGCGAATTTTTGGAGATGATTACGATACCCCCGATGGAACCTGTATTCGGGACTATATTCATGTGATGGATTTGGCCGCTGCGCATTTGGAAAGTTTACTTTATTTACACGAGGGGAAAAATTCTTCCGCTTGTGAATGTTTTAATGTGGGGACGGGAAAAGGAAATTCCGTTTTGGAAGTAGTTAAAACTTTTGAAAAAAGCACTCAGAAAAAAGTGCCTTACAGCATCGTTGCTCGACGCCCCGGGGATATTGTACAGGCCTATGCAGACACACATAAAATTGAAAAAGCCATGGGCTGGAAAGCGCAATACAGTTTGGCAGAAGCATTACAAAGTGCTTGGAAATGGGAAGTTCATAGTGCGCACTTAGAAGCACAATAGGATGGATCAAGTGATATGGATTACGGGAGCGTCCTCTGGTATTGGGGCTGAGTTGGCCAAGCAATATGCCTATAGAGGCGAACATTTGATTCTCTCAGCCAGACGCATGGATGTTTTAGAAGAAATCAAACAACATTGTACCCAAGCGGCAAGTGTACAACTGCTTCCTTTTGATTTAACCGATTATCAAGCAATGGAGGGAGTTGTAGCACAGGCGGTTCGTTTTCACGGTAAAATAGATTTGTTGATCAACAATGGAGGCATCAGTCAACGTTCCTTGATCATAGAAAGTAAGTTTGAGGTTTTTGAAAAATTGATGGCCGTGGATTATTTAGGAACAGTGGCTTTGAGTCGGGCATTATTACCTTATTTCATCAAACAAAAGCAGGGACACTATGCCGTTGTGAGCAGTGTGATGGGGAAATTTGGTTCCCCCTATCGATCGGGTTATTGCGGAGCCAAACACGCCCTTCACGGTTTTTTTGATGTTTTGAGGATGGAACATCAAAAGGATGGAATCCATGTAAGTATCGTTTGTCCGGGCTTTGTGAAAACGCCCATTGCCATCAATGCGGTTACTGGAGATGGAAGTACTTTGGGTGAGGATGATACGGCTACGCGCAAGGGTTTGAACGTTACTCGTTTTTGTTCAAAGATGATCCACGCGCTAGATCAGAAACGTTGGGAAGTGTATATTGGAAAAAAAGAGAAATTAGGGGTCTATTTAAAGCGTATTTCTAATACATTAGTACATCACATTGTAATTCGAAGTAAAGTCAGATAAAATAAAATTAAAAATCATGAAAAATAAATCAAGCCTTGACCGTCGAGCGGCACTAAAATCTATTGCGATTGGATCGGCAGCTTTGGCCATGGGGCAAACAGGTAATGCCATGGAAAAAGAACACGCCCTTCCTGCGCAACGCAAAGGAAATATCAACCAATCGGTATGTCAATGGTGTTTTGGCGACCTTCCCTTGGAGACCCTTGCACAAAAAGCAAAAGAAATGGGATTGGTGGGGATTGATCTTGTAGGTGCGGAAGGCTGGGATACCCTCAAAAAATACGGCCTGATTTCTACCATGTGTTATGGAGATTTGGAAGGACGATCTACGCGTAATCTTTCTGTGGGCTGGTGTGATAAAAAAAATCATGCAGATTTAATTCCTCATTATTTGCGACATATTAAAATGGTTGCGGAAGCAGGATGGACGAATTTGATCTGTTTTAGTGGGAACAGTAGAGGTATTGATCGAGAAACCGGAATGAATAACTGTGTGGAAGGACTACAACAAATTATTCCAACAGCTGAAAAATATGGCGTAATACTTCAAATGGAACTATTGAATTCCAAAGTGGATCACAATGATTATATGTGTGATAATTCGGTTTGGGGTGTAGAATTGTGCAAGCGCTTGGATTCGGACAATTTCAAATTACTCTACGATATCTACCACATGCAGATTATGGAAGGGGATGTAATCCATACCATCCGAGATAATCACAAATACTATGGGCATTATCATACTGCCGGTGTTCCTGGACGACATGAGTTGGATGAAAACCAAGAGCTTTTCTATCCCGCCATTATGGAAGCAATAGTGGCAACTGGATTTAAAGGATATGTCGCTCAAGAGTTTATCCCTGCAAATCGGGAGAATGACGGATTAGATTCTCTGCGAAAGGCAATTGCAACTTGTGATGTTTAATATTTAGCGGAAGCCCCCTTTGCACTGGAATCTTTGATGAATTTTCGCAAGTCATCATTGGCATTGATGAGGTCTTCATTTCTCAAATACATCATATGTCCACTCCGGTACCCCTCGAAGCGAAAACGATCTTTCATTTTGCCACTGGGGTCAATGTGCCACATCGTATACTTGGCATTAAAATAGGTGGTAGCTCCGTCGTAATACCCGGACTGTATGAATACTTTTAAATAGGGATTTTCAGCCATTGCTTTTCGCAAATCGTCTCGGGTCGTGTCGTTCTCGTTATTCCACGGGTGCACATCGCCAAACATATTGTATTTGATGTCCGTTACAAATTTCAACTCCGTGCGAATGTAATGATTGATGGCGGGGGTAAAAGAATGTAGCCATGAAGTCAATTCAGCATTATAATCGACCCTACTGCCACTTTCTTTTTTATCAATACCTAAATATCGAGAATCCAATCGCCCTATCGTTTTCCCTTGATGGCGAAGCAGTTCTTTCCAAAAAAAGGAAGGGCTTAGATCGAGATTGTTTTGTAAAATAACATTTTCCGAAATCCCTGAAAAATAGGACATTCTACGGGCGATATTGGTTCTTTCTTTATCCGAAATAAATCCTCCTTTTGCCAAAGCAGGGAGGAGTTGGTTGACCGCAAAATTCTCTGCATCGGGGAGTAGCTCAAGCAGATCTTTACCTTGCAGTTCTTCCGCCAATTGTTGGTGATACCACGCTGCAGCCGTAAAGTAGGGGAGATTTACCGCAGAAGCAACTGCACCGCCTGTATTGTAGACGCGATAGTCGGCAGGAGATACTAATATTACACCATTTAAATACATCCATTGTTGTTCCTGCAATTCAAGAGCAAGCCCCATCACGCGGGTTCCTCCATAGCTTTCTCCAATTAAATATTTTGGGGACTCCCAACGCTCGTTTCGATTGACAAATGTCGTTAACCACTCAGCGAGATAAGCAATGTCTGCATTGATTCCAAAAAACAATTTTCGATCGGCATTATTTAAAATTCTGGAGTAGGCCGTGTTTACAGGATTGATATAGACAATATCAGCTACATCGAGAATGGAATGAGGATTTTTTTGGTAGCCATAGGGTTGGACAGGATACCCTTCAGCATCAATGTTCAATACTTTAGGGCCTGTGTACGCAATATGCATCCATGCGGAAGCAGAGCCTGGCCCTCCATTAAATGAAAAGATGATGGGTCGGTCAATACTATTACTGGCATTGGTTCTTTTATAATAGGTATAAAATAAAGTAGCGATAGGTTTCCCCTCATCATCCCAAACAGGCTGGGTTCCTGTTTGTGCTGTGTAGTTAACGGTTGCTCCTTTTATGGTTGTACTGTGTTTTGTGATGATGGTGGTGTCCACTGTAACCGCTCGATTCTGAGCGGCAATTTGAGTTATAGTAAGGAAATATAAGAGGATAAAAAGGGAGGATAAATATGTTTTTCTTTTTAAGAATTGCATTGGGTTTGAATTTTAGGGTTAAAAAAACCCCTACTAAAATTTAGTAGAGGTTTTAAATAAATTTGGATTACTTAAAAATTATTCCACAGTAATGTTCGCACTTCTGTTTAATTCAACTCTTCGGTTATTTATTCTACCACTTGGGGTATTGTTATCAGCAACAGGTCTTGTCTCACCATATCCTATGGTGTTAATACGATTACTTGTAATTCCTTTGTTGGTTAAATATTCTTTGACTGCTGCAGCGCGTTTTTCTGAAAGTGTCTGATTGTAATTTTGTCCACCATCACTTGAGGCATGACCTTCAACGCGAATACTAGCATAAGGATATTTATCTAATAAAGCTTTCAATTCATCTAGGATGGACTTGTCAATGCGGTCTAAACTAGCACTACTTGAGTTGAAAAGGATTTTACCTTTATCACTAGCAAGGAAATTAATTAAGTCAGTGGGTACTTCCTCATCTGGGCAACCTCCATTGGCAGCTTTACCAGCAACATTGGGACATTTATCGTCTCTATCGATAACACCATCACCATCTGAATCAGCCCAAGGACAACCTCCATTGGCAGCTTCACCTGCAGTTTCAGGACAACGATCAACATTGTCAGCAACGCCATCGCCATCACTGTCAGGACAACCATTCATTTGCACAGTTCCAGCTTTATCTGGGCAAGCGTCATCTACATTGGGAACACCATCTCCGTCGGTATCAGGACATCCTTGATGCTCTGCACTTCCGGCTTCATCAGGACAACGATCTTTGGAGTCAGGAATTCCGTCTCCATCAGTGTCGGGACAGCCATTAAATTCTTTAAGTCCGGGGACGTCTGGACATTCGTCTTTTTGGTCAGAAACGCCATCTTTATCTGCATCTCCTGCACCAAAGTGGTAACTCAACCCAATTACATGTTGTAAATGTTTGTAGCTGTATTTTTCGTGTGCCGAACGATAAGATGTACTGGCATTAATGGCCCAATTGTCATCTAAAAAGAAATGTGCACCAATTCCTCCGAGGATGGTTCTTGAAGTTTCAGTAGAGGGGAAAAACCCTTCTCTTTTTACATTGTCTGCAAATCTCGAAAAGCCATAACCAGCAAAAAGGTATGGGGTAATATTTCCTTCTGTAAGGTTGTATTTTAATACTCCATCAAGTGAGGTGTATTTGTAGTCAGTTCCCTTGTTGTCCACCTTGTTGAGTGCATATTGCGCTCCGATAGAAAAACCGGCCGCCAAATAACGCGATAGACTAAGGGCAGGAGCTCCAAAATTAAAACCCGAATCGACATTGTCTCCTTGTAGGTTAATCAAGTCGGCTCCAACAGCGATTGCCCAAGGATTTTCAGAGGTTTGGGCGAAGGTAAAGTAGGTTGTAGCTAAAAAAGTAATAGCTAATAGATAAGATTTAATTGTTTTCATAATTATTTAATTGTATAGGTACCACAAATATAACAAAAAACTTAATTTAAAGTTCACTTAATTTAAAATTTACTCCTATTATACATAGAGCCATGCTTCATACCAATTTATTTAAACAAAAAAAGAGCGTAATGAAACGCTCTTTTTTGTGACCTCGACAGGATTCAAACCTGTAACCTTCTGAGCCGTAATCAGATGCGCTATTCAGTTGCGCCACGAGGCCGTTTGGGTATTTTTCGTGGGCAAATATAAATATTTTGAAAGGATTAAATCGGCTTTTATTTAGGAAAAATTCTTTTCTCCGGCAGATTATGGGGGAAGTCGTAAATCGTATTATTTTTTTCGTATTCACAAAAAAGCTTTTCTTTCTTTTAATCTTTTTTCTCAATTTCTGAATCAAGAAAATGTATCTTGCATTCACAAGAACTATATGGATTATTTAGCAATTATTATTGGTTTGCTACTCCTGATTAAAGGAGGGGATTGGTTACTGGACGCTTCGGTGGCTTTGTCCTTACAATTCAAAATTCCCAGAATTGTTATTGGAATGACCATCGTATCATTCGCCACTTCAGCACCCGAACTTATTGTTAGTGTCAAGTCAGCCTTGTCGGGATATCCTGATTTTGCGATGGGAAATGTAATCGGTTCCAACATTGCCAACTTGACTTTTATTTTAGGTATAGTTACCGTGATTTCACCAATCAAAGTCAATAATAGTTTCTTTAAAATGGACTGGCCTATATTGATGTTAGCCTCACTACTTTTTTATGCTTTCGTTTTTTTTGATGCCACAGTGAGTCAAGGAGAGGGCATTGTTATGGTATTATTTCTAATAGGATTTCTAGTTTTTTTGATCAAATTTCAAAAAACAGCGGTAATTGAAATAGATGAAATTCCAACAGCCCGAGAGGTGTATTCCTATTCGAAAATCATTTATTTGTTGGTCATTGGAGGCTTTTGCCTTTGGCTCGGTTCTGAAGTATTAATCAAAGGAGCCATTGGATTGGCGGCAAATTTGGGGGTAAGTGAGCGGATTATAAGTGTAACGATTGTTTCTGTAGGCACCAGTATCCCAGAACTTACGGCTTCGCTCATCGCCATTATCAATAAAGAAAAGGCGATTTCCTTAGGGAATGTCATCGGCTCCAATATTTTCAATATCCTTGCTGTGATGGGGATCACTTCCATCATTCAGCCCGTGGCCGTGGTAGATCAAGTTTTGTTGACACGGGACTTCCCTTGGATGCTCTTGATTTCGTTCGTTACGCTTCCGCTGGTGCTATTACCAAGTAAAATGCGTTTAGGACGTTTGGAAGGTTTTATTTTATTAGTTATTTATACCTTCTTTTTACTTCCCTTTTTTACATAAAAAAAGCACCTCGGTAAAAAGGTGCTTGATTTTTACAATCTCTTATTGCAATTATATATTTGCAGACTTAACGGTCTTGATAATACGTGATGCAATTTTGTATGGATCCCCATTGGAAGCGGGACGACGATCTTCCAACCATCCTTTCCAACCTTTCTCAACAGTCAAAATTGGGATACGGATGGATGCTCCACGATCCGAAACACCATAACTAAACGAGTCGATGGATTGCGTTTCGTGCTTCCCAGTCAAACGTTGTTCGTTATGCGCTCCATAAACTTCGATGTGTTCTTTAACAACGGGACGGAATGCCTCACAAATGGCTTCATAAGTTTCACGTGATCCACAAGTTCTTAAAACTTCATTGGAGAAGTTAGCATGCATACCGGAACCGTTCCAGTCTGTATCTCCAAGAGGCTTGGGATGCCAGTCGATGGCAAGACCGTACTTTTCTCCAAGACGCTCTAATAAATATCTTGAAACCCACATTTCGTCTCCGGCTTTTTTGGCACCTTTGGCAAAACACTGGTATTCCCATTGTCCTGAAGCAACCTCAGCGTTGATTCCTTCAACATTGATTCCGGCTTCTAGACATTGGTCTAAATGCTCTTCAATCATCTCACGGCCAAAAGCATTTTTGGCTCCTACAGAACAATAGAATTGTCCTTGTGGCGTTTGATCTCTGGGGAAACCGAGAGGTAGGTTTTCTTCGGGATCCCATAAAAAATATTCTTGTTCGAAACCGAACCAAAAGTCGTCATCGTCGTCTTCAATGGTAGCTCTACCATTGGAAACATGAGGAGTGCCGTCAGCGTTCAATACTTCGGTCATTACCAACCATCCATTTTTACGATCAGGGTCTTCATACAAGGCAACAGGTTTCAACAAACAGTCAGAAGCATTTCCTTCTGCCTGACGTGTTGATGATCCATCAAAAGACCAAAGGGGACATTCCTCTAGGGTGCCACCAAAATCCTCAACAATTTTTGTTTTGCTTCTCATGTTGGCAGTAGGCTGATAACCATCCAACCAAATGTACTCTAGTTTCGATTTACTCATGATTTTTTAATTTTGATGGTAAAAATAAAAATAAATCTAAACCCCAATAAAAGAATGTATAAAAAACAATTAACACTTTGTTATTTTTATTAACCCCCTATTTTTTTAGGGGTAAAATTTATTTTTCCTCAAAAAAATAAAGATATATCCCCTAAGAAGTAAATTCTATATATTTGTACAGCAGTTTTAAAGCTCTTTTTATGCGATCCCAACGTACCCAAAACCGTATCCCTTTTTCTGAACCCCAACATCTCCATGTAGAGGGCTCAGCAAGACAAGCCAGTAATTTTGGAAAGCATGTTTTGAATCGATCAAAACTTGAAAACTATTTAAATCAAAATGCTTGCAAAGCCCTAGACCGATGCATTCGCAAGAACATCAGTATCAGTAACGAATTGGCCGATCAAATTGCTAGTGCCATGAAAGCATGGGCGATCTCCTTGGGAGCGACCCATTATACGCATTGGTTTCAACCCCTTTCGGGAGCCACGGCAGAGAAACAAGATTCTTTTTTTGATCTTGATTTCAAGGGGAATTTGATTGAAAAATTTGAAGGGGTACAGTTGGTGCAACAACAACCGGATGTATCTTTCGCACCGAGTGGTGGTGCTCGAAATACTTTCGAGGGAAGAGGATATACCCTTTGGGATCCTACCTCACCTCCCTTCATTTATGACGATGCCCTTTGTATTCCCACCTTATTTGTTTCTTTTACCGGGGAATCTTTAGATTACAAAACCCCTTTGTTAAAATCCTTGAAGGTATTGGATGAGGCTGCAACAGAAGTATGCAAGTACTTTGACAAAAATGTCGCAAAAGTACAGGCAACTTTGGGCTGGGAACAAGAGTTTTTCCTGATTGACGCCTCCATAGCACTGACCCGCCCCGATTTGATATTGACCGGTAGAACTTTATTGGGGCATGCACCCGCCAAAGGAAAGCATCTGGGAAAACACTATTTTGGAGCCATTCCCAATCGCGTGCTTACTTTTTTAAAGGATTTGGAACAAGCCTGCTTCCATTTAGGTATTCCCATCAAAACAAGACATAATGAATTAGCCCCCAGCCAGTTTGAACTGACGCCCGTTTTTGAAGAAGCCAATCTGTCCATAGATCACAATTCCTTATTGATGGACTTGATGAGTAAACTGGCTACGAAGCATCATTTTATGGTTATTTTCCATGAAAAACCCTTTGCCAATATCAATGGCTCGGGCAAACACAACAATTGGTCTTTGGCAACCAATACGGGCTTAAATTTATTGAGTCCTTCCAAAACCCCCATGGGAAATTTACAGTTCCTGACCTTTTTTATCAACACCATTGCTGCGGTTTTGAAACATGAAGCTTTGGTCAGTGCAGCAACAATTTCTGCCAGTAATGACCTGAGATTGGGGTCCAATGAGGCGCCTCCGAGTTTTATTTCCATTTTTATCGGGAAGGAGTTGACCAAGGTGTTGGAAGAATTGGAAAATGTCTCCAAAGGAAAACTTTCGCCTCAAGAAAAAACCGATTTGAAGTTAAATGTCATTGGTAAAATTCCAGAAATTTTATTAGACAATACAGATCAAACGCGTACCTCTCCCATTGCTTTTACGGGGAATAAATTTGAATATCGTGCAGTGGGTGCCAATACTCATTGTGCTAAACCCATCACTGTCTTGAATAGTGCCGTAGCTGAACAATTATTGGATTTTAAAGAAACGGTGGATGTGTTGGTCAACGAAAAGAATATGAAAAAAGACGACGCCATTTTCAATGTGCTTCGTGACATGATCAAACACATCAAGAACATCCTCAATGAGGGCGATGAAAAGAGCACCAAAAAAACAGAAAAAAAAGCATCAAAACACAACCAACGCAGTGTTCCGGATCTTTTGTCGGCCTACACCAGCGACAGCAGTATTGCTTTGTTTGAAAAATTGGAAATTTTCACACAAAAAGAATTATTGGAACGCTATGCAATTGATCTCAATGACTATGTACAAACCCTGCAAATTGAATCGCGGGCTCTGGGGGACATTGCACGGAATCACATTATTCCCACCTCCATCAAATATCAAAACATCATCATCGAGAATATAAGAGGGTTAAAAGAAATTTATGGTGATCAGTTCAAGACTTTTGGGCAAGAACAATTGACCATCCTTGAGGAAATCTCGGCGCATATTACTGAAATCAATAAATCCGTAAATGCTATGATTGGAGCGCGTGAGAAGAGTGCCGATTGGGAAGATGTTTACAAAAAAGCCCTCGTTTACAGCAAAGAAATCATGCCTTTTCTCGAACAGATACGTACGCATTGTGATGCCTTGGAATTGACCATAGACGACGAAATTTGGCCCTTGGCAAAGTACCGAGAATTGTTGTTTATTCGTTGATAAAAAAAAGTATTCCTAAAAGCGAATGGCGCAAAAACCCTTATTTTAGCATAAAATTATTCAATGACCGACCGATATAGTCATCGAGGGGTTTCCGCTCAGAAAGAAGACGTTCACAATGCTATAAAAAATATGGATAAAGGGCTATATCCTAAAGCCTTTTGTAAAATCATTCCCGATTATTTGACGGGAAGCGATGCTCATGCATTGGTCATGCATGCCGACGGCGCTGGAACCAAGTCCTCTTTGGCGTATATGTATTGGAAAGAAACAGGCGATTTGTCTGTTTGGAAAGGCATTGCTCAAGATGCCCTCATCATGAATATTGATGACTTGCTTTGTGTGGGCGCCACCCAAGATATTTTATTATCTTCCACCATTGGTCGAAACAAAAATCGAATTCCGGGGGCAGTGATTGCCGCCATCATTGAAGGAACAGAGGAGTTGTTGGAAAAGCTTCGCGCACAAGGAATCAGTATTCACAGTACCGGAGGGGAAACCGCCGATGTTGGGGATTTGGTACGCACCATCATAGTGGACTCCACAGTGACTGCGCGAATCGCTCGAGCAGATGTGATTGACAACGCTCGTATAGAAGCGGGCGATGTAATTGTAGGGTTGGCTTCCTATGGTCAGGCCACTTACGAATCGGAATACAATGGAGGCATGGGTTCTAATGGACTAACCTCTGCGCGTCACGATGTTTTTTCTAAAGAATTAGCCGAAAAATATCCCGAAAGTTTTGACCCCACGGTTCCCTCGGACTTGGTGTATTCCGGCAGTAAAAAATTATTGGAGCAACTCGAAGGAGTGCCTTTGGACATCGGAAAATTAGTGCTTTCTCCCACCCGCACTTATGCTCCCATCGTTCAACAAGTATTTGAAACCATTGGAAGAAAAGAAATTCACGGTATGGTGCATTGCAGTGGAGGGGCACAAACCAAAATCCTTCACTTCATCGATGGGTTACACATTATTAAAGATCAGTTGTTGCCTGTTCCTCCATTGTTTGAAATGATTCAAAAAGAATCGGGCACTAGCGGAAGAGAAATGTATCAAGTGTTTAATATGGGGCATCGTCTAGAGTTTTATGTCCCCGAAACCATCGCTGAAAAGATCATCGCTATTGCGCAAACATTTCATGTAGAGGCGCAAATTGTAGGTAGGGTGGAAGCCGCCGATCACAAAAAGGTCACTTTGGACACGCCCTACGGGCTTTTTGAATACTAATATTTTTAATGAATAAAGGGTGAATTATGTATTGTAAAGGACTATTACTGTTTTTTTTGTTTCCCATAATGTTGCATGCACAAGAAATGGATCTTTTTCAGCAAATTGAAGCAGAAAATCCTAAAGAAGCAATGGCACTTTTACCGGATAATATGCTTTTTTCCCAAGGCCTGTTGTGGGGCAAAAAAGGAATACTGCGGACTACGGGTATAGCTCCTTTAACCTTGGAAAACAGGGAAAAAGAATTGAAAATTAGAAGAACTTTTTTGACGGCACATCAATTGATCGGTTATGCTACCTTGGCAGGAATGATTGCCCAAGGAATATTAGGAACCCAATTATACAATGGGAAATACAAAGTCAAGGAGGCGCATGAAGTCATAGGTAATTTAACCAGTGTTTCCTATTTTACAGGAGCTTCATTCTCCCTTTTTGCACCCCCACCTTTAACCAACGAAAAAACCAAAGGACTCAGTTCCATCAAAGCACATAAATATCTTGCTACTTTGCATTTCACCGGGATGATTGCCACCAATGTTTTGGCAGAGGATAATAAAAAATTACACCGCGCTGCTGCTTTTACTACCTTTGCTTCGTATGCTGCAGCTGTATTAGTATTCAAATTCTAGACCGATGAAACATTTTTTGCATTTTGGAGTACTATTATTTTGTTGTGGAGCCAGCCTTTGGGCGCAAACCCCATGGAAAGTAGACACAAAACAA
>Ga0181605_10000722_pt1 | contig 32814 bp, 22 predicted proteins | sample 041ome_11_FD_148676 | JGI IMG/M metagenome (GOLD analysis project Ga0181605, IMG submission 148676) | Coastal salt marsh microbial communities from the Groves Creek Marsh, Skidaway Island, Georgia - 041411US metaG (spades assembly) | ecosystem: Environmental > Aquatic > Marine > Intertidal zone...
AGACCTCAGTGCGCGCCGCGCGCTCGAACGCACTATGCCCAAGAAGAAACAGGAAATCATCACCACGCGCGCGTCAAATCGGCTGAAAGCACGCGCCGCGGCGGCGCAGGAAGCCGCGGACGAGGCGATGCGCGCCGGCAAGCGTCCGGCAGTTGCTGCACGAAAGGCTGCGGTAAAGCTCGCCAAAGTCGCCGCCGATGCCGCAAAGTCGGTGACTGCGAGGGACAAGCGAGGGAATAAGCGCCTGAACGTCGTCGAAGCAGACGCAGCGGCCGAAGATGGCGCGAAAGAGGCGCGGGCTCCGCCGCCGCCACCGAAGAAGAATGCGAAAAAAAGCTCGGCGAACGCGCTCGTGGCGGCGTCGGGGGCCATCGGGAACACGCGCGCGGTGAGTGCGGTGAAACACGACAAGCTTCTCGTCCTCGACCTTAACGGGCTGTTCATCGATCGTCGAATCAAGAGACACGTGAGGGAGGGCGACGACGACGTGGCGTCCGACGAAGAACTACGCACTGAGTTGAGGCTGGACGTGGACTCGATCGAGGCGCCGACAAACTCGAAGGAAGTGACGGAGGACGCCAAAGTTGGCAACTTTTACGTGTACGAACGTCCACACATGCGCGAGTTTATTGAATGGGTGCACACGCGGTTTGAAGTGGGCGTGTGGTCGAGCGCCAACTTTCGAAACACGACGAATTTGGTAGACTACGTGTGGGGCGAGCACAAAAACAAAATCGCATTCGTTTGGGGGCAAGAAAGGTGCTCTGATGTTGGCATCGCGCCCTCATCGACGTCGACGCGCCCAATGTTTCTCAAAGAATTGAAACACGTCTGGAAACTTAAAAGGAACACGGGGCTATCTCACTTCAACAAAACGAATACGCTTTTGATTGACGACTCGCCTTACAAAGCCATTCGAAACCCCGCGCACACCGCCATCCATCCGTGCGGATTCACCACGGACGATCGTGAGTCGGACGATTTGTTGAGTGAACATGGCGCGCTTCGCCAATATCTCGAGCGATTGTCAGACGCAAAATCTGTCCCTGACTTCGTGCAGACCAACCCGTGGAATGGTGGGAAGATCAGCGAGCAGCACCAAAGGCAAATTGCACACGCACACGAAGCTTGCGCAATCGCGACTCAAAAGGCAAAGGCAAAGCTATTTGCTTTCAGGGATCCTTTGGAAATCGATTTGGACGAGGAGCTCGCCGACCCTTTGGAAATCGATTTGGACAATCTCTAGCGTCCACTACAATCTACGAATCTAGCTAGCCCTAAGTAAGTTTTATTTGTGATAGCCTCATCATTAGCTCTTCTTTTGGACGCGTTGGGATCGCACTCGCAGACCAGAAGCGAAGCATCGGTAAGCAGTTTGTCGAAATTGCATACTCGCCGACGCGCACCTCGCGCGGTTTTGGATCGATGGCGAAAGAAAACGCTGATGCGTGCGGTGGGCTCGACGAATCTTCGCCATCGTGATACCGATACTGCTTGCGACACTCGAATATCATCTCATTCAAAGATGTCGCGTACGACACGGCTGTTCGTACCGCCGCGGAATCTTTGCCGCCGAGAACGTTTGAGGCGTGACCGCGCACGACGTGACCGCCCGTGACAGCTCCCAGATCTCTTTCCTCGTCGCTACTCTTTATCAAACGCGACGTCACTCGACCATGCTTTTTCACTATCGCCAGGATCTCGTTCCGAACTTCTAGCGGCGTGAGCGCCATTCCGGCTTCGCCGGTTAGCCAACAGTCGGCTTGAGCCGTGCCGTCGTCTAAAATCACAGAAGCCTCGACTTCGAACACACCCGGCCTCGAAGTTCCACGTGCTGAGGGGCGACACACGTCACATCCAGCCAAAACTGCGGGTAACCTGCGCTTGGTCGCGCCAGTGGCGGGGTTAACGCTCACGTGCATGAGTGATCCGGCGTCGCAACCGCACGCCGGACAGCACCAGCGAACCGTCAACATGGACACCGAAACGACTCGAGCACGCACCGCGAACGTTCGTCTACTGATTACCAGCCGCTCGCCTGAGTTGCGCATTTCTTCGTCAAAGAGTGCACGAATCGACTGCCTCATCGAAATATTCGTCAAAAGTGGCAGGTATTCGGATGTCGACGCGCATCGCTCGTGGATCTCAATCGTCGTCACGCCGGGATTCAGTTTGACGTATATGTTCATTGACGCCGCAGAAAGATGACGCATCGCGCGATGAATCGTAATTTTTGCTCCTATGCCCACTCCGACGGGAAGGCTGAACGCGGACGTCTTACAGTACACGTCGACAACGTCGTGCGTCTCGACGTCTTGAACTTTGAATCTCGGCTCCCAGCCAAACTGTGATTGGGATTCTCTACGATTTTCACTCTCAAACCATTCTTCGGCGACGATGATACACCTAAATGACACAAGTTCTGGTGATGGTTGCCACGAATCTGCACTGCTGAGATGTTTCGCGAAGACTTTGCCCCACACTAGAACATCTCGCACGTCGCGCACTTCGGGCGTCGCCGTCATCTCGTCGTCTTCATCGTCGGGCAACACGAAAGCGTCAACATCTGGACGCTCGTCGACGATAAACGTCGTCGCCCCGGAATTCAGAGTCGGGACGATCGGAATCAAATACGTCGTGCCGTGTCGAAGCAGACAGAACCAACTGTTCTTGGGTCCGAAAGAGACGGCGATTCTGCCGCTGCTTCGAGACTCGTGCGTCGTGTTCACCATGACGCCGTCCAACGTCTTTACGCCCCCTTGCGCCGTATAGACCTGAATGCTCGTACGTTGTTTCACTTCGGACGACGCATCGATTGTGAAAGTCCACGTCGGGGCGACGATAGGATGAGAAAACTTGGAACTGGCGAGTCGCGGCGGGAGCAGCTGCGCGCCCTTCGTCGCCGAATTGACGGCCACGTACATGGTGCCGTGGCTCTCTGATTTGGCGCTCGATGTCGGGTTTTGAATGACGACAATATTATCCGAGTCCACGCATAGACTCACGCGCACCGAAGCGTTGTGATGGTTCAACGCGTCGGCGCGAGAACCGACGTACGCGCCTTCGCACATGATTTCGCACTCCCTGAGCACGACGAGTTTGTTCAACATGCTCGGCGCGGGCGCTCGTTTCAAGACTGATTCGATGCAAAGCTCCACAGCTCCTGATGCGTCGACGACGTGGAGTCGTCCATACATGCAGCGTAATATGCCCATGACGTAACGAGGTGGATCAACCTCGCCCAACCGCCCCGTCGCGCGAATGACGACTTTACCTTCGTTGCGAGTGCTGCCGCGCTTGCACGCGGCGGCGACTTTGTTTTCATTTTTCCACTTCTCAAATACGGCGTCTTTCAACGAGTTTATCGTCGGGACGTCGAAATTACTGATGGACTCCCCGCCCAGTGGCGTCGGAGCGAAAAACTCTCGGTAAACGTCTGCTCGTTCGAACGCCTTCGAGCCCAAGTCGTGCATCGCCAGTAACAGCGGCGCCGCGGTTTGTTCGTCGCTCGCTTCACCCGTCTTCCCGAGCGCGTACTCGGCGCTCGCGACATCGATCAGCCTAGAATCGTTCAGAATATCAAAGTTGGTCTCAAAAACTTCCCGCCATGCCGCGGCGGCTTCGGCGTACACGAAATTCGACTGTTCCACGACGTACTTGAGCACGCGCGAAAACCGATTCGCCTTTTCGTCCGCGTCGTCTGAGTACATCTCGGTCTCTCCTTCCGATGCGTTCTCCGTCGATGTGCGCTTTATCACGATTTGGGTGCGTAAATCAACACCGAGCGTCTCCACGACCCGCTCGTTGTATTCATCGACTCGCCAAACAGGATGCGCGTGCGTTACGACGACGCGCGCGCCGACGCGCAAACCGGAAACGACGATCTTTGAGTCGACGAGAGGAACGTGCGTAAACGTGAGTTTGACGTCCCGTCCTTGAGCGTCACGCAGGATCGCGTACGCACGACTAGTACGAACCGATACGACGTGTCCTTCAAACCTATCCACCGTCGCCCCTGCGCCGCACATGGCGCACGCGCACGCGCAGCGACGCACTCTGCGCTCGCCAAAGGTGAGACTAACCACGTGAAACTCAGCCGTGGCGGAAAATGCGCGTAATTCGTGCGTCGCGTCGCCCTTGAATAACACGACTTTGCGTAAATTTCGCATCTCCACCCTCGAACCGACGCACTGTCTTAATATGCACTCCCATCGCGCCAGAAACTCTCCGTTAAAAATGATCGGAATCTGCGCGCCGGCGTCGTCTTCGTTTCTAAGCGCGCACATGAAGAACGTCGACTCACCGGTGGTGATGATCGGACTCACAGCCTCTAAAATACCTCGATGACACGCCCCTAATTTCCCGTTCAACGCTCGAGCGTCGTTCGCCACGCCATCCTCGTCTTCCAACGGTCCGCAAGCCAAGGACTCCTCGAATCCGTCGTCGTCGTACGCGCGTTCGACGCAGTTCGCCTCGACGACGACGGCGTCTCCATTCCTCGCGTCTGTCACGACGACGAAATCTCGCACGCAAACGACGCGTCCTAAATCATGTGCCTTCACGTCCACGCTCGCCAGGCGCACCTCCGCGCCGCCGTCTTCGTCTTTGTCTTTCGCCGTCCACGTCCACCCCCCGCTCGCGTCGTCTCTTCTTCGCAACCCGAGCGTCGCGCGCATGACGACGCCTTTGACGTCCGCGTTCGAGTTGGCACCGCGCAGTATCTCGCCCACCGTTCGCACGGCGTCGACGTCTCCGCGCGTCTTTCTCGTCGTCGTCGTCGTCGTCGTCGTCGCTTCGTCGTCGCCGCGCCTCCCACATCCGTCGCGTCGTCCGTCGCCTTCGCGCCGTCCCGTCTTTGACGCCCTCGGCGCGTCGTCGACTCGGTCGTCGTCCGCGTCGTCGCGCGGCGGCGGCGTCCCTCGCACCGCGATCGCCATCGCGCGCGCCGTCGCGCGCGCCGTCGTCTGTCGCGTGCCCGGTTTCAAATCGAATCGACCGTCGCCTAAACCCTAAACACCCGGATGTGCGGGCGCGCAATTTGAAATCGACAGACTCGGCGCGCCCGTCGCGGGCCGGCGCGATGCGCGGCCCGCGCGCCGCCGCACTCGAGGACGCGCGCGATCGTCGTCGACGTCGAACGTCGAAGAAAAAGCGAACCTCGAAGCCGCGCGCGATGCTGTGGGTGGATAAACACCGCCCGCACGCCCTGGGCGAGTGCGACGCGATCAACACGGCGCAGGCGAAACATTTGAAGCTGCTGATCGCGAATGGGGACTGCCCGCACTTGTTCTTTTACGGGCCGTCGGGGGCGGGGAAGAAGACGCTCGCGCTCGGGGTTTTACGCGAAATCTTCGGACCGGGCGCGGAGAAGGTGAAGTTGGAGAACAAGACGTGGAAGATTGACCAAAACGATCGAAAGATTGAAGTCGAGTTGGCGATGATGTCGAGCAACCATCACTGCGAGATGAATCCGAGCGATTGCGGGAGCAAGGATCGGTACGTGGTGCAAGAAGTGATCAAAGAAATGGCGCGATCGAGACCGATCGACAGCGATGGGTGCGAGGGGTTTAAGGTTTTAGTGCTCACCGAAGTCGACCGGCTGTCGCGCGAGGCGCAGTATGGCTTGAGACGCACGATGGAAAAGTATAGCGCGTCGTGTCGGTTGTTTCTCATCGCCGAGAGACCGAGTCGAGTGATGGATGCGTTACAATCGCGGTGCTTGCCCGTGCGAGTGCCCGGGCCGAGGGTTGAAGAGATTGAAAATTTGTTACACGACGTGGCGAAGAAGGAAAAGTTGGAGCTGCCTCCAGAGCTCGCGACGCGCGTCGCGACGGCCAGCGGACGGAACATGCGGCGGGCGTTATTGGCTTTGGAGACGTGCAGAGTCAACTCGTACCCGTTCAAACCTACACAAGCGGTGCAGACGACGGATTGGGAGTTGTACATTAACCAGATTGGCGCCGAGATCTTAGCTGAGCAGTCACCGGCGAGGCTGTTGCAAGTGCGAGGACGTCTGTACGAACTCATCGTCAACTGCATTCCGCCCGAAATAATCTTGCAGAACCTCGCCAAGGCTCTGATGCGTCGCGTTGACGTCGAAGTTAAGCATCAAATCGTGTTTTGGGCCGCCCACTTTGATGTTCGCATGCAACGCGGATCCAAAGCCATCATGCACTTGGAAGCGTTCGTCGCGCAATTCATGGCGCTCTACAAGTCGCATTTGATCAAGGCGTTTGGCTAGACGGAAATTCATTAGTTTGTGACAAGGGACGACCATAGCGGATTGGTAATGATATGATTTACAAAATTGTACTCGGTGCACCCGTCGTCGTCGTTTCGTGCGCGCCTCGTTGACCCGCTTCCCGCTCGTCGTTTGTTTTTTGAAAAACGACGGCGCGCTTATGCTCTTCACTTACCCTTTTCGGCATCTCCTAACAGCGGGGAAGTTTCGGAAGTCTCTCCCTTTCTGGCGCGCCCCTGAGTGCAAAGGCCCATGTACACGAAGAGTAACGCGACGCCGATGGCGATGTAGTTGCTGTAGTTGGAGAAATCAAACGAGTGCGCGCCGGCGCTCGCGGCGGCGTTCACCTTCGTGCCGACGGCGAGGACCCAAATGTCCGGCACGTACTTGGCGACCACCTTCGCGGAACCGCCAGCAGCCAATGGAACGGCCCAGTTACACGCGGCCGAGGCCGTGTCCGCACACTCAGTGACTCCGCCGGCGACGAAGATGGCGAAGGAGGCGCCGACGGCGACCAACGCGCCGCCGACGAAGGCAAACAAAATCCCAAGCTTGTCCATGAGAAACGGCGTCACCAAATAAAGACCACCGATAGCGCCGACAACGTTGATCACGATCGTCGCCGAGATGGGCACGTCGTCAACGATGTGGTTCGTGACCGAAGAGATACCGACGGCGCACATCAAACCGACGACGACGCCGAACAACTTGTAGACGTTCGCCGCCACGCTCATCAAAATCAACGCCACGACGGCGGCGCTGCCGTAGTTGACGTAATCGTTGTCCGGAATCGTCACCGAGTCGCCGAGCACGTTCGGTACGAGATCTCGCAACAGATCGATCGCCATCAAACCGAGCCACACGCCGAAGCCCGCGACGAGGGCGAGCGTCAACTTTTGGTGGTGCTTCCGTCCCGCCAACGCGAGCGCGATGCCGACCGGAAGCGCGGCGACGCCGATCGTGGTCTCGATCGCGCGGCTCTCAAAGTATTCCTTCACCAACGCCGCTCGCGTGACGTTCGTCGCCCACGACGCCGCGGCGTCGGACGCATCGCTCAGCGCCTGGGTGTTGACACCGGCGTCCGCGTTCGCGAAGGCGTCGGGCGCGGCGTCCGCGTTCGCGTTCGCGGCGTCACCGCCGCCCGGCGCGTCTTGTCCGATCGCCGCCGCGCGCTCGGCGCGGTGTCGCGGTAACGATCGGCTCGGCATCGTCGCAGAGTGGAGCCGACGTGGATGGTGTTCGCCGCCCCGGCGCGCGGGCGGTCGGTCGGGCGACGACCTCGACGACCGTCGTCACGACGCGGCGCTCGACGCGAGATCGACCGAAGCGATGACGGACGCGATGGAGGGCGTCGAAGCCGCGGCCGCGGCGTCGATGGCGGCCGCGCGGGCGGTGAGCGCGCGCGTCGGCGGCGCGAACGCGAACGCGAACGCGGACGCGAGCGCGAATGCGGCGAACGGCGATGACGCGCGCGCGACGACGGACGATCGCATGGACGACGGCGAGGGCGAACGATCGAGGCGAGGACGAGGCTCGCGCGCGCGGCGACGGGGCGACGAAGAGAGCGGCGAAGGCGGGAACCGAGGACGGGTGTCGGTGTTGGATCGATTGGGGAAGACGAATCAGAATCAACCGTCGAGACGAGGGAACGACCGAGGAGGTGGGACGTTCAAGCGACGAGGCGAAGATTCCAGGCAAAGAAGAGACCGTCGCGATGATATCGATCGACGATACCGCGATGACGACCGACGGGGCTATCGCGGACCGCCGCGCGGACCGCCGCCGCTTCCTCGCGGACCGCCGCCGGGACCGTGCCGGATTGAAAAGCGAGAAGCAGACGGCGTCGTCATCGCGCGCGCGTTCGGCGCAGAGATCATTCAAGTGTCACCCACGGGAGAGATGTGTTTGCGCCGTCCGACGGACGCCGCGAGCGATGGACCGCGTTGCGATACTGAGGTGCTGAACGCGTTCAACTCGTGCTTGAATAAGTTTGGATTCAAGGTTTCGGCGTCACCCGCCGATCAAACGCAGTGGAGTTTATCGGACGGTAAACGCCTCTCGAGATTTGTGGACGGTGTCATCGTGCCCGCGCCGGTACCACCGGGCCCAGGGCGTGGACTGGCGATGATGCTGACGGCGCCCGTGGGCGGCGGTCGAGGCAGCGGTCGAGGCGGGTTTTCGCGCGGTGGTCGCGGCGGTCGCGGTGGGATGATGATGATGTTCTGAATGTCCTGAATGTCCAGATGTTGTTTCATAACTTATTCTAGCGTCGTTAATCAATAATCAATGTTGCGTCGTAGACGTCGTGTGTATTTCTTTGAACGCGCGCGCGAACCACCGCTTCGCCGTCATGTATCCTCGTCCTCTTCGTACTCGAACACTCCCAAGGTGTCCATGGCATCTCTCATCGCTATTTTCGCTAAAGCCATCTGTATGCGCGACCCTGGATCGAGTCCGATCGCGCTCGTCATCGTTCTCACGCCTCGTCTCGCGACGTCCTCCGCCTCGCCTCGCCCGCGCGACGACGACCCGCCGCCGTAACCGCCTCGTCTGCCGCCACCGCCCGCGCCACCGCCGCCCGCGCCTCCTCGCGTTCCGCTCAAAAACTCTTCCAAAGCCGTCGACGCGCGTCCGTTTCCCGCGGACGTCGTCGACGCCGCGCTCCGCCCGCTCGCGACGACGCCGCGCGTCGCGCCTCGCGCGGGCGCCGTCGTCGCGCGCGTCGTCGCGCGCGTCGTCGCCGCCCCCCCCGCGCCGGCGCGCGACGCGGACGTCGCGACGACCATCGATCGTCGCGCCAGCGCGCGCGCGCGCGTCGCCCACGCCGACATCGGCCGCGGCACCGACGAGCCGTCGTCGTCGTCGGTCGAGTCGTTCGAGTCGTCGTGTCGCGCGGAAACGCGCGCGCGGCGCGCGCGTTGCCGCGCGGCCTCGGGGTTTAGGGTGTGTATCGACGGTACACCGATATGGACGTTTCACGCGCTTGAATGCGAGAGAAACGTCGCATTTAATTTAATTTCACGATCGATCGCGCGCCCCGCGACGCCCGCCCGCGACGCGCGCGCGCGTCCGTCTTTTCGTGACGCGCTCGAGATGGTCAAGTTCCTCAAGGTACGTCGCGGACGATGCGGGACGATGCAAACGCATTCGTTACGCGCGCGCGTCGTTCGGGCGCACGCCGCGCGCGCGCGGACGGCGCCGACGCCGCGCGCGCGCGATCCGCGCCAGACCCTGAACGACGGGGACGCGCGCGAACGATCTTGGGACGACGCGCGCGCGGCGCGGCGCGCATCGATGCGGTCGACGCGAACGATGACTGACGCGGTTTTAATCGTATTCGCGCGCAGCCCGGTAAGGTTGTTGTCGTGCTTCAAGGCCGCTATGCGGGTAAGAAGGCTGTGATTGTGAAGAATGTGGACGATGGGTCTTCGGCTCATCCCTACGGGCACGCGCTCGTGTGCGGTCTGTCCACGATCCCGCGCAAGGTACGTTTCGATCGCGAGCGTTATTTTCGATCGAACCCCGGCGCGACGAGCGCTCGAACGCGTTCGCGACGCGCTCAGGACGACGCGCGAGAACGTTGCATCCTCTGGTGAAAGCCCTAGACCTTTGGCGAGAGCCCGCGACGAGCTTGAAGACGAAAGACACTGACGAATTTTCGCATCTCCACGCGCGATTAAACACGCACAGGTGACGAAGAAGATGGATGAAAAGAAGCAAGCCAAGCGCTCGCGATGCAAGACGTTCATCAAGAACGTCAACTACTCTCACCTCATGCCGACGCGTTACACGCTCGACGTCGACCTCAAGAATGTCGTCACGTCCGACGCGTTGGACAACGCCACCAAGAAGGTTGCGGCGCAAAAGGAGGCGAAGAAGCTTCTCGAGGAGCGATTCAAGACTGGCAAGTCTCGTTGGTTCTTCACCCGTCTTGCCTTTTAAGCGTCGTGCGTCGGAGGAAGGCAATAGGCGAGAACTTAGACTTGGATGTTTGGTGAACACGATCATTAGCGGAGAAATTGGTCTCTCTCGTGTGTGATGCGCGCAACTAGATACACATTTAATGTTTTAATGCCACATCAACACGTGAAAATCAAGATGTCGCGCGTATTGCCGCCGCAGAGTAGTTTTCAGCCCGCGACTGTCCGCGCGAGGTCGACTGGGGCGTGGGCGACTCGTCGTTTTGTCTACGAGTTTTTTAGCTTCGTTTCACAAACACACTAACACCGCAACGCACGCGCATGCGGTCTCAAAAGTAACTATTCACGATAGGGAAACACGGGTAACACACAATTAAGCAACGTCTGGATTCGTCCAGAGTAAAGAATAAATTTTTACGCGGTGGCGACGCGATGGAGCATCTTGAAGTTGTCGGCGATGATCTCCGTGCTCGGAGACGAGCGGTACGTGACACCGTTTGCCTTGGCCCACGCCTTCAGTAGCGGGCGAAGTTTATGGTAGTTGTAACGCGGCATCGTGGGGAACAAGTGATGCTCCAACTGCGTATCCATTCCGCCCCAAATCCACGTTTCCAAGCCGCCGAAGACGCACTCGGCGTCGCGCGTCGAGCGGAATTGCCCTTCCACGTACTCTGGATTCTCACCAAACTCCATGATTTCTTCGCTCTGGTGCGTCGCACTCACGAGAGCGCCGACGAGGAAACCACTGAGCGTGATAGAGCCGACAGCCACCTGCCACGGCATCATCGTCGCCAAGAAGAGATAGTTTGCCCCGATGAAGGCGAGCTCTTTGTAATCCCTCTTCTTCCACGCGGTTTGAACCGAGTGGAATCGCCAGAGCCAAAACATAATGGATAGCAGTGGGTAGCCGTAGATGTGCTGGAACTTGCGCATGGGGTGATCCGGTCGGCCGGACTCTTGCGGCGAGCGCAAGAAGAAGAACGGCTCCATCATGACGTCGTTGTCGAGGTGCTCTTCATTCGTAAACGAGTGGTGCATCGAGTGCTTTTGCATCCACCACTCCACACTGTGGCCATTCAAAATAGTCGGCATGTAGCGCATCAACGAGCACCACGGCCCACGTCCGTGGACGTAGTCGTGACCCAACCAACCCGCTTGTTCCATCCCGAGTCCGAGCAAAATAGTCGCCCAGACGGGGTGCGAATACGCGAGGGCGGTTCCGCTCACGTACAGAGCGACGACTTGGAAGAGCGCCCAAGCTTCTTTGAGCGGTTGGCGCTTGAAGAATCCGTCCTCCGCGAGCTTGTCGCGCAATTCACCGAACGCCATGCTCACCGCGTACGATTTCTCATCCGGAAGGCGAGACTTGTCCGCCGGCGGGTCGCAGCGCGGAAGCTTCTTCAACCTTTGCACGGCCAAATCCGAGCCGTTGGGGCCGTACGAATGCAGCGCGTAGAACACGTCCGTGGCGTCGCGTCCATCGAAAAAGTACAGCCACCGTTCGCCGCCCGGATGCGCCTTGGCCCACCCCCGACAGTCGTACCACTCGTCTCCGATTTTCACGCGAATCGGTTCATTCTTATCCCTCCCCTCCGGCGCGTCGTACGTCGGCACCGCGAGCGGATTCGCCACCGCCCCGATCGTCTGCGCGCTTCTCCGTCTCTTCCCATCGACCGCGCTCGCGCGCTCGCGCGTCACCGCCAGCGCGCCTCGCGCGCGCCCGTCCCGCGCGCGCCCCGTCGACGTCGGCGCCGCGCGCACCGCGACGTCGGCGCGCGCGAACACGCGCGCGCGACGCGCCGATCGCGCGCCCGCGGGCGCGGTCGCGCGCGCGTTCGTGAGCATGTGCGTCGCGTTCGCCGCGCCGACCATCGGAAGCGCGCGACGACGCGCAGAGTGCGGACGCGCGCGGTTCGCGCAACGTCACGACGGCGTCGGCGCGTCGGCGCGGTCGGACAGTCGGACGCGTGCGGATGACATCGAACCGTCGAATCGCGCGCGATCGATCGCGCGTCGATCGAAAGCGTCGATCGATCGACGCCCGGTCGATCGCCGATCGCCGATCGCCGATCGCCGATCGCCGATCGCCAATCGTCGCGTCTTCTCGCCCCGCCCGCGCGCCGCAGAAGAAGACGCCGCCTCGACGCGCCGCGCGACGCGACGATGGCGCGCGACGGTGACGTGGACGCGCGCGATGACGCCGTCACGGTCGAAGCGCGCGTCGTCGAACACGACGCCGTGGGTAAACGCGCGCCGTCACCGCCGACGGCGACGCGCGGCGACGCGAACGCGGCGTCGGCGAGCTCGGACGACGAAGAGGCTGCGGCTGCGCAGCGGGCGGATAGGGCGCGCTTGGAGGGGTGCGTGCGAGAGATTTTGCGGGCTTTAGGAGAAGACGTCGAGCGAGAGGGATTATTAGACACCCCCTCGCGCGTGGCCAAGGCGTTGATGTTCGCGACGCGCGGTTACGACGCGTGCGCGACGGTGGCGCTAGGGACGGCGCTGTTTCACGAGACGGGCATGGCGAACGCGATGCGAACGACGACGACGAATGAGATCGCGAATGGCACGCACGATATGGTGCTCGTGAGGGATATTCCAGTGTTCAGCACGTGCGCGGAGACATTCATGCCGTTCTACGGGGTGATTCACGTCGGGTACGCCCCGAACGCGGGCGTCATCGTTGGCTTGAGCAAGCTCGCGCGCGTCGCGGAGGTGTACGCGAGACGATTACAAACCCCAGATGGGTTAGCGCGAGCGGTGGCGCAGGCACTACACGATGTTGCATCACCACTGGGGGTTGGGGTTTCATTTACCGGCGTGCGGCTAGGCCCGTTCGGGCCTCGCGAGACGCAAGGGCGAGCGAGCACGGGGTGCTTCGCGACGTCCAGCTCGGTGTGGTGGGAAGAGTTCGGGGCGTTAGTTCAGCTCGGCGGTGCACCGTCGGAACTATCACGAGGTATTTGGGGCGATGATGCGCGTTACTGCGGGGCGTGTGATGACGACAAGGATGGCGTGGCGAGTACGAAGGGGCGAGGAGGAGCCGAGACGCTCGTAGACGAAGCGGCGAGAAGAGCCGTCGAGGGGGTGAGCGAGTCTGTCTACGCGGGAGTGAAGCAACTATTAAATGCGTTGAATCTAGAAGACCGAGTGAGCGAGGCGACGGACGGGAAAATCACATTAGAAGACACCGCGAGACGGTTTTCGACTCTTTTGTCGGCGATGCGTTCGGGCGCAGACGTACCTTTTAGCGTCATCGAAGAGTCAGCAGCTCGCGACGACGCGACGACGAACGAGGACGTCATCGATGGTGTCTGCGTCGTGCGCGATTTGCACATGTCCACAGTGTGCGAACATCATCTGTTGCCGTTTCACGGGACGGTGAGTGTGGCGTACGCGTTGGGACCAGACTCTTCGCGCGCACTGAGCCGGGATACGCTACAAGCGCTCGTGACTCGACATTCACGAAGGCTGCAAGTGCAAGAGCGACTCACGCGCGATGTCGCAGAAGAAGTTAGCAAACTTACGGGAGGATTAGGGGTCATGGTGGCCGCGCGCGCGGCGCATCTTTGCATGGTGAGTCGAGGTGTGGAAAAGCCGGGGAGTTCGACGTGCACAGTGACGAAACTCGGTCGTTTTGCCTCCGAGCCCGCGCTGCGCTCGCGTGTGTGGGAGCGCCTCGCTTCGGCTCGCCGTTGATATTCAGAAGAGGATTGTATGTAATAACTAAACGCGCCTTTTGGCGTCGGGCGTGTGGGTAAATGGGAGCAGAAAGAACTCCATCCGTTTTACAACCGCGTCGCTACGATTTCGCTTCATCACCCTACGAATGCCTGCGGCTTGTTCGCCATCATCGCCTTAATGTCCATAAAGTGCGAATCCTGAACTCTCGATAGATTGCCAGCCGCCGCCCCTTGCGCGGCGACGTGTTTCTTCAGGGCTTGCCCGAGAACCAACGCCAACTCGGTGTGGAACCAAAGCAACTCGTGTTCCATGTTCGCGCAGCAACGCTCGTATCTCTCGTGCGTCTGCGTTCGTTCGATTCGCAAGTCACTCACCGCGAGTTCTATCTTTTGTTTTTCTTCTCTCTTCGGCCCAGGCTCTGGGACACCCATGGTGGATAGCTTACTCTCGATTCGTTCGATGCTAGACGACACCTTGTTGTAGTGATCGACGACGCGCTTTCTCGCGTCGAATGCCGCCACTACGGCGGTGCACAACGCGTGAACTTCGTTGAGGGAATCTAAGAACTCCGACGACATCAATTCCGACGCCTGTCTCTGCGGAGGAATGAGCGCAGTGAATAAATCGCTGAGTCTTTGCCACCACACGCCCTTGGCCCCCGACTGGGCGAAAACGGAACGAGCCTTCTCCTCTTGTCCCGCCAAAAGCTCCAAGCACGCGTTGAACTCCTCGTACGCGCTCACCGTGTGTGCGCCATGCTTTTGCAACGCGCTCGTCGCCGCTATGAGCTTTTCCAAACGCAGTTTCAGTTTGGTCACGTATTCGACGACGTCGACGTGTTGTTGCTTTTCGCGCATGACGTCGACGGACATCGACGAAGTCAGGGACTTCATGTCCGACGTGTTCAGCGTTGACAACCACGAAGTCACCGATGAGACGCCTTCGCTCAAGACGCCGCGTTCGTACCACGGCACGCGCTGCGTCCAAGACTTTGAGTCTTGCGTTAAGAACGCGTGCAAGTCGGCGGATTTTCTCACCAGCGGGTGCGCCGCGCACCTCGCCATGAACGCGGCTAATCCTTTTCGTCTTCGCTCGATCCCGCGCGACGACGGGTCGTCCATGTGTAAGATCGTCTTCGACGGCAACAGCGGGATGATGACTCCGTCGCAATTCGCCCCGAGTTGTTTGCTCAACCACTCGAAATCTGAAAATCGCCGCGTCGAACACCCGCTCGAATCTTTCCCACCGTACGTCGCGCTGTCCGTCCAGTACGTCACCTTGTACTCGATGTGCTTGCTCAGGCCGTCGCCCACGCGGTGCGGATCTCCGATCTCGATCACAAGTCCCGCGTCGTCGTCGTCGTCGTCCGCGTCCGCGCTCGCGCGCGTCGCGTATCCCGTCGGCACGCGAATCGCGCCCACGTCGCTCGGCGTCGTCGGTCGAGGGCCGGGCGTCAGGAACGCCGCGCGCTCGTCCGACGCCGCGGTCGTCGTCGTCGTCGGCGTCGTCATCGTCGTCGTCGTCGTCGGACGCACCGAGATGACGCGTCGCGCGGTGACGCGGCGACGCCATCGTTCGCCCCGCGTCGCCGTTCGCGCGTCCGAGGTCGAGCCGACGGGCCGACGGGCCGACGCGCACACCGAGGCGCGTCGATCCGTTCGCGACGCGCCGCGCGTCGATCGGAAAGCGCGGCGCGTCGAACCTTTCGTCGTCGCGGGGCGTGGCGTCCGTCGTCCGACGCGCGCGCGCGCCATGGCGAACGCCGGGATCGGGTTGTCGCAGTTTGCGTTCGTCGGGACGTTCATCGCGGCGGTGAAGAAAACGATCGCGGGACCGCGAGAGGAACCGCCCGAACACCTGAAGTGCGTCATCACGCAGGAGCTGTTTCGAGATCCCGTGGTGCTGGTGCAAACGGGGTACACGTACGACCGAATCGCCATCCAACGCTGGCTCGCGGCCAAGTTTCCGCCGACGGATCCGACGAGTAACGTCGAGTTGTGGTGCACGGATCTCGTCCCGAATTGGTCGCTACGTCAGAGCGTCGATGAGTGGGGGGTCGCGAATGGATACGGCGCCATGGATCCACCCGAAGAGGCGGTGCGAGTGACGAAGGATGGCAGACCGATGGGGCGACGCTCGGCCAACGCCACGAGCGCGACGGCGCTGACGCACCAATATTTGCAAGCGCTTCATCGCACACATCCGCGGCACGCGGCGGTTTTAGTATTTTTGATGACGTTTACCCTGGGCACGATCACGGTGACCACGCTCACGGTGGTTCACAGCGCGTACGCAGCCGTCGGCGCGGCGCTTCGTCACGAAGCCGTCGCTCGGATGCTCGACGGCCCGGCTCAAAGTTTCGTTTGGTGGTTTTGCGTCGGCGGGTTTCTTTTCTTGGCGCACTGCGGCGCGCAGGATGTGCCTCCCGTCGCGCGCGGTCGCGAACGGGTCGATCGACGAGGTCGCGCGCAAGACGTCGTGGGACGCGGTTTCTTTCGCCGTCTCGGCGTCGCGCGCTGACGCGGCGTCGCCCGACGTCGTCTTCGGCGTAAGCGTCCGCGCTGTGCGTCGTCGTCGCGTTCGTTGTACCGCTAGTAGGTAGTTTCTATGTAATTCTCTCGTGTAAATCAATCCTCACCTCGTGTGTTTAGCATTTCGTCCGTTCGTTTGGGCGTTCCCTCTCGATCCCGTCGCCCCGGCGCGATCTCGGGTTCTGGCGCCGGCGCGATCTCGGCGCCCGCCGTCGGGGTCGCCCGCCCGACGAGGCCACGTCGCGTCACACGCGTGCCCGAGGCCGGCGGCGACGCTCGCGAGCGCGCGCGAACGCGCACGAACGCTGCGTAAGAAATCGTCTCGAGCGTTGCGTCGCGCGCACCGAGCGTCGCGCGCGGGCACGCGCGCGCGCACCGCGAACGCCGCGAACGTGGACCCGCGCGCCCATCGGGTGGCGTTCGAGCGCGCGGGAACTGTGATATCATGTCGCACGCGCGCGCGAGCGACGGCGCGAACGGGACGTCGACGCTCGCGAAGGATGCAGATGAAATCCACGCATCGAACGGTACCGACGCACGCGCGACGTCAAGCGCGATCGAGCGTACGACGGGCGATGGGCGCGAGGTTGGACACGAGAGCTGGGAGGTTGTGAGCGGGAAGAAATCTTCAAAAACGTCTGGTAAAACGAGCGCGGAAAGCGCGGGAACGAGCGAGGATGGGAAGAAACGAAGAAATAGTGGAAGCGGCTCTCGCGCTGGGGGGGCGCAGAGGGCGGATAAGGTGAACGCGGGTAAAGGAAGTCCACCAGACGTTCAAGCGGCGAGCGGCGAGGCCTCGAGCGGCGGCGCCGAACCGTCGGGATGGGCCGCCATCGTCACCGGAAGACTTAGCCCGAGCGAAGTGCCGGCGTCGTCGGTGGTGTCAAGTGAGACCACGGGCACACCAGCCGTTGAGCGCCTCAACTTGTCGCGAGAGAAGGATGAGGCGATGCGCGAAGTCGCGGCGCAAGACGACTCTACAGATGGTTCGCCGCGAACCGCGCGCGAGACGCACATCATAGACGGAGCTCGCGAAAACGCACAAGCTGTCGGTGCTGGTGCGAAGGCATTACGTGGCTGGGCTTCTATTTTAGGTGGCAGTAGCGGATTCCCCGAGGAAAATCCTCGAAGCAAGTCGCCGAACGCGACCCAAGAGACGGCGGTAGCGGCAACGGAGGTGGCGCATGAGCCGACTAAGGCCACGGCGGCGCCTAGCGCTCCGGCGTGGGGTGGATGGGGAGCTCAAGCACCGCCAAAGGTTGACTTGAAGGCGACGATGGAAGAGGACGCTGCGGCGGCTGCGGCCGCTCCTCCTCCTCCTCCGCCTTCGAAGAAGGAGTCGAAAAAGACGGAGGACAAGCCAGGCAAACAAAATGGGCGCAAGAAGGATTCTAAGAAGGACAAGTCTTCTAGCAAGCAACGTCAGCAAGATACGTATCGCAAGGATAACAATAAACCGGTCCGAAGCTCGGTGCCGGTGACCAAGGTTTCAGAACCATCCGTCGACGCGTCTGCTGACCGTCCCAGAGCCCCTATGACGTCTGAAGTTGAAGATTTGCTCGTCGCAAAACTGGGAAGTGAGCTGCTTGACTGCGCGCACATGCAATTTTTCACTCCCACGGCGCATTTGCTGAAGAAGGAGAGACGTGCGGTGGACATCGTCATTCGAGCCATGAGCGCCATCGTTCAGACGCTGTTTCCGGCGACCGGTCTCGATGTTTTTGGTTCGTACCCTACGCGCGCATGGGTGCCAGGGTCGAGTAATTTGGACTTGTCGCTGGATCTCCCTCCCGAGGCGATGATCGCTTCCCATCCGGAGCGGCGAATGGAGGCTTTAAATACGCTCGCCATGGCTTTGCGTACGAATCCTTGGGTGCTCGACGTCACCGTCGTCCCGAGCTCGCACAGACCTTTGCTGCGCATGACGACGCATACTGCGTTCTTTCAGGCAATGCCGCAGCAACTGCCGAGTAAAACATCGGCGTCGATTGCGGCAGCTATCGCCGCCGTCACACCGCCGCCGGTAACCTCTGGGGACGGAACGCCGCCTCTGCCACCTGGCCCGCGTCCCGGCGCGCCGCCATTCGGTATTCCAGGCTTGGGTCAAAACGGTCTAGGCTTGCCGCTCGAAGTACACATTTCTCTGAAAGATGCGAATCACAAGGGGCTGTCGGCGATGCAATTTGTGCAGGCTGCAGAAGAGCAACACGGCGCTTTGGCTCCGTTGGTGTGCGTGCAAAAGGCAGTTTTAGCGAGTAAAGGTTTGCGAGGCGTCTACCGCGGTGGTCTGGGAAGCTACGCGCTCACTTTGATGGCCCTCACCGCGATTCAACTTCGCAATAGCCAAGAGAGCGAAACGGAGGATGAAACCGTCGTGAGAGTGAGCACGTCCAAGGACGAGGCAAAAAAGTCGGACGAAGACGAGGCCAATTCGCGAGACGCCCTCATTCTCGGCCGAGCCATGTTGAACTTCCTCAAACTGTACGGATTCGAAACGGATCTTTCCAAGGACATTATTTCAGTGCACAGCGGTGGTGACGGCGTATGGGGCGTTCTTTCAGAAGCCGCTCAATTTCCGGCGCCGCTCGGTTCTGGTTTACGCGTCAAGGATCCATTAGATGGATCAAATAATGCTGGGGCGGGATGTTTCGGCATTGCGGGTGTGCAAGCAGTATTCAGAGAGCAGTTGGAAACGCTCCGAAAGGCTGCGGAGAATGGCTTTGAGAGTAATGTCCCACTCTTGATGCAGCTCTTCACGCTAGGTGGATCGCAAAAAGTCTTTGTCGTTTGAGTAGCACGTTGATTGAAAAACACGGCGCGCGAATAATGCAATATTATTACATGAACAGCTAAAATCGCTCTAATCCTCTACCAGAAGTCCTCTAATCATCGGCGGGGGGTTTAACGCTATAAATTTGTTGAATGTAACCAGCAGCTGCTCCGAGAACGGCCCCCGAGATAATCAAAGTTAACTCGTCCTGTTCGAAGATTGGGTGTAACACGCGTTCGAACTCCTGCGGCGTCATCAACTTCATTCGTTCACGCATGAGTTCTTTGAGCCCGAGCGTCGCGTCCGTGTACTCATGCAATACGTGTATGTGCTCCGGCAGCTTTTCAACCACTTTACGACAAACTTCGTCGATCAATGAAACGTCCAAATCCGCCACCGACATCCCACGGGCAGCCGCCTCTTCCACGACAAACTTTTTCGTGTACTGTTCCAGCATAGCGTTGAATTCGGGTCCTTTGTCGCCATTCAACATATTGTTCCAAATATTCTCGCTTTTCAGCACTTTCTCTGTGAGGTAGTCGCTAAAAGTACCGCTCACCTCGTGTTGACGCTGCAAGAACAAACCCTGTATCTTAAACGGTCCGACAAAGACGGGCTCGACTGGTTCGAATATGCACTTTAGTGCCAACCAGTTCGTCAATAAGCCGACGATCATACCACCTATAGTGATTGACCACGGGTTGTCATAAAACGCCCAAACGACCATCTGAATGACGCCCAGCAAGAAACCAAAAAACAACCCGCTATTGACTAGGAAATCGAGCTCTGCTGCGCCGCAACGCCGAAACAAATCGACGAGCACAACTCGGTCGGTGCACATCGCCGTCACGACGAGCTCTTTTAAATCGATGACGTGATCGACTTGCTGTTGGAGCAGCGTCACGAAACCAGATAAGTAAGTGGACACGACGCCACCGACTTCGCCGAGCGTCGGCGTTGGCAGCGCCGGCACTGCGCTCTCGGCGAGTTTGAGCGACCAATCTGGAATCATTTCACTCGCGATTTTCGACGCCATATTCGGCACTTCTGTGAGAAGTAAAGAGGACACCGCCGTTGGGTCGAGGAGCATAAAAACCGCTTGCACGTTCACGAGCTTCTCGGTGACCATGGTAACCATCGTCAAAGACATTTGCGCGGCTTTCGCCGGCACGATGCCTTGCCAGCCCAAGATACCGAGCGGTTGGAGAATGTCGAAACCGTACACCGAGCCTTCGACGTACTGGAACAGCGGAATCCCTAGAAAATTGATCGGGTAAAAAATCATCTTCACCGCGAGCCAGTTCGTGAACCATCCAACGAAGGCGGCGACGAGCGGAATCAAGAGCATACCTTTGCGATCAGCGTTAAACTTATCAACGGCCCGCGCGATGACTTTATTCGAAAGAACTGCGCTCAACTTTCCTCGCAACGAATCCGTGGAGTTGAACATGCGACGCTCGAAGGCTTTCGTACGTTTCTGAATACTAAGTAAACGCCAATTATTGCGAATTTCCATGACCACGTCGCGAATATCGAATCGTCTCGCGAGCGAGGCGAGGCTGTCGACGGCGTCGCGCGTGAACCTATACGCTCGGCGAAAAACGACGCGTATCAACGCCACGGTCACCAATCGTCGCACGATAACGCTGACATTCGACCCCTGTGCGAGACTTCCTAGCATCACGAGCGCGGCGACGCAAGCGAATAACGTCTTCGGGTCGCGAAAATTAACAGCTCGCCGCGACTGAATTCGTCGAACGCCCTGCTCCGCGTACGTTTTCTCATCGATGCGTTCCGATCGACGCGACTCGTATCGCTCGTACGAGTCAAAGTCATCACCGTCGTTCAGGCGCGCCGTCGTCGCGACGCGCGCTCGCGCGTCGCTCGCGGCCCGTTTACGAAGTGCGATGCGCGTCGACGCGATTCGTGACGACGACGGCGAGAGTGACGCGCGTCGCGCGCTCGTCGACGCGCGTGCATGCGCGAGGTTGCGTCGCGCGCTCGTCGACGCGACGCGCGCGCGCGCGGTCGCGAGCGGTCGTCGCGCGACGCTCGACCGATGCGCCTCCATTGTGCGGCAAAGTCGTTGCGGCGGTTTCAGCAAAGCCTCGCGACGCCGAGACGTTTGCGAGGAAACGCGTAGATCGGTGAACCGAACGCGCGCGAGAAGCAGAACGCGAACGAATTTCGTGAAACAACAAACAAAGCTAAGGATCGTTCGGGGCGCCGAGCAACGGCGCCACGACGTCGCGGTGGTGAGATATCTGCGCGGCGAAACCGCGAGCGTCCAAGTCCTTCCAATCCGGGAAGTCACATTTCACGGCGTCGCTCGCGCGACTCGCGAGGGCGGGGAAGTGTTGGCGCAAGGCATCGATGACGAGCGACGCGACCTGGCGCTGGCCGGCCTCGCTAAAGTGCAAACCGTCGCAGAATTGCGTCTCGTCGACTTCGCCGTTTGAAAACTCTAGCGCGGCGTGCAAGTCGACGACGGGAATGTCGTAGAAGCGCGCGACGCGCTTCATCGCCTCGGCGTATGGCTTGACGCCGGCGTTGGTTCTGTTCGGCGCTGTATCGTTGAGCAACGACCCAAATCCCAATCCAGGCTGCGCCGCGCGCGTCGCGCAGTCTCGAAGCCACGCTTCGTCGTCTACGGGCGGCGGCGTGATGAATAAAACTCTCGGCGACGGTTGCATTCGTCGCACGCGCTCGACGATCGTTTTCAGGTTTTGTTCGTATCGCGGTAGCGGGACATGCTGCACGTCACCCGCGGACGAGTTCTTGGCGCACGCGTCGTTGGATCCGAACAGTATCGTCACCAAAACCGGCGCCCGCTTGTACGTCGCGAACGCCCCGTCGTCGTCCACGTCTTCGTTCAACGGAAACACCTCATCGAGCAAGCACAGCGCGTGTTCGGTGTTGTACCCACTGTACCCTCGGCATCGCACGTCCGCAAATCTCCGAAATTCGTGCTGCACTCGCGCCCCGAACCCACCGTCCTCGAACGATCGTTCGGTGAGCGAGTCGCCGAACAACACGACGCTTTCCCTGCGCGCGCGTCCGAGATTCGCCCCCCCTCCCCCCGCGCGCGCTCCCGTCGCTCGCCGCGCCGCCGCGATCCGCGCGTCGTCCATCGCATCGCCCGCGCCTTTCGACTCGCTCGCCCTGCCCCTCCCTCCGTCCTCGTTCACGCTCGTCGTCTCTCTCGCGCGCTTCGCGTTCGCTCTGTCCTTTTCTCGTCGTCGCAGGCACGGCTTACACAGCTTCCTCGTCCCCGTTCGCGCGCGTCCCGTCTTCGTCTCGACGTTCGTGTACGGCTGTCCCTCTCGTTCGCACCCCGTTTTCGTCTCGCCGCGCGTCGTCGCGCTCGCGCGCGCGCGCGCGCACGCGACGCATCCTTCGCACCGGCAGAAGATGCGTCGCGTCGTCGTCGTCGCGTCGTCGCGCGCGCCCGGCGCGTCGTCGCGCGCGTCGTCGCGCGCGTCGTCGTCGCGCGTCTCGCGCGTCGTCTCGCGCGTCATCGCGCGTCGCGCGTCACCGTGTGCGACGCGCTCGACGACGAAAGTGAGAAGACGAAAGATGGAGCGACGCGACGCGACACAGCGCGTCGCGCGACGAGGACGACGCGAGCGCGTCACGCGACGCGCGTCGTCCATCGCGACGCGACGGGCGTCGCGGTGACGCGCGCGACGAGACCGCGCGGCGGACCGTCGCGAACGAACGAACAGACGAACGAACGAACGAACGATGGAACGCATCGCGAGCCTGGACGCGACGAACGCGACGAACGCGACGACGACGGAGGCGACTGGCGATGGTGAACGAACGATGGTGATGCTGGTCGATCGATACGCGCCCGAGGACGCGAACGCGCTGACGACGCCGACGAAAAAATTGGAGGCGGTGCGAGCGTGGCTCGAACGCGGCGGCGCGCTGTGCGCGAGCGGACCGCCGGGATGCGGGAAGGCGAGCGCGATCAAGTGCGTGGCGAAAGAGTTTGGATACGAAGTGAGCGAATGGAAAGCGCCGACGCCGACGCTGTGGAGAGAACACGCGCACGCGAGAGGGAATGAAAATTATGGGATAGAGTACGCGAGCAAGGTGGACGAGTTCGCGGCGTACGTCGCGCGGGCGACCAAGTACGAACCGTTGTCGTTTTTAAAGCCCACGACGAGGGGCGGAAACGGCGCGCGCGGCGCGCGAAATGGAAGTGCGAACGGGACGTCGACGGCGAAAGGAAAGTCGCGAGGCGTGGTGTTGATGGTGCGAGACATTCCGAGCAGCGACGAGAGCGGACGCGCGCGCGTGCTCGAGGCGATTCGAACGTTAGCCACGGCGCGGAACGGACCGCCGTGTGCGGTCGTGCTCACGGAAGAAGACGATGGGGGTGGTGGCGGTGGATCGAGCAGTCGAGGAGAGATACTCGCCCGGGACGTGAGAGCGGTGATGGAGCAAGCGGGGGCGACGTGTATTAATTTCAACGCCACGACGGCGGCGGCGATGACAAAGACGTTGCTGCGCGTGCGCGAGGCTGAGGGATTTGACATCCCGGATTCGGAAATCGACGCCATCGTGCAAGCATCACACGGTGATTTGCGCAGCGCCCTGGGAGCGCTCGAGTTCTGGTGCATGGGAAAGACAAAGCCAGATGCGGCGAAAAAGCCGGCGAAAAAGGCGCCCAAGCGCAAGCGCGGCGAACCCAAGGAGGCGCCTTCGGAAGCGGCCGTCGCGCGCGCCAAGATGAGCTCCCGCGATCAAGGCCTGGGATTGTTTCACGCCCTCGGCAAGTTTCTTTACAACAAACGCGAAACCACAGAGGTTATGGAAATTAAAGGCTTTGAAACCATGGACGAATCGTTGCGGCGACCGCCGGCTCGGTACGATCCCGAGGAAGTCCTCTCGCGCTCTGGCATAGGCGCCGAAACCGCGGTGGGTTTTCTGTTCGAAAACTTTCCAGATTTCATAGATTCTAGATGCATAGATTGGGTGGCGGCCGGAACGAGATACTTATCGGACGCCGCGATATTGGCTCGAGGAGGCGTTTCGACGTACGGCTTTCGTCGCGGACGCGAGGACGTGGGCGACGAAGGCGACGGCGCGATCGACCCCAACGTCCTCGGCGAGTACGCCGCCGGTTCGGTGGCGACGCGTGGAGTTTTATTCTCTTCCAAACGATCCTCCGCGGGCTTTCTCCCCATGCGTGGACCGAGCGCGATGAAAAATGATCGCGCCGCGGCTTCGAACCGCGAGGAAGTCCGCGCCGTCGTCGCCGCCGCGCACGACGGCGACTTCTCCGTCGGCGGCACGACGACCGCCGCCGCGATCGAGACCCTTCCCGCGTTGCGTTTGATCTCCAGCGCTTCCTCTGCAGGCGCGGCTTTGGTTCCTTTCCTTCCCGCTCGTTGGCGTTCCGCTCGGGAGGACGACGCCGCGTTTCGCCGTCGCGTCGCCGCCCTCCCTCTTCCCGCCGCCGCGCCTCTTCCCGCCGCGCTCGCCTCGGGCGTCGCCTTGGCGATCGATCGCGGCGCCAAGGGTGCGCGCGCGCCTCCGTTAACCCTGGACGACATCGACGATTTAGAGGACGACATCGAGTCCGATTCCGACCCCTGAGCGTCCCGCGAATGCAACCAAAAGATGAAACCAAAAGATGAAACCGCCGCCGACGGTGACGCGACGTCGCGTCGCGTCGCGTCGCGTCTCGTCTCGCCGTCGTCGCGCCCGACGACCGCGCGCGGCTTCGAGGACGCGCGCGCGGATCCGCGATGGAGTTCAGGCCGTACGTCACGCCCGAGCGCGGCGCGTGCGGCGGCGGCGTCGCGCGCGTCGCGTTGCTGTCGCTCGGCGGCGCGCTCGGATTCATCACCTTTGTGCTCGCCGCGTACGCGGTGAGCGAGACGCGCGCGATGCGAGACGAGATGGAAGCGAACCGCGCGTACCCGTTCTTAACCCTGGGACGCGTCAAGGCGGGATACGCGGGCGCGAGCGCGTATCGAGGCGCGGGATCGTGGCACGAACAAAAGCCCGTGCCCGTGCCGCCCCCCCCCGGGGCGACCGACGGGGGCGTGAGCGATTTACAAGCCGTGACGGGTAATCACGGTAACGTGTACCTGTTCGGCGGAATCGACACCCTGGGAAACGTGCTCGATCTGGTGTTGGAGTACGACGTGATTCGTCAGATGTACTACACCAACACGTCGCTCATCGCGGCGCGGGCGCGCTTCGGCGCGGGCGCGCTCACGAGTGCTTCGACGGGACTCGTCGATCGAATCGTCGTCGCGGGCGGCGTCGATTCGAGTCAAAACGCGATTACCACGGCCGAGTATTACGATCTCTCTACTGGTCCTTCCGCGGCGCCGGGCCTGAGCTACGATCACATGGACGGTTGCATGGCGAGCACCGGCGACGCCGTCTACATGATGGGCGGCTGGAGAGCGGTTGGATACGATTGGTTCAGCGTTTCTAAGGTTGAAAAGCTCACCCGTACTGGCACCGCGTGGGAAACCATGGCCGACATGCCCTCTCCACGCGGTGACTGCGCCGCCGCCGGTTTGAAAGGCAAGGTGTACGTCGCCGGCGGCTACGACGACGCGACTTTCAACCACACCGTGGGTTTCAAAAAGAATCTCTACATGTACGACCCCGCCACGAATACGTGGACGGAAAAGGCACCGATGAAACACGAACGCGGCGATCTTCAACTCGTGGCGCTTGACGACACTCTGCTCGCCATCGGCGGGGAAATCAAGCAAGCCCGACCCGACGGTTCGCACGTGAACATTGTCGCGTCGCACTACGTCGAGGAATACTTTCCCGAAAAGGATCAATGGGAAGAGCGTGCGTACATCGGTAACGCGCGATTCCGATTCGGCGCGGCAAAGTCCGACTGGGGCACGCACGTCTTTGGCGGTTCTCCAGTGTGCCTCGACCCGGTGGACCCCAATGACTTCTCCTATTGCGATGGCTTGCAAATGAACAGTCACGAAGTCTACTTTGAACTCTCTCATCCGGACGTGTGGGTCAACTACGACGCCGCGCACGAGTTCTAAGAGCTGATTAATCTCAACGATCGGCGAGCACTTGTTTGTTTTCCTCGTCCGCGCATGGCTCGGCGGCGAGGTGTTGTCTCTTTGGCGTAGACTAGATAGAGATCAACCTTTTTGCACTTCTTTTTTCCCGGCGTCGCGGTTTCCGCGGCGCGGGATTGTTTCTTTGGCAGTAGATGATACTAGACAGAAACAACTTCTTTAATCTTCCTACATACTTACGAGCTACTCACTAATATCTATCACGCCGATTCCGCGTACACGACGTACGGCATCGTCCCGAGCGTCACCGGCGACGTCGTCGAATCTCCGACGGCGCCGCGAACGGTGCCCAAACCGAGATTGTACGTCCCCGCCTTTAACGCGGGAGCGACGCACACGATGCCCGCATCGGCGTTTGCATCCGTGGTCACGAGCGGGGTCCATCCATTGACGACGATGGACCCGAAACGACACGACGTCATCGACGTCGCCGCGACGCTATTCCCCAAAGTGAAAACCACACGAGTGCCGCCGTACGTCGGTCCGAGATGCGGCGCTATGGAGTGCTGGTACACGAGCGTATTTCCCATGAAGGAATACTTCGGCCCGCTCGCTACGGCGGCTAGACTACTCCCCGCGACGATCACTTGCACGGACGACGACACCGTTCCCACGTACGGGGTCTCGCACGCGATGAGCGCGGACGAGACGAACGAGCCGAGCGAAGAGCCGCTCTTGTCCACGCCGAACGAACATCGCGGCACCGCGCCGTCGCCGGCGCGGACTGTTTCGTGGAAGTTATTCCCCGTGACCCACACCACGGCACCGCCTTCGGATGGGCCGCGCGCGGGCGAGACCGAGGACGTTGTCGGCGTCGCGGTAATCTTCAAAACGACGTCGCTGTCGTGCGGTCGCGACGTCGGCAAATCCCGACCGTGGTAACTCATCATCACCGTCACGAATCCCGTGGCGAGCTGATTGTCGTGCAAACACGCGCTGCTCGTACTCGTCGCGGTCTCACCCACACCTTGAGTGACGCAGAGCAAGGATAACGAAAACGTCGGATACGGGTCCGCACTCCACGAATACGTCGTCGGAAGCGTACCGCTTTCGCTCGCGGATACCACGCCGTAAAATTCATCGACGACGTCCAAAGTCGCCCCGGCGCTCTTCTTACCCGAGTTCATCGACGGTACCGCGGCCACCCAAACATCTTTCGACGTCGCGGGCGCCATCGCGGGCGCGATGACTGTGATCGTGTACGCGTTACTCGCCGAAGCCGCGACGCTAATCGCGCCAAAGCGCACGTACGGCGCTCCGTCGTCCGTAAACATGGCGCCTAAAATCCCCGCCACGGTGACGTCGACCCCGATCCCCCCAGTCACGTGCGTCGCGTTCTTGTCCTTGCTCGTGATCGCGAGCGCGTCCAAATTAATTCGTTCTACGAGCGCCACTCGACTCTCTCCGAAGCTGTACATGGACGCCTCCTCCGCGCTCGTCGACGGCGCCGCGAATCGCGGCACTTCGCACATCACGAGCGCGCTCGACACGTACACGCCCATGCCGGCGTAAGAAACCTCGAACCCTCCGCTCGTCGCCCCTCGCCACTCGCACTCGCGCGCGCGCCCGACGATGTCCGGACTCCCGTCTTTCGGCAGCGCGTTTCGTCCCGTCAGCCTCGACACGTCGCCCTCCGTCGCCACGTGCGGCGACGACCTCGTCAGCACGCCGTTCATCTCGCGAACAAAGTTCACCACGCTCGACATTCCGAGCTCGTGAAACAGCACCGCGTCGACGCCACCGTTCGAGCTCAGCCCCAACGCGACGAATCCCTCGCGTCCGCTCGGCGTATCGCACCGCACTCCCGTCGTTCCCGCGATGACGCTCGCGTCGTACGACTCCCCCGGCGACCCCCCGAACACGCATCGCAGCTGTCCCGGCACGCTCGCCGCCGCCGAGCTCCCGGGCGGAAAGTTCAACCCGAACACATCCACCCCTCCCGTCGTTCCGAGCGACGTCGTCGTCGACGGCACGCCCACCGCCAGCAAACCGACGTCCGACGCGTGCGTGTATCCTCGCGCGCCGCGTCCTCGCGCGCGCCACCACGCCGCGCACGCCGCGACCGCGCGCGCGTCGAAGCGCCGTCGCGCGCGCGTCCGCGTCGTCGTCCTCGCCTTCGCTCGCCTCGACCGTCGCGCGTCGTCGACGCGATCGCGCGTCGCGCGCGCGCGTTCGCGCGTCGCCCGCGACCGTTCGTCCCGCGGCATCGAATCGAATCGAATCGCGCGCGCGTCGTCGTCGTCGCGTCGCGCGTCGTCACCGCGCGCCGTCTCGCGCGTCCGACGCGCGTCGCCGCATCGCGCGCGTTTCGCGCGATCGCCGCGGTCGCCGGTCGCGCGCGCGTCCGTGTGCGGGCGCGGCGCCGCGACGTCGCGCGCGAACCGATCGATCGATCGATCGATCGAGCTCGATCGCGATCGACGCGTCGTCGATCGCGGGTTCGATTCGATCGACGACGCGTCGATCGCGATGGGTTCGATTCGAGCGATCGACGCGCCCGCGCGATGCCTCGCGATCGCGCGCGCGATCGCGATCGCGATCGACAGACGACGACGCGACGGACGCGTCGGCGCGAACGACGCGCGACTCGCGCGCGAGGCATCGCGCGGGCGATCGCGGCGATCGACGCGGCGCGCGACGCGGCGCGCGACGCGCGGGGACACCGTGAATCGATAATCATCCACGTGTTCGCATCTTGCGGATGAGCGCGTCCGTGGCGTCGCCGGAGACGGCGAAGAAACAGCGAGAGGAAGACGCGCAGGCGTTGAAGCGCGCGATGGACGCGGTGGCGAACCCGACGCGAGTGGAGGCGACGACGGAGACGACGGAGACGACGGAGACGACGGAGACGACGACGAAGGACGCGAGCGAAGAGGCGAAAGAGGACGCGGTGGAGACGACGACGACGACGACGACGACGACGACGACGAATGAAACGGAACGACCGCAACAGACGGCGACGGACGAGGACTACGCGCGATTGGATGCGTATTTGAGTACCGGGTTCGGTTTGGTGCACGCCGACGGGAAAGACGGCGAGGGGCGAACGGTGGTGACGGTGAACGCGACGCGGATTCCGGGCTGGGCCGGCAGCGCGGATCGCGATAACTCGATGAATCTCATCATCAATACGCTCGAACGCGTGGCGGCGGCTGGGGAGTACGTCGTCGTGGTGTATTTCGGCGACGACGACCGATCGAAGGGCGTCGTGCCGACACACTCGCTCAACTGGCTCGGCGACCTCCACGACAAGTTGGCGTACGCGGTGCGGAAAAACGTGCAAAGAATTGTCTTCGTGAACGCGACGTGGATCATGAGCAGCATCATCTCGTTGTCGATGACGTTCGCCTCGTCAAAGGCGAGCAAGAAATTCGCGTGGACCAAATCCCTGGACGACATGGACAAGGACACGGGATACAACGTCCACCAAGCGATGTGCGGCGAAAAGTTTCTTGCCTCGGTCGGCAGAAAAGTCGTGTACGCCGAATCCGAAGCCGCCGCGCCCGCGCCCGCTGCATCGTCGTAAATAGTAGTCGAATTTTAATCGAATGCAAGAGTTAATACTCGTCCACGTCGCGCGCGGCGTTTCGATTTCTCATATGAATGGGATTTTATTAATCAATTACGTACGTTAAGGAGGGGTATTACTTCTTCACCGCCTTCAACACGGCGGAGAAATCTTCGTCGTCGCATCCATCGCGTCTCGCGCGCTTGTACAACTCGTTCGCCGCGGCGGCGACGGGCATCTCTTGGGCGAGCTCGTCGGCCAACGCGATGGCCAATCGCATATCCTTTTGCTGGTGCTTGAGCGGGAACGCCGGAGCGAATTTCCCGGCGTTCATCGACGGACCTTTGAGAGCGAACATCGGCGACGCGATGGCGCCCAAAGAGATCACTTGAAGCAAAGTGTCCGGATCCAAGTCGCACTTTTCCGAAAGCGTCAAGCCTTCGGCGAAGGCGCCCATCATGCTTCCCATGATCATGTTCACCACGAGCTTCATCTTCGCCCCTTGACCGACTTCGCCCAGGAAGAAATGCGCTTTGCCCATGGTTTCCAGCGGCGCCTGGCACCTTCCGTACAGCGCTTCATCCCCGGCGCACAAAAAGATGAGCGCGCCGTCCTCGGCGGGTTTCTTCGACCCGCTCACCGGCGCCTCCAAAAATTCCGCCCCCGTCGATCGCACGATCGCCGCAATCTCGCTCGACGTCTTCGCATCGACCGTGGACACGTCCACGTATCCCTTTCCAGCGCTCAATCCATCCTTCGCCGCGCGCGCCACCGCCAGCGCCGCCTCCGGCGTGCTCACCATGACGAACGTCACCTCCGCCGCCGCGCACGCCTCGCTCGCGCTCTTCGCCTCGCGCGCGCCCGCCTCGACCACCGGCGCCGTCGCCGCGCTCGTGCGATTCCACACGATCACCTCGTGTCCCGCGTTCAACAGGTTCTTCGCCATGGGCACGCCCATGATCCCGCATCCCAGAAACGCGATCTTCATCGCCTTCGTCGACGCGTTCGCGACGCGCGGAGACGCGCGGTTCGCGACGACGCGCGATCGATCGAGCGCGCGTCCGCGCGCGTTCGACGACGCGTTCGAGTGTGCGCTCGAGTGTGTGCGCGCACCGAGGGCGCACGACATAGTCTGCGGGACGGCGTCCGCGTCCGCCCTCTCGCCGTCGCGTCGTCGTCGACGATGACGGCGCGCGACGCCGCGATTCGAAACCGCGATGCGTTGAATCGCTCACGCGCGTGATGCGTTACGTCTACATCGCTAACGCGCCGACCCCTCGAGCTCGTCTCGCAGGCGCATCTCCAACTCGCGCTTGGCGGCGAGAATCTTCGACACCTCGGAGACCGCGGCGCGGAGCTGGCTCTCGAGCATGGACTTGGCCGTGCGCTCCGTCGCGAGGTCGCGCTCGAGCTCGGCGACGCGAGCCCTGAGCGCGGAGAGCTCGTCGGGGGCGTCGTCCTTGGACGGACCGGGCATGCCGCCGGTGTACGCGCGGGGTGAAGACGCGCGCGCGCCGGCGCGCGCGCTCGATGACGTGGACGCGGCTGTCGACCGACGCGCTCGGTGCGCGTCGGCGCGCGCGGGATTGGGAGCGAGGGCGACGGAAGACGCGAGCATGGCGACGCGCGGCGCGCGCTTCGCGCAGTGCGGCGCGCGGGTCGGTTGACGCGGTTTTTTGTTTTTCGTTTATACAACATCGTTAGGCGATGATCGCGCGGATTACCTGTTTTCGCTGTAAATCTTGGCACCTTCGGTGGTGAAGTCGGCGTTTTTGAAGTTGAACGTGCGCACTTTGTGCTTGGCGCCGCCGTAGTTGAGGACGCCGTCGGACACGCCCGTGCCTTCGTATTGTAATAAGCGATCCCACTCTTCAGTTTGCTTGCCGTAACGGAACAGAGCGAGAGTGCTCGGGAAGTGCGTGTCGTCGCACACGTTGGCTTCGGCTTGCGCGGACGCCAGCGCTTCGGCTTCATCGCTCGATTGTAAGAGCGCGCGGCGTCTGCCCGGCGCGTCGAAGCAGGTGCTAATCTTCAAGCAGCGGGGAGCGCTCTGCAAGTGCACGGAAATGCGCGAGCCACCGATCAAGGGTTCGTGGATGAACGCACCCTGCTGATCGGCCAAGTAGCCCCAGCCCTTCTCCGCGCGCTTTTGCCACGCGTGCGTCGCGCTCTCGCTCGCGAGCTCAAACGACTGCGCGGCGAGTTCGTCTTTGCAGTCGTCATCCGAGTACAACATTAACCCACTCAAGTCCCACTGGTTGTGCGTCTTACTCGGTGACTCGCTCCCCTTCAGCGATTCTAATCGCCACCAGTCACCCAATCGCCCGGCCTCCTCGTCTGCCTCGTCTTCGCCGTCCATCAACTCCACCGTAGGTCGTCCCGTCTTCGGATCCTTCTTCACGTTGTTGAATTGATGTCTCTCCGTCGGTGAAGACAGAGCGAACTTCGTCACCGCGTCTCGCGTCGCCGGATTTACCATCGTGTACACCAACAACGCCATGCTTGCGATCAACAAGATCGAACTCGCGAGATTACACCGGCAAAACACATTCGTCGAGTTGGCGTTTTGCTTCGCCTCCTCCGAGGAGTCGAATATATCATCCACGAGATCGCTCTCGTCCGCGTCGACGCCAGGTCCGATCTCCACATCTTTCTGTTGTTCGTACGCACCCACGGCGTGCGCGGGCGGGGCGTCAGGGCCGAGAGACGCGAGTAATCGCGCCTTATCGTCATCCTCCAATCCTCCGTCGTCGTCGACGAAACCGCCCTCGTCGTCGTCGTCCACGGTGAATTGCGCGCGTTTAGACATCGGCCTCGCGTGCGCGAAAGTAGTTTCTTCTCAACCGTCCGTTCGAGCGTCCGCGTGTCGCTCGCACGCGTCAACGTCTGCGGCGAGATCGCGGTCCGATGCGATCCACACGAGGTGGCGCCGAGACTCGCGGCGCGTCGACAGAGGCGGAACGCGGCGGCGGGGATTACCGTGAAGTAATGACGGTAAAGTAATGAAAAATAATCAATAATGACAACACGGAGAGAACGACGCGCGCACTCATAACTCGCTCTTCGCCGCGAGCTCGT